>JAAUYM010061436.1_pt1 | contig 13678 bp, 12 predicted proteins | sample 7278001 | NCBI WGS metagenome assembly JAAUYM01 (sample SAMN14350224, study PRJNA611818) | marine sediment metagenome | isolation source: surface marine sediment (1.8m) | place: French Polynesia: Moorea | collected 2018-08
GTTCCCCCTCTCTCCCTCTCCCCCCCCCCCCCCAAAAAAAAACCACCTCGGTTCTCCAACTCAGATCCTGCTCAAGATTATTTGTACCAATTCTATTCTTCATCCCGCAGGATCTTTGAACTGGGTCTGTTCTTGTTTTTCCAAGTTAAATTGCTAATTTGCTTTGCCCTGCTTTCTCTTTCTCCCTCCGCTTCTCCCTGGCCATTTTTCAGAGGCAATTTTTGCAAAAAAAATGAGTCATCTGAAGAGAAACCCTCTCATTTTTTTTCCTATTTTGCATTGCGAGATTTGGTGGACTGTATGTAGCAAGCAAAGCAGCGACTGCGCCGATTCAATTACGCCACCAACCGCTTCAACCACGCACTAGTAGTACGTACAGTATACTACTAGTACAGTCGGAGTCGATAAAACGACACAGCTTGCCAATTAAGCAAGCAACCAACGGAGTTACTATAGTGGCGGAGTCCCGACAAACCAAGATCGACTGTACCACTAGTAGTAGTAGTACTAGAATGATTGCATGTCCATGTGGGTTGGTTACTTAATTTGGGGCTAATTATTGCCGTAGGGAATAGACCTCCCTCTCTCTCTTTCTCCCTCTCCCTCACTCTCTGTCTCTCTCTCTCTCCCTCTCTCCCTCTCTTTCTCTTGGTTGCTTATTAGACCGAAGAAGAATCCGAGCTCAATTGGCACCCCGAGCTCAGGAGTTTTAATTTGTCCGGAAGGTTGGACCCGGGATCGAGCGAGCACTACTTTTTCCCTCCCCCCACATAATGACAATTCACTCACATAGGGGAAACTCAGATTGTCAACACTCCAGTAAAAAAAAGATGCTTTGGCTCGAAAAAAAATCTTCTTCTAGTACTGCAGTCGAACTTGGTTTATTGGATATGTTCAGGATATCTATGTGCAGCCAGAACCTGTGGATGATGCTAATGCGACTGTACAAATCAGGAGGGAAAAGAGAGAGCGAAGGTGATTTTAAAATTACCCCGAGGGGAAGAAAGGAGGAATGGAAGAGGAGGGCGCCAAAATTGGCTTAAATGGGAAGGAGATGATTTTTCTACAGGGGGGGCAGATTTGGCCCTCTAGAAGAAAGGAAAAAAAACGTAATTTCTCTACTCAAGTTTGGCCCGTGGCCCTAGAGGATGAGCCTACCCCAAATTTGGGGCGCATGGCAGTCATTAGGGGAGGGCCCCAAGGCACTTTTTTGAAAGGGGAAAAGGGGGGGGGTCCCCTTTCTTGTGAGTGCCCAATTTTGTGGAGGGAGGGAGGAGGGATGCCAATTTCGACGTCATTTCAAATTCGTAATTTCTTAATTATGCTTGCAGGGAAGGAGGAGGAGTAACCCAACCGGACACCCGTCGCCATAAAATTGTTACCTTTTTTGATCTAGTTATAAGCTTCCATAATTGTGCTTAATTAATGTCTCGTACATCTTAGATAAAAAAGGTGGTTGTTATAAAGTCTTAAACAAGTAATCATCTTTGAATATGTCATCTATAGGATATGTCTGGTCGGGAAGAGAAGGAAGAAATTCTCTTTTCTCTCTCTCTCTCTCTTTTCCCTAATTAGGACCAATTTGAGAACCAACCCCCCCCTTCCAAGTCTGCAGCAGTTGTGCTAATTATATTCCAGCAGTTAGACCAAAAAAATTAACTAATGGAAAAGAAAATAGAAGTCTGAACTTTCTATTTCTTGGCGAAATTCCTTCCTTCCTTCTCTTTATCTTCGTTTTGCAAGAAGATTGATTCATCAAGATCAGAAGCAGTTCCAAGAGGTTCTTTTTTTTTGCCTCTTCCTCTTCCTCCTCTTCCAATTGCTGCCTTGTTTGATTCCAACGTAGAGAGAGAGAGTTATGAGTGCATTCCAGAAGGGAGGTCTCTATCTCGAATCAGAGTCTGAGCTCGGGCCAAGATTTGTCCTCCCCCTCCCCTCCTCTCTCCCGCGCATCAGAAATTAGGTTTCGACAAAATTTATAACCGGGTCCCAAATTGGCCCCCGCCCCTTACTACGAGCCAGAGACCCCGGAGAACCGATCCCTGATAAGGAAAAGGAGGAAAGGGTTGTTGACACGCGGGAAAGGAGAGAGAGGAAAGATCCACAACAAGAAATACTACGGAGAGAAGAGAGAGACTGGAACCTCCCATATGGTAGTAAACATATCTTCCCCTCCCCTCAGAAAAAAATCCCCCTCTTTTTATGTACTACACCAAAGTTCGAATGTACACAAGTTTCTCACACTACCTAAAACGCAAATTATTGGCGCATAACTTCTTATTCTTCTTGCTGTCTTCCATCCGCCAATTGGAAGTCCTTCCCCTCACCCCTCTCTTCTTCTCTTCTCCTTTCTCTTCAAGGACTCAAATTGATGGCTTCCAGTTTCACCCCTCCCTCCCCTCCTCTCTGTTTTTGTGCCCGTGTGTCATCCCACCCTCTGATCTCCGAATCTCTATGTCGCCGCAGTCGCCCGCCGACACCGCCAGAAATTATCTTGAAGGTGGGACCAACAGCCATAGAAAAATGTTACTTAAAATCAGACAAGGCACAAACATCAAATGTGGGGAAAGCCACGTGCGTGCAAGGACAAAATTTTGTGTGATTTTTTCGTTGGTCACGTGAGAGGGGCGACGATGGCGCATTATCTGCGACCTAGTGGGTCTTTCTTAATTGGCGGAAGGAGGACAAAAGAAAGTTAAGAGGGGAAGCTGTACCCTCCCGCTCTGCTCCTCCCCACCCCAAAAAAAACTTCCTCCAAGAAACTGATAGAAGGAGAAGTTTAAAGTCGATTAAAATTGCTTTGAGACGTCGCAATTCCGAACTGTTGGAGGAAATAGACAAGAGAATTGTCTTTCCTGGGTGCAGGACTAATGTTCCCTGGTTGGCTGCATAGACAGGACCAATTCATCAGGGCTGGAGAGGAGGAGAAGGAGGAGGAGGAGGAGGATGGGACCACACAGGGCAAACATGTCGACTTTTGAAAAGAAAAAAGGAAAATCTGTGGTTAAAATAAAAGTACTAGACTTTCTTTGCATCGTCTGTCAGATCTTTCCACAAAAAGAGCAACAGTTCTTAAGATTGGAACATTGGAAAAGTCCTTCTCAAGCACAGTTTGTTTTCCATTTTCCCCTACCCCCCCCCCACTTCCTCCCAACAATGAGATAAGAACGGGTTTAAAGCCTCCTCCTCTTCCTCCTCCTTTAAGGTCGGTCCCCATTCACCAGCCAGCCTGCCTTTTTTTGAGAGAGAGAGTGTCTACCCCGCTTCTTTCCTAATTTGTAGACCCTAACTGGCGCTACCGGGGTTGACTGACTGAGACGGGAGGGGGGAGGAGGGGGACCCTAAAACGTTTATTATTGGGGAGGAGGAGGAGGAGGAGGTGGATCTCATTAAACTGACAATGGGCAACGGGAAGCGAGAGAAGTGTCCATAGGTCAGAGCAGGTCTTGGTACAATGACTCCTTGTGTGCGGTTGTGTGTCCACCTATGTGTACAGTAGGACTCCGTACCGCACGAGAGCCACTCGGTTAAACGGGAACTTGGCCAACCAATATAGGTACCACTTAGGACACACCATCGGTGACGACACAAGTGGTAGTTAGCGATGGGGTAATTTGGGTTGCTCTAAAGTTTTTTTTTACACTGTTAGTTAAACTAACATCTGCCCTGGCGTTCCTAACGCCATATACTGTAAGTGACATGAAAACCTTAGAGCAACCCATCACTAAATTTACGCAAGCGATATTGGTTGGGGATCCGCCTGTGCCGACCATGTCCTGGTTTTTCCGCGCCTGACTGTACTACTTTTCCTACTGTACCTGGCTACAGTGCTCTGCTGCTGTTACTCCAGATAGGAGGGAGGAGGCTGTGGATAACGAACGATTGAAAATGTCTTTTCAGGGCGCAGATTTCTCACGCTGATAAAGGGCAGGAGGAGGAGGAGAGAGGCAGGCAGACCCACTTTTGGGGGACTTTTTTTTCAACCCTTTTTGGGGAGGTTCAGGAAGGAAGGATGGAAGGAAGGAGCAACTGTGTCGATGCTGCTCCTAGTACAGTGGACCTCAGGTATAGTAAGCTCCTAAAGCTCTGCTATAGTAAAGTTACACTTTACACTTTCTTCTTAACCTACTGTACTACTTCAGGTATACGTAGTTAACAGGTACTGACCATCATCTTTACCACAGTGGTACATAAATCGGGGAGTTACTGCACTGCACTAGTTGTTGGGATATTGGAAAACTTTTCTCTTTTTTTTGTTCAAAAATGGATTCACTCACTCTGGAAAAAAAAAAACCATTCCCGCTCTTCAAAATGGATGCTTCTGTCACAAAAAGGAAGAGAAAAAAAAGAGTTTGAATCAAACTTGAACGCAACTTTTTTTTCTTTTTCACACCTGCCCTCGTTAAAACTTTCGGAGATCCTTCTATGTTTTTGTGAATCTTCCAGAAAAAAGGAAAGGATGGGGAGGGGGGGGGTTATTTTTGATACCCCCCCTCCCTTCAATAAATCGGAACTTGGTGATCGGGTTGGGGGGAGGGAGAGGAATGGGCGTCCGTCCACTGTCAATTGTAGGAGAGGGGGTCATTGTGGTCTCTACTAAGGTGCCATAAAGGGAGAAACAGCTCAATTAAAGGAGTTTCTACCCTTTTTTTGCTCTTTGGCGTGTCCGCGACACAAGGTGTTGATGACGACAACGATCAGGAAGGGAAAAAGGCAACACCTGCCCCCATCCCTGGGATGCAGACGACGACAGGCATAAACTACCAGTAATAACAACATTGTGAGTTACCAATATGTCCTTAACAGTCTCGTGGCAAAAGAAAAACGTACAGTAGACCTCTGATAATAGTGCTTTGGTACAGCGCAGAGGTCCACTGTACTTTGCTACTACAGTAGTAGACTGTAGTACAGTAGACGTGAGAGAGCTGGTGTCTCACGTCTCCCTACTCCTCCGAGGCAATAAAATTGTCCTCCTCCTCCTCCTCCTCCTCCTCCTCCTCCTCCTCCTCCTGAGTCGTTAACTGGCACCCAGATCTTTCCTTCTTCCTTCTTGGTGGTCCCTTTCCCTCTCTGGTCAGACCTGATCAAGTTTTTTTTTTCATTTAACGGACGCGGCACGAGAGCGGCCAATTAGGGGAGAAGAAGAGAGGGGTCGATTAAGTTTGCATTTCGCAGCAAACCGTCATTGAGTTTCTTTTTTTTTCGAAATTGTTTTTTTTTTTTAATTAGCTTCGAGGCCTTTGAAAAACAAAATTAAGCTAATGAGCTCTACGCTTCCAAGTGCAACAAGTCGATAAGTCTGGGAAGGACGCAGTCCCATAAAATGCGTCACGCCTAATTCAAGGACCCACCAATCAATTTTCCCTTCTTTTTTGAAAGCAAGGACAACAGAGCCTCGAATTAGCAGTTTCTAAAAAAATCAGAGGTTCTCAACCACGGCTGACTCGCTTCCACAAAATTTTATTAGAGTGGATCTCCTCTATTTTTTTTCAGTGACCCATTTGCGACCCATTCGTAAAGGGGGGGGGGTTTGGACGACACGGGTTTTTGGATTGGGAGACCCACAGGTTGGGAACCTCCGCTCTAAATTCATCCCCCCTCAAATAATGATGCTGTGAAAACGGGAGATTAGTAAAAAAATTCGGATTTGGCGGCATCCAGCAAAGGGAAAAGCTATAGGCTCCTCCTTCTCGGATCGTCACGACCTCAAATCCTCTCCTTTCTTCTTCCTCCTAAATTTGGCTCACTCAATTAACTCTCCAAGATTTTGGGACCTCCTTATCGCCAGCACCTCTTTCTACGAAAGCAGACAACCAAATTGCTGCTGCTGCTGTTGTGGAAGAGGAGAAGGAGGAGGAGAAGGATTGGTGATGAACTGGGAGATGATGCTAGGCTTCCCCTAGTACTGTATAACCAGATTTGCGGCAGCTAAAAGAAAAGTTCAGATCTGATGTTAATTATGGTACCATCTCAAGCGGTAATCAGCATACGTTGAAAATTTTCGCTCCTTTCTCGGATGTTTGCTCTATGATGCTGGTGGATGAAGAGCGAGGCAGCTAGGAGGAAAGTTAGTTGCCAATAGGGGAGAGAGGAGGGGAAGGGAGAAGATTGGAAGTAGTAGCAGTCGGGGGGAGGCGGGAGGAGAGCAATTTCCTGTGGCTGTCTGATCTTATTATGATTACGATGTGAGGGGGAGGGGAGCACACAAAGCCAAGAGAGGTGATAATGAGGAGGAAGAGGAGGAGGAGAATGAATGGATGTGGAAGTGTGAGTCAGGGGGAGGGAGGGAGGGACGGTGGAAAAAATTGATGTACAGCAAGCAACGGGATATGGAGCTTCTTATCTTTGTTTGTGAAAGCTGACTTTCGGCGGCTCGCAGTCAGTCGAGCTCATCAAGAAGTCTTGAATATCTGGCTAGCCAGCTGGCGCGGGCATTTGCCATGTTCACCCCTATCTACCTAGGTACATACTGCAAAGAAGAAAATGTAAAATTGTCAATTAGATATTTTTTTTAGCAACTGATAGTGTATCGGAGTTCTAGGTTGTATTTTGTTATGTTGGAGTCTCAAGAAGACGGGTAGAGAGGAGTAGAAGCGGACATACCTGACGTCCCTTCCTCCTCCTCCTTCCTGCGTCCGTAGCATCAATCTCGCCACACTATCCCGACTAGTAAGAAGACTTTTGTCGCTACCGTGCTACTACGTACTGCACATGTGACCCCCAGCACTTTGCTGTCATAGAACACCACCTCTTCGATGCACTGTAGTATGTAATGGTTGCCATGTTAAAAACACGCTTGTCTCTCATGTAAATACTCGTACTCTAGGTAGGATTTTGTCGGTCCATTTGTTGCGCATTTTTTCATTGCCAGTGGCCTTTCTATGTGGCTCTTTTTTGCGCATTCCTCGTGGTCGAAGGAGCGAGGAGAGAGAGAGAGACACTCACACATTCTTGTGGGTATGAAATTTCCCTCCTCCTCCTCACACATTAGCATTCTTCTACACGGATAATTCGTCTCGAAAAAGGGGGAGGGAGGAGAGGACAGTCGGTCGACCTCACTGTAACAACGTCTCTTAAAAACAAAAACATATGGGGAAACGACGGTCGTGGAAAAAATGCCCGACATCTACAGTAGTACGTACCGCAGTACTAGCAGGCAAGCCTCGCCATCCGCATCAGGTGCTGTTGTTTCCACGGGAGCCACTTTGACACCCGCGGCGCCGATGCCATATCCCAGATAGCATCGTCTCTTAGTATGTACTACTACTATATAACCGAAACAGGGTGACTCAAAAACGTCAGCGCCTTCTCCACGATCCGTCAGGTCAAGTTTGTAAAATTACTCATTCTCTTCTTCTTCGTTCTACCTACTACTTTAATTTTCTGGCGGCCTCTCGATCACGTCTTCATCAGAAAGATCTTTAGGAGCACCCGCAGTCGAATTGATCCATTTCACGACTTTTCGTGCCGCAGAAAACCCCTTGCCATTGCCTAATTCTCCATCACAAAGAGGAGCCCTGCAAATAGCCTCCCTCTTCCCCAAATCTCAGCAGGATGCTGTCCCATTTTCCTTCCCTAACGATCCCAGCCAATCAAAAACCGCGTTAAACAATCAGGGGCGTGTGGAACAGGGGTACCCAACCACTTTTTGTCAGCTTGTGTGCCACTTCTACACACAAGAAGCGTTTGGTGTACCACTTTGGCACTTTCTATTTTTTTAAATCACCTGTTGCCCCATACTGGTATGTCACATTGTAATATGACTCGGCACCAAAAAATGGTTTGGTTACCGCGGGTTGAAAAACGCTGGTGTGCCGTAAAAGAATCAGAGAAAGAGAGAGAGAGAGAGAATGGAACCATTATTGCTGATGGTTATGATTCTATGTGTGTGCGGAGATGGTAGGTCCAGATAAGGCGCTCTTGGGGGCTCCATCCTTCTCCTCTTCCTCCTCTTGACGTAATGACACGAGTTTCACATTTGCTAAAAGTTTTTTGGGGAGGAAACTATGTTTGAATGCTGATCTGAATTTCCCTTTTTTTTTTCACTGTTGCGTTACAATATTCAAGCACTTGCAAAAACGTGTCTTTATTGGCTGGGACTTGTGGTGGGGTTGGGACTGGGAGGTGGCGATAATGTCGGCTGCTAATGGAAGGGGGGCGAAAAAGAGAGGGAGGGAGGGACGGAGGGACGGCGGAGAAAAAGCAATCATCTCATTTTTGCTTCGTGCTGCTAAAAAAGAGAGGGGGCGGGGCGGGGGCGCTGGAAAATGGGGATGGTGAAAAGTCTTTTTTTCGGCTTCCCACAAAAAGATGCATTTTTTCTTCAGATGTTCTACGAGGAGGAGGAGGGCACTTTTCTCACGTAGAGAGGAGGAAGATGTGTCAGCAGGAGGGGACCCAAATTAAGAAATATTTCCCAGGAGAGTTCGGACTGACTGCGACGACGACGACGGCGGCGGCGGCGGCGGCGGCGCCCACTAAATTGACTTTTTTGTTGACGTTAAACGCTTTCCAATTGGCGGTGGGACCCCCAACCCCCAACCCCAGCCCCAGCCAAGCAGTGGGAGAGATCCCCCCTCCGACAGACCTGGAAGAAGGTCTTTATCCCGTCGCACAGGGTGTCCAGGGAAAGCTCTCTCTCTCCTCGCCATCTCTCTCTTTTTTTCCAGGCTTCCTTTTAAGAGCAACCACCAAGAAATTCGATGAAGCAGTACTATTGTGTTACAGACAATAAAATTGCTGCTTGAAAGACCAACGAGGTTGAGAAGACCTGTTCTATGAGTCACCCTGTTCCCGGTTGGGCGGCCACCCCGCGGGTCCGGGTACAGCATGAAATGGTTGACAAACTGCATTCATCACCTAGCGGGGGGGGAGGGGGAGGGAAGGAGGGAGGGAGAAAAAAGAGAGAGGCCAGACAGGAGAGGGACTCTTCTGAGACGATGGTATGCGGAGAGTGAAGAAGGAGTGTCATTCCAGAAACAAAAACACATCTCTTTCAGAAGTCAGAGGGAGGAGCAGTTGGAGGAGGAAGGGCTTCTCTTTTCTCGACCTGAAGGCAGCAACCGTCCAGACGAATTAACATGCTTCCGTGGCTGCTGCCGCTGCTGTTGCTGCTGCTGCTACTCCTGCTGCTGCTGCTTCGAACGGACTGATGATGTGGCACGAATTCTTTCACCCGTCATGATTCTTTTTTTTTTTTGGACTATGATAATCAATAACCAAGGAAAATAATCGATCAGGTCAAGTTCTGTTGATTAAAAAAAACATGTTGTGCCTAAAACATATTTGGGGGCCCGGAATTGCTTAGGGTTCTGATGCCAACCAACCAACCTCCCCTGTGCAGAATTAAGACGCCAAACTGAGAAAGAACAATGCAGGAACGAAGACTAGAGACTCAGAGAGAGGAGAAGGAGAAAGACAAAGGGGAGACTCACCCCCACAGAGAAGAGTTGGGTGGCCTCGCAGTCATTTATGTAAATTAACGCTCAATTTCTGGGGCGGAGCTCAACAGGGAGGAGGAGGAGGAGGAGGAGAAGGTTTGAGAGTCTCCCGCTGATGCCACAGCTCAGCAAAGAATCAGGAGAGAGGGGTTGGGGGAAAGGAAGGAAAAAGTGAAATTTGGTATCTAAATGAAAATGAATCTCTTTCTTTGACCGTGAACAATGAATTGTGGGGGGGAGGAAGAGAAATCGAATCTTTTTTGTTTCTTGCATGCTCTCACGGAATAAAATTGGTTGGGAGGGGGGCTGGATGAACAAGAAGGATGGGTGTGGACCGACTATTTCCTCTTTTTCTTCCTCCTCCTCCTCCTCCCGTTTGACTGAGCACACATCGTAATCTGCCTTTCCATCTTCTTTTGATCCAGTCTAGGAAAGGAAGGGAGGAAAGGAGGCAGGCGTAATCTCCATTCATTGTTCCCAAGGTTTATCCCTGCAGGATTCACAAGGGAGGGGAGGGGAATTGGCAAAGGCGATCAATTGACTGGCTGACTGCTTGCAGGTTTCCCAGCAGCAATATTGATATGTTCCTGTACGCTAATGTTAAGTCACCCTTTGTTATAGTAGCAAGTCTACTAAACTTGCCACGCAGAGAAATTCTTCCTTGCCTTTCTCTCTCTCTCCGTCCCATTGATCCTTTGGAAGCAGAGATGTGATCATCATCAGATTTGGCCCCGCTTGGTTACCCTAGTGGCGAGGAAGAGAGGAGGAGGGGAGAAAGGATAACTGGAGGCGGAGGCGGTGGGAGGGGGTAGAAAGGATCAGTTTATGCTGGCATTATTCATGGTGGTGGGGAAGAGGGGCGAGGGAGGAGGGAGGGTGTTACGCACGCATAATAATGGTGTTTGTCATCCGTTCGGGGAAAAAAAGAGAGGGAGAGGGTGAGAAGGAGCAAGAAAACGCCCTTGAAGAGAGGGAGGGGATGATCAGTGCATGGGAGGAAGGTAGTGTTTGAAGCAGCAAACAGGGATGGTTTAAAGTCATAGCCAAGTCAAAATTTTCTGCTTAATTTAAATGTGTGCGTGTGCATGAGTTTTCGTCTGGCTGCACGTGTTGATGATAAGATGCCAAGGAGGGAGAGGAAGAGAGAGAAATGGGCGTCTCCGAATCTTCTCCCAAACGTGGTTGCTAATTAAACCACTTTCTCTTCTACGTACTACTTAGTAACTCCTGTACTGTAGTAGTAGAAATTAAGAATTCAGAAGGGCAGGAGGCGACATCTGCGTTCTATCAAGAATGATTTAGAGAAGAGGGAATTCAATTTTCTTGTTTCTCCGATGAGAGAAATTCCCATCAATTATCATTCGCTCTGCAACAGCAGCAGCAGCAGCAGCATCCTTTTTTGCGTTTTTCCTCTATCGAGTAGCTGTCAGTGAGGCTCAAAATCGAACTAATGGGCAGAGAGAGAGAGAGAGAGAGAGAGAGAGAGAGAGAGGAAGGAATCCATCCAATGAGGAGGAGAAAGAGAGGGGGGGAAAGAGGAGAAGGCTGAAATCTCTCTTCTCACTCTTGTCCGTTTCCCACACATTCTGCGGCGAAACGGCGGAAAGAAACTATCACTTATCCCCCGCTCCCTCTCCCTCTTCCTCTTCCTCCGCCCACAAAGTATCGTGTTAGCATTTCTCTTCTCTCTTCTCCCTCCCTCAGATAAATGTTTGTTCTCGCTGATGCTAAATACCTTCCCTCTCCTCCTCCCGAACCCCTTTGGGGAGCATCCATCACCCATCATCATCATCCAAAGACGACGCCTCCCGTGTGTCGAGTTTGAGCTTCCACCAACAGAATACATATAGCGCTTCCATCCATGTTTTCACGAATCACGCACACTGCTATTCAGTGTACCGTACAGTTGGGTGCACTCCACCCAGCATCTTCTTAACCTCCTCGTTACGCAAGAAACTATCCCCCCCCTCTTTTCTTGAACCTGTTTTCATCTCCTCGCTGCTGGCCCCCAGAGTTGACCTCGCCCGCCAATGCTTGGCTGGCACGCAGAAATGTCACAGGGCTTGCTTAACTAATGAGCTCTGAACTTCTCAAGCTTACGAGGGGAACGGGGAGGAGGAGGAGGAGGAAGAGAGGGAGGATGTGCTGATGATACAATCCTCCTAGCCATCATAGACAGAAGTGACAATCTTGTTTGGTTAACCTTGTGGCACATACCGGTAAGTATGATTCTCACTTTATTTTTTTTAAGAAGAGTAGAACTTCTGGTCCTTGTCAGAGTAAGGTTGCTACATATTTCTCCTCTCGCTTCATGTGCGCCCCCCTTTTCGAAGGAGTGACAGACTCACTTAGCGAGATGACGGATGAGGAAGAGGAGGAGGAGGAGGCGAAAAAAGGTCATGTTAGGCCACAAAAGGGAGGAGGAGGAGGAAGAGGAGAAAGAATGAAGAATAAAAAATGACAGTGGAATCTTCTTCCCACACCAGATTCTTCCTCTCACGCCAAAAAAAAAAAAGATTTCCATCTTCCTCCTTCCTCCGTCCAACTCTTTTTTTTGCGAAATCATCTTGGTCATGCAAAAGGTTCTCTTTTCTCTCCACATTCTCGACGGCCTAAATCTTTGTTGTTCAAAAGCAGATGTGAACAATTAAGTAAAAGTGTTGGCTCTGAGAAGAATGTCGGGGGTAATCGGGGCAGGTCGGGTCGGGAGAAGGCAGATGTTTCAATTATCCAAGTTTCCCAAGTTTATAAAGTTTATAATCGACTGGTTTATCTGGTTTTTTTTTAGTAGAGAGATTTTTGTGTGCTCCACAATTCCCGTTTAACCGAGTTGGACTGTACGTACATGTATGCCACGCGAGCGACTTGCATGGAGTCTTGTCGGGACAAACCGTTACTCCGTCCGCGACGCGAGACGGTGGCCAGTGCTAAGAAGAAGAAGAAGTTCCTACTACTATTTCTGTGTCAATTTGGGTTTGAGGGAGGAGTAAGGCGAAACCTTTTTACTGCCTCCCTCCTCTCTCCTTCCCCCCCTCCCCCCTCCAGGCATGAAAAGAAAGGAAAGAAGAGAAAAAGAAACCCTCTTTCAACGTAATGAGGCAGGAATTCCTCTTAACAAGTTGGGTCAATTCGAGAACCTTCGGACTTTGCACCCACGTCGCCGCTGCCTCACTCGGAATCCTGATGTTTCTTTGTCAGGAGATGTTTCAGGAATCCTCCTTAGGTGGAATAATTTGCCCTGGCTTATTTGATTAGCAGCCAAGGAGGAGGAGGAAGGGTCATTAAAAGCCCATTTGCTGGCCGACCCTCTCTCAGAAAAATGGGTGTGGAATTTTATGCCAATGGACTTCAAATTGACGGCGGTTGGAAGAGCTCACCTCGACCAAAGTTTCCCCTCAACTCTGTTTCTCCCCCCCCCCCCCCGTGGTTACAAAAATGTCAAGATCCTTTGGGTTTAAAAGAAGCTTCCCAATTCCAGCCATTCATTTGTATTCTTCTTTATCTAATATAGGGTATAGGTTGAGCCAAACTTTTGGGCAGTTGGTGTTGTACTAAGTATAGTAGTGCGAAAGATTCCAAAAAGTAACCAATTACCAATCTTAATATACAGAGAGAGAGACAGAAAGGAAAGGAAGCCCTGATTCACGACCAGAAAAGTTATAGAACGTTCCTCGATCTTTCTCCTCCTCCTCCTCACTCCCTTCATTCCAGGCCACCCATAGAGAGAAGAGGAGGAGGATTCTCGATCGAAAATGGGGAAGATCTTTCAACTCCACGGCTGTCAGTTACCTGTCCTGTGACGGACATAGACAATGCCAGCAGACGAGATGACACTCAGGCATGTTTAGTAGGTAGGTACGTCTCATTGGACAAGTCATTTCGGTCGACTTTTTGCGCCAAAATGTGTCGAGACTTTGATTGTCTATGGCCCAAGCAAGCCTCCTCCGCTATAGGGAGAAGGGGGGGGTTAGAAAAGATTCAATTAAGAAATCTGCCGAAAAGGTCAATCGGGATCAATTATCAGGAATGTGGGATCCTATTAGGAAGGAGAATAGCCGACGCTGGTAGCAGCAGCGGAAGATGATGTTGAGAGATTAACACACGCACACATCCTCCGAGTCAAAGTGGTTTTTTTTTTTTTTCCGGGGGGGGAAGTTGGTGAGGGGGCGTGGCGGGGACGTAATTGTTGTAGTAAAACGTAGGGAGGGCCACCCTCAGAAAAACCCGACCCGGTTTCA
>JAAUYM010181622.1_pt1 | contig 13678 bp, 10 predicted proteins | sample 7278001 | NCBI WGS metagenome assembly JAAUYM01 (sample SAMN14350224, study PRJNA611818) | marine sediment metagenome | isolation source: surface marine sediment (1.8m) | place: French Polynesia: Moorea | collected 2018-08
CGCCTTGTCGATGACTGCGGCAACGCTGGTGTCGACGACTCCTGCGACCGGAATGCCACACTCTCTTGCCATGCCGAGCAGCAGTCCCAGCTGCTCTCGCGAATAGAAGCCCGGGACGGCAAAGACAACACGGTCGATGCCCGACTTGTGTGGATCCCACACAGATTCGAGATGTGAAAAAGCCAGGTCAGCGTGATGGCGGACTGCGTCTGTCCCGTTGGGAATCGGCTCGGTGCTGAGCTGGTTCCAGAACCGGTTGTTTGTCCACCTCGGCAGCAGCTTGGCGTTGGCTCTTGCTTCGTTGCCAATCAGCAATCGATTGCCGTCGAGAAGTGCGTAGCCGGGGCTCGATGCCAGCGTTTCACCATCGACGGCAAGCCTGAGCGAGGCGTCGTTGATTTCGATGATGGCGGTGGTCATGGGCTTTAGCTCTGCAGGTGACGGATCAGGCGGTTGTCGCAGTAGTCCTCGGTATCGAGGACCAGTCGCTCCTGCGCCAGCTGCAGCTGGTGCATCAGGAACATGATGATGATGCTGATCAGCAGCGCGACAAACGTCGAGTTGAATGCAACGCCCAGTGCCTGGGTCACACCGGCAATATCTCCCTGTACCGCCTTGTGCGCCTGGGACAGCGCCTGGCCGATGCCACGCACGGTGCCGAGGAAACCGATCGACGGAATGGCCCAGGCGATGTAGCGAATCATCGACAGCTCAGAATCCAGTCGCTCGGATTCAGATTCGCAGATTGCCCGAACCGAACTCGAAACGTCCTGGATATTGCGCGTTGATCGGAAGCGATGAAGCGCCGTCAGCAGTGCGCGTGGCAAGAGGAAATGCTGCTCTGCCTCAGTCAGGGCCTGCACGGGTCTCGAATACTCTCTCGTGTCCTCGGGCAAGATGCTCGTTCCCTCGTTCCGTGGCACGAGGTCGAGCTGCAGCATCTTTCGCTCCTGGATGTTGTGCCAGGCCTTGTAGCCCATGAGCGAAAACGCCCACAGCATCAGGATGAAACAGGCTTCCTGTTCGAAGTCGCGGATCACGACATAGGGCGAGCGTTCCGCCACGTAGTCGGGATTGATGCTCATCTCGATGGCCTGCTCCTCGAGTACCGCTCGCGCGTTGGGGCGGATGACCGACACGTAGACGGCGTGAACGATGATGATCGCGATGATCAGCGAGAAGAGCTGGAAGATGAACTCGACTGAAATCTGCTTACTCAAAACGTTGAATCCTGTTTTCTGAAACGGGTTTGTGGGTGCTCAAATGTTCGCCGGGAAATCCACGGGTTTGTCGACGTCGATCACTTCACTCGGTGTGAATGTCCTGAGGCGTTCGGTGACCGTCTCTCGCAGGCTGCCGGTTGATGCTGGCGGCGGCGCTTCCGCCGTAGCTGCCGCATCAGTGCTCACTTGCTCCTCGGTTTGCTGTGGTGAGGCTTGCTGTGGTGCGGCTTGCTGTTGGGTACCTGCAGCGGGCTCATTTGGCTGCGGTGCTTCAGCAGCAGTTGCAGGTATGGCGAGGACAAGCAGGGCGATGAGGCTGTACAGTTTTTTCATTCCACGTACCTCGCTATGCGAAAGCCAATGTGTGGCTGCGGACCGTCACCGTAGTCGCGGAATGTCCAGCGCAGCTCCGAGAAACGTCCGTGCGTGTAGTTGGATCCTCGAACGACATGAAACGTGCCGTCTTCCGGTCCGGTCGGGTCCACGAGCACTTCATTGACGAGGTCGATGGCATAGAAGTCGTGAATCCACTCTGACACGTTACCAGCCAGATCATAGAGACCAAACTCGTTTGGTTCGAACGTGCCGACCGGTGACGGACCCCGATAGCTGTCGTTGTAGCCTTCCAGGTGATAGGGCACCATCGCCCGCGCGGCTTCGTCCGCGTAGTTGGCGTGGACGCTCGTCGGCGGCATGCTCATTCCCCACGGGAACCGGGTTGGCTCGCCGCTGGCGTAGCGCGCAGCCCATGCCCATTCCGCCTCGGTCGGCAGACGATAGCCTGTGGTCAGTGGCTGCACAGCGGTCCAGCGACCATCTTTCAACTCGTAAGCAGCAGGTAGTCCGTCGCGTTCGCTGAGCCAGTTACAGAACCGGACTGCGTCTTCCCAGGATACGTTGACGACAGGGCGCTCGGCCTGGTTCAGCAGCGCGCGACCCAGTGCACCGGAATCGTGATTCGGCGCGAACTGCTCAAACTGCTCGTTGGTGATCTCGTGTATCGAGAGATAGTAAGGGCGGGTCAGCTGCACTGATTTCTGGATTTCGTTCGAGCGGCGCCCGGGTTCGCGTCGGCCGGCGCCCATGGTCAGTGCATCCGGAATGATCAGTTTCAGCTCGGGACCTGCAGTGCTCGCATACTGCTCGGGGATGGCCGCGATCTGCGCTTCTTCCTCGGTCTGCAGCTGGACCATCAGCTGCTGCGAAAGACCGGGTTTGGGCGTCACGGTGGTTTGATACGTTGCGTACCCCGGCGTCCTGATTTCGATCTCGTGATTGCGTGCAGTGAGCTCCAGACGCTGGTTCGGGCTGCCGCGGGATTCGCCGTTCACGAACAGTTCGCCGCTGGCCGGCTCTACCATCAGCCTGATGACACCGAGCAGTGGCTCGAGGCGCGTAGAGAGCGAGATATCCTCATCAGGGGCGACGTCGATGCTGCGCCGGGCAGTCTGGAACCCAACTTTCGACAGCACAACCTCGTAGCTCGATCCGGGTCTGAGGGCGACTTCCAGCGGCGTCTGCCCGCGATATCGGCCTGCAATCGTGACGTTGGCGCCTGCAGGATCAGACGTGACCGACACCTGGCCGTCAGCTCGAATGAGGCGCGCGTTGGGCAATTCCACCGGCTCACCGGCAATGACGGTGAGTTCCGTTTGCCAGGTCTTGAAACCCTGTCGGCGAAGCTGGATTTCCCGATCTCCCTGAAGCAGTTCGAGCGTTACCGGCGTTGCGCCGCGCTCTTCACCGCCAACGAGCACGGTTGCGCCCTCGGGTGTACTCGACAGCGTGACTTCGGCCCAAGCGGGCTCCAGTGGAACGTCAATCGCCTGCTCGATGCGCCTGCCTTCAATTTCAATCTCGGTGTCGACCTGAAGGTAGCGTTCCGAGACAAGCGTGATGTCGTGCAGTCCGGGCGAGATTTCGTCAATCGTCAGCGGCGTGGTTCCGGCCTCAACCTGATCGACCAGGACCTGTGCGGGTATGGCGGGCGATGTCGTAATTGTCAGTATGCCCGGAAGCTTTGCCAGCTCGAATGAAAAACTCTGGTCCTCTTCGCGCGAGACGCTAACGGCTTCAGAAAGGGGATAGTAGCCCTCGAGTTTTGCGGTGATCTCATAGTCTCCCGGGAGCATCAGGTAACGCTCACCCAGCTGCCATGTCGGCAAGCCGCCAATGTCGAATTCGTCAGGAAGAGGCTCGACGGTGAAGCGAACCGCCGTGGCCATGAACATGAAGGCCGCGGCGAGTGCCAACACAATGAAAAGGACACCCAGCGCGATGGGAACCGGTTTGAGATAGAAGCGTTTCGCCTTCGGACCAGCCTCTGCACGCGTAAAGGGCGTGGGCTCGATGATGAGGTTGTCGTCGTTTTCCGCCATCAGATTTCTTCAGTGCAGGCGATGTAGATGGGCGGAACACTCATCCCGCCAAGGAGCGTCAGGTCATACTGTGCGTCGCGGTAGCCACGCCGTTTACCGACGATGGTGTATTGACCCGGAATGAGTTCGATTGAGGTGGCTTCAATACGTCCGAGATTACCGTAGCGATAGACCGTCACGTCAGTGCGGTTGTCGGATCGCAGCTCAATCGGGACCGGAATCCTGGCAAGCGTAATGTGATGCGCCAGCTTGTCGACCTGATCCTTCAGTTTTGTGTTTGATTCACGGATGCGTGCCGCCTCGGCCAGCACCCGCCTTGCGTCGCGAAGCTCGTCGTCTGACGACATCAATGTGGGCGTCTCGACAAACCGACCGATTCGCTCATCGAGATCGAGTCGGCTCCGCGCCCTTTCCAGGCCCTCAGTTGCGAAGACGAGCGTCGCGTCCAGCGTAAGCGTTTCTTCATAGATGCCGACTGCTTCCTGCCACGTTTCATCAGCTTCGAACGCCAGAGCTCTCTCCCTGAGCGATGAGACCTGCTGCTGCAGGATCCCGATCTCAACCTGCTGAAGTCCGTCTGCGGGTTCGGGCGAATCGGGGAGGATGTTGCTGGCATCTTCAAAGCGCGCGCGGGCAGTGTCGAAGTTTCCTTCACCGAGGGCGGCCAGCGCCGCAGACATGGCGTCGTTGAAACGACGCTGGTTGATGCCGGCTTCGACTCTCGCCAGCGCGTCAATCGCTGGCTGCCAGGAGCTCTCGAGCGCAAGCGCAGACCGAAGCAGATCTCGGGCCTCATCGAGCTGGTTCTCCTGTTCGAGAAACTCAGCTTCATCAAGTCGGTCGAGCAGGATCTCGAGGTTTTCAGCGAGAGCAAGTCGTTCCTCCGCGGCTGCGTCCGCCGCGTCAATTGCAGTGACGATCGTAAACGCGAGAATGGCAGCCTCCGGATCGCGGTTCTCGATCGCAGCTTCGCCGGCAGCAACGTTTTCAGCCTTTACGGCGTCAGCGCTGTCCTGCAAATCCTCGAGAGCGCCCTTGGCCTCCTGGTACATCGCGAGCGCTGCTTCGAAATCGTCGCCCCGGTAAATCTCATCGGCTTCGGTCGTCTTGTCGACAGCGGCGTCGAACGCGTCGCGACCCCAGATTTGCACGCCAATATCTTCCAGTTCGACCTGAAGTCGCAGGAGGTCTCGTGCAAGTTCAGCGCCCTGTTCTTCCATCTGCTCGAGACGCGCTCGCTCGAGCGGGGTCAACACGGGCAGCTCGCTCACGCCGGCTGAAGGGGCGGGGGACGAAGGCTGCGCTACGGGTGCGGGTGGTGTTTCGTTTTGAACGACAGTCGGGGTTTCAGATCCACCCGGCAGCAGCATGAAAATGGCGAGACCAATCACGATCAGTGCAACCAGTCCGGCGAGCGCGACTGGCGCACTGATGGCCTGACGCTCACGAGGCAGCAAATGGGGTTCTGTCGGGGTCTCGGTCGGTTTGGCGGAGGCAGCCGTCGAACCACGGCGGAATTCACCCAGTGCCTCGAGTGGTGCATCGGTGTCGCCGAGCATGTATCGGCGCACAGTGTCCTTGATGACCGTCAGATCTTTGGGTCGTTCGTAGGCGCTGTCACTCAGCATGCGTGTCACAAGCTGGCTGACTTCAGACGGTACCGGACGGTTGGGTTCGAATGGCGTGCCTTCGCGCCATGGTTTGTCCGTCAGCATTACCGACAGAAGCTGGCCGAGGCTGTAAATGTCGTCGGACGAGTCGGGAAGCGCACCCTGTATCACCTGGTTGCTGAGCCAGTTCTCGAACGGCAGGTCATCCTGCAATGAAGGTGGCAGCCCGAAGTCGGTAATCGACAGCCGGCCCTGGTCATCTGTCAGGATGTTGCCCGGATGCAGGTGGCCATGGGCGAGGCCGAGGCCATGCGCAAATGATATTGCGTCGAGCAGCTGATCAATGACCGGCCAGCGCCGGGACAGCTCTTCGCCTGCCGGAAGGATGGGAGCGAGGGGCGTTCCGCCTCGAACGTACTGGCAGACGATATAGTCGTTGCCCTCAGACTGGTCGATACGGTAGACGCGGGCAATGTTCGGATGGACAAGGCCGCGCGTGGCGACAACGGCGTTTTCGACACGGGTACGCGTCTCGGATGCAATTTCACCGTCAAAAATCTTGAGCACAACGCGCTCGCCTGACGACTGGTCGAGCGCAACCCAGTTCTCGGCGTGTTCGCGCCGATGCAGGCGTGAAATCAGCGAATAGTCGGCGGCAAAGGATTGTCCCTCACCGAGTTGAAGTGTCATTACCCGTCAGCTGTACCGAAAATTGGAGGGGCGCCTAGTTTACCGGAAGACCGGTTTCCTCGGCGTAGATTTCCCGCAGGATGCGGCGCCACTGCTCATACTGCGCATCGGCTGTGCCGCTCAGTTCGATCGTTCTTCCTTCGATGTCGAGAACGAATGGCGCAATCTCCGCGCCTAGCGACTGGCTGAGCTCGCGGAGAGACTGCTCGTGGACCTCGGCTTCTTTCAGGCGATCCATGCCGCTGCGGATTGCACCAATGCCGCCAACGACTGCTCCCACGCTTGCGGTCTGTCCGGCGTAGGTCCCGCTTTCGCTACCGGCATAAATACCGCCCGCAATCATTGCAGCGCCACCAATCAGGCGATTGGTTGCCTGCTTTTTCATCTGCCGCAGCTTGATGGCCTCGTCGTATGTGGCAAAGCGCCACTCGTCATAAGAAGGTTTCATGTCGCGGTAGAAGCGGCCGTAGTAATCGTCGAGCGTATCGATGAACAGGAATTCGCGCTCCTTGATACGGTTTACGCGTTCGAGCATCGCGTTACCTTCCGCGGGCAGCTGTTTGACGCGAACCCGCTTGCCGGAAGTGTCGAGATAGCTGCCAAACGCGTCGGCCGAGAGTGATGCGGCATACTTCAGGTTTGAGACCTGCCGAATGTTGGCAATCTGTTCAACGTCGAGGCGTTCACGCGCGGCGAGCAGGTCATCTGCAATCTGGTTGTAGAAATCCTGGAAGGGATCTTCGATAGGCTGGTCGTAGGAGTATTTGCTGGCGTTGTCTTCGTAGACCTTGTCGATCCAGGTCACTCCGCTCGAGTCGACAGCCCGCACGCGCGCGCGGAGACTTTCACCGTCAGACAGCAGGATTTCGCCGGTGACATCGAGATCGACCGCGGCTGAAGGATCAGGTGTCACCCGCACCGCGCCCCAGTTACCGGTCAACTCCAGCGTGTCTTTCAGCTGGTAGGCAATGTAGCGCGACTCTGCGCGACGTACGTCAGGATTGATCCGTTCTTTCTCAGCTTCTTCCGGACTGTCGGGGATGCCGGGTTCAAACGGCAGGATGCCGATATCCAGCAGCAGCTCCGGCGGGGTGAACACCGAGGACTGCTTGGCAGGCGTTGAGTTGGCAGTGACAACTGTCGTCGATGTGCAGGACGTTGCCATCAGCACGATGGCAGAGGCGGCGATCAGCGTTTTTGATACAGCATTCATGTAGGTCACACTCAATGTCTTGCGTCAGGCTACAGGCCTGACTTGTAGCGTCGATATTCTTCCCAGAGCTTTTCTCGCAGATCCGGGTCCGATTCAGACATCGCCGCTTCGCGAAGCTGTTGGGCGACAATGTCATCATCATTACCCGGGCCGATGTCTTCGGGGACCTCGGTGGAAACGGCAACCTGCTCCACGGGCGCATCTCTTGAAACGGGGACTGATCCCGGCTCCGGCAAACCCTCCATCTCGCCCTCGGCCTCGACGAGACCCTGCTCTTCGTCGCCGCCACCACCGGGAACACCACCAATCAGTTCACCTTCGGCGGGTGGCAGTTCAGATTCCTCACCGGGGCCGCCGGGCTGAAGCACCGTGCGTCGTGCCGTCAGAATTGTCCGGTCGAAGTCCCCGAGTGACTCCTCGAGTTCATCCTCGAGCGTCGTGCCACGGGAGGGCAGGCCTGCTGTCTGAAGGTCTTCGAAGTCGGGCATGCCTTCGACTGCCTGGGTCGCAACGACGATGGCCACGCTTGCCTCGTTCAGCGCCGCTTCGGCCTCATCAAAGATCGCCGCGTCACCGCTGTTGGCGCTATCGCGCGCGTCCATCAGGTCCTGGCCGGCAACGATGACAATGATTCGTGCTTCCGCCAGCAGCTCCCGGGCACGGGCAATCTCTTCGGCAGTGGTGGCATCAGCAACTGCTGCACCTGCTTCCCCAAGCCGGATGCCGGCCTCCATCAGCGCTTCCTGTGCGGCGCGGATTTCGTCGGACATCTCGTCACCGCCCATCGGATCCCCGCTGGCGGTCTGCATTTGATCAGACATTGGATCCGACGGTTGACCGCCGCCAGGCTCGCCAGAGGCAACTGCGTCACCCTGCGCACCGCCGGCTTCGGATTCCTCGAAGATCAGGTCGTCTGAGTTGGACGTCGAATCCATCTCCGGGATCAGGACGTCTTCCGGCATGCCGCCGGCTTCAGCCATTTCCCCGGTGGGTTCGCCATCTGAACTGCCTGCGGGGCCTGTGGAATCCTCGCCAAGCTGCTCACCGGCCCGGGCCACACGCTCCCCGGCAGCCTGAAGATCGCCACCGGCCTGCTCACGGCCCTGTTGCGAGGGGTCAGACTGCTGCTGTTGTGGTTCTCCGGGAGAACCCTGCTCGCCGCTCGAGGGCGAATCCGGACTCGGCAGGCTCATGTCCGGCATCCGCGTCGCCACGCTGGGCTGGCCCTGTCCCGACGGCGGAGATGGCATGCTCGGTGACTGCGTCGGAGACGGCATTGAGGGGGATTGTGAAGGTGACGGCATTGATGGCGATTGCGTCGGAGACGGCATTGACGGCGACTGGCTGGGTGAGGGCGGCCGCTGGGTCTGCTGCGGTGACTGCGGTTGTTGCATGGTCTTGCAGCCGGCGAGGGTCAGCACGCCTGCTATCAGGCCGGTTTTCAACACATTCAAGGTGATGGTTTTCATAGTGTGCCTTCGAGTCCCGTCAAGCGGATCGCTATCCCGGGGTATTGTGCCCGGTACCACAGCGAACATTGTGCCAGCATCAGTCTGAAGTGTAACTGAACGACACTGGGGGATACGGATTCCCCTGCTATCCAGTTTGACCGGCGATCTGCCCGAAACGTTCAATCCGGCCGGGTTTGCTACCATGAATCCGTTGATGATTCCGTATCGAAAGGCGGTCTGATATAGATGAACTTATCGTATACAGACCAGACTAAACCCCTGGAGGCCATGGCAATTTGATGAAAGCGAGCGGTACCGGTTTTCTTCTGGTTCTTGTCCTGTCGGGTCTCGTCCTGACGGGATGCAGCACCAGCGTCACGGTGGAGGGCACTGTCCCGACGCCGCTTGTGGCCAAGATTCCTGCGAGAGTTGGCGTGTATTTCTCCCCGGACTTCCAGTCTTTCCGGCACGAGGAAGTCATTGAGCAGCGCGGCACCTATCGCGTCGATCTCAGCGAGCAGAACCTCACATTCTTCCGCAACCTGATGGACGCCATGTTCGAGACCGCGACCGAGGTCGGAGAGCCGCCCCTCTCGCCTGAGCGCATGGCGGAACTGGGTCTCGACGGCGTGATCGTGCCCGAGATCGTCAAATACGGGTTCCTCACGCCTGCAGTGAGCGGTCTGAACTTCTTCTCGGCGTCTATTCACTACCGCGTGACGATCTATGATGATCGCGGCGGGAAAGTGGGTGACTGGACGCTCGTTGGCTACGGCAAGGCTGAAGGTGGCGTGTTTGCCGGGAACGACGCACTGGGCGAGGCGACGCTGCAGGCGATCCGCGATGGCGGTGCCCGCATCGCGATTGACCTTCCGACGGAACCCTCCGTCGTCCGCTGGATAGACGGGGAAAAGGCAGCTAGGCTTGGAGATTCCAGCGCGGCACCGCCGCAGGAGGATGACTCATGATTCGTTGGCTCGTCGTTGCCAGCACCCTTGCGATCAGTGGATGTGTCACGTCGCGAGTCGAAGAGTCTCGTTCGGCTGTCACGGGTATTGAGACTGACGAGGCGCTCGTGCTGCTGGGCCGGGCGAGCTACAACGATCGGCAGACCGAGGAGAGCTTCACCAGCTGCATCTCGGATGCATTGCAGACGGGCGAACCCTCCATTCGGATGATTCCTGAAGACGAGTTCAAGGACTCGCTTTATCCCTGGTTCGAACCGCGAACCGCACCGACCAGCGCGACGGAGCTCTCTACGCTGTTTGCGCAGCCAGGCGTGCGACAGCGTATCGAAGAAGCGCAGGTACGTTATCTGGCCTGGATCGACGGCGACACGATCACGACCGATCAGGGCGGCAGCTTCAGCTGCACGATTTCATCGTTTGGCGGTGGCTGTTTCGGCATGAGCTACTGGGAAGAGGACGCGTCTTACGAGGCGTCTATCTGGGATCTGCAGAACCTGACGGCCGCCGGTGAAATCAGTGCGGACGCGAACGGAACTTCCTATCTTGCCGGCCTTATCCTGCCAATTCCGGTGCTGGCACGGCCTGGCAACGCCGCCTGCAAGGCGCTGGCAACGCAGCTCCGACAGTTTTTGCTGGGTGATGAGGTGGTCGAAACGACTGCCGAAATCGGTTCCTAGGGGAAAGAATCCGTCGTTGTCCTGAATTCCGGGCGGGGCAGCACGACCTCATACGCCTGGTGAAACGTCAGTCCCTCTGTTGAAACCGTTTCACCGTCCACGATCCGTGGACGAAACCTCACTTCACGCAAGTCCCGACGCAGCTGGTTCTTTCGCTCGTTTGGCACGTTGCCGTCGATCACCTTTACCTGCGCCACTCGACCGTTGTCTATGACGGAAAACTCGAGGTTGGCAAACAGCGGATCACCTTCTTCCACCGAGATCGGTCGCCGGTCCAGCGCGATGATACCGGTGCGTTCGGGGAACAGGCGCTTCGGTGTGCCGAACAATTCGTATCTGACATCCAGCAGGCGGGGATCGGAGCTCAGCAACTCCCACGCTTCCAGGTACTTCTCTTCTGCGCGGGGGTCTGTCGTGATTGTAAAGACGTCGCCCAATTCGACGAGGGCGCGCGCATGGTCTGCGACGTCGGTTCCCGGATTGTTGACCACGATGTCCGTTGCGCGCTCCATCGCTTTCTCTGCGTGGCGCGTTGCCGTGCGTTGCATCAGCCTTACCTCTGCCAGCCCATGCAAGACGGGAACGAGCCTGAGGTCATCCGGGCCATGCGCTTCCTCGATGATTCGAATCGCGCGGCTGTAGAGTGCGATCGCTTCCCGAAACAGCGCGTATCGATACTGTACGGTAAAAGCTTCTGCCTGCGACTGAACGTCCTTGCTGTTGATGGCGGCGACCGGCAGTGTCTCTGCACGGTTTGCCATGTAGGTGCCTACCTGCTGCAGCACTGGCACGATTTCCGCGCTTTCCTCGCCGTATGCCTGTTCGCTGATCCTGAGATTGAATCGCTGTTCGCGGTCAGCGTTGAGCACGAGACCCTGATCGAGGTGAACGTAGGTCAGCTGCTCGACGATGGGCAGCTGATTGGGTGTGTAGACACCGTCGTGACGATGGGAGATGTGCTGGGCGCGGCGCAGTGCCTCTTCCGCGACCTCGTAGGCATCAATCGCCCGACCGATGACGCCTTTTGCCATCAGCAGCCCGACGAGCTCGCTGTCCCATGGGCCAACCGCAGATTCCATGAGTTCGATTGAATCGGCGAGGTCAACGAGGCCTTCTTCCGGGTCCGAGTTGATTGCCTTCAACACGCCGAGATTGGCAAGCAACCTGGCTCGTACCGGGTCCTCAACGCTGGCGGTCACCAGCAGCTGCGAAAGCTTCATTTCCGCTATCGGGTATGCACGTGCATCGATGCTTTCGATAACCGAGCGGAACTGGACGGTGTCTGCGCCGTGCAGATATCCGACCGAATTGTTGAAGAGTTCTATGAACCGTTCCGAGGCGTTCGCGGTTAGTGCGCTGAGTGTGAGAGCGAACAGCAGTGAAAGGTTCAGGATTTTCATTTTTTCAGTGTTGGCTTCTGTCTCGATTAGTAGAAAGTTTGTACAAGTTTATAGTTTTCCGTGGCGACGGGTTCGCCGTCAATCATCCGTGGTCGAAAGTGTGACTTGTACAGTACACGGCGCATCAGTCTTTTCAGTTTGGCCGGCGCGTCGCCGTAGATTTCCACGTCGGCCACGCGGCCATTGGCCAATACCGTAAACTCGAGATCGACCTGGACATTGGCAAGCTCCGCTTCGGTGTGTGCAGAGATCGGCATGATCTGCTGAAGCTGCGGCAGAATGAACTGGAACGGCTGACCGACGACCTTCCTCGTCTTGTCGGTCGGGTCATCGCTGAACGATTCCCGTATGTGGAATTCACGGTTGTTGTCGGAGAGCGGCAGAAAGAACTGCTGTGGCGGCTGCGTCTCCATGTTCAGCTGGTCTTCGACAGACATCTCGCGGTAACGGCTGAAGCTGAACGGGTCGTTATCCACGCGGAACACACGCGTGTTGGCGCGCTCGTTGCGCTCGAGATCTTCAGCGGTGGCGATCTGCGCGGGCTCGGCAAACCGGGATTGCGCAAGCTCGGTATCCAGCGTTTCCCAGCCAAGGCGATAGGCATCGACAGCGCGTTCAGATTTGCTGCTGGCAAGGTACGCGTCACCCAGCGCCGCGTAAACTTCCGCTTTTTCGTCTGACGGGAGTGAGGGATTTGCTTCCACAACATCCCGTGCCTGCTCGATCAGCTTGTAGCTGCAGCAAATGCGGGCGAGGCGACGAACGCGCGCACCTTCCATCAGCGGCTCGATCAGGCGTGGGTCAGCGTCGCCACCTTCTTCGCGAATGATGTCAATAACGCGATCGAGTGTGCGTCTTGCTGCACCGTACTGACCTGTGTCTGCATACCAGCGCTCCAGCTTCATCAACGCCGGAACAATCTCGCTGCTGGCTTTGCCGAAGTTTCTTTCCGCGAGGTAGACGGCGAGTTTTTGCTGCCGGTCCGCCTGGTGCGGTTCTTCCCGCGTCAGGTACAGATCCGTCTTCATTTCGATAATCTCGAGCTGGCGAAGTGCGTGCACACCTTCGCTGCGATGGATGAGGTGCTGGGCGCGCAGCAGGGCTTCCTGTGCAGGCTCGTCAGCACCGCTGGCAGCGTGTTGCTGTGCAAGTCCGACCAGCGGCTCGACAAGCGCCGAACTGAATTCGCCGAGTTCTGCTTCCACTGATTCGATCTGCTCGAGAATGACATCGATATCATCGGTATCTAGCGCGTTCGCATGGGCGAGGCCTGTCGTGGCCAGGAGAAGCGCCGCGGCGATGATGAAAGCGAGCCTTTCAATGATGTCAGTGCCGTATAGTCGATTCATCGCGTGTGAGATTGAAAAATCGAGGCTGGGCCATCCATTATTACGGAGACCTCACAAGCTGTAAAATCCTGCATCAAGCCCCTGAAAACAAAGGGTTATGTTGTGCGGAACATACAACCGGGTTTTGTGGTCATTAATGATATTCACCTCACGTTAAGCTCGTGTGGAAGATAGTTTGACAACACAGAAGATGAAGCACTGCACAATGGCCCAGCCCTTCGCGCTCAAGAACCTGATGCTCCTGGTTTTCCTCTGGCTCTTCGCCGGGGCGTGCTACGGCATGTCCGAGAAGAAGGAGATCGAGCTGGGCAAGCGCGAGCATCAGAAAATCATTGCGCAGTACGGCATCTATCGAAACAAGGAGCTCACCGATTATGTGACTCGGGTCGGCGAGCGGGTTGCCGCCCAGAGCACGCGGCCAAACCTCGAATACACGTTTACCGTTCTCGACGACGAAATGATTAATGCCTTCGCCCTGCCGGGCGGATTCATCTACGTGACGCGTGGCATCCTCACGCACCTGAACTCCGAGGCGGAGCTCGCGGCGGTGCTGGGCCACGAGATCGCTCACGTCACCGAGAAGCATGCGATCAGAAACCAGAATCGCGGCAAGGTGCTGGGTGCGCTCTCGACCGTTGCCGCGATCTATACGGGAACGCCTGGATTGTACGAACTCTCGAACATCTTCAGTGGCGTCTTGCTGACCGGCTACTCGCGGG
>JAAUYM010095006.1_pt1 | contig 13672 bp, 7 predicted proteins | sample 7278001 | NCBI WGS metagenome assembly JAAUYM01 (sample SAMN14350224, study PRJNA611818) | marine sediment metagenome | isolation source: surface marine sediment (1.8m) | place: French Polynesia: Moorea | collected 2018-08
TAGCTCTATTTATAGAATAGGAAACTTCCTCAACTACAGATGGCAGCTCAATCTCACTTGGGGGAACAACCAACTGCCCTACACGGAACCTCTCTTTTTCTCTCCTCTCTGGTAACAGGCAGCGAGGACTGGCCAGAGAGAAGAGACGTCAGATGAGTAATGTCTTATTGGTCAGCTGAACTGAACCTGAGTCCTGAAACTTTGCCAAGAGCGAGCAGCTGGGTGTACGAGTACTACTACATAGTAGGCATGGAGGATATTTTTGCGTTGCTGTGGGAGAGGACAATACAGTATTCCAGTATCATATCTTTGAATTGAAGACCTCTGCTACTTTGCGCCATGTGCTCCAGCTGCGCCCCCATGGTGTCGCTGGTGCACTTCTGCGACAACCACGGCCCCATGCCGGTCCTCTGCACCCGCAGGGCCGACAGCAGGCACGACATCCCCAGCCCTGCGAACGGAGGAGGGCCGTCACAGGAACGAGATCAGCAGCAGCAGCAGCAATCCCAGGAGGGCCACCAGCGCTGCCAGGCCTGCCACTCCCTGGACAGCGACCAGAGGTGCATTCTGTCTCCGGACGACGGGGCCCAGGCGGCGGGAGGGGAGGAAGAGGAGGAGGAGGAGGAGGAGGAGGAGGAGGAGGAGGACAGAGGGGTGTACTTCACCACCAACGTGGACGGCGAGGAGGACCTCTTCCAGGTCCTGCGCCGCGCAGCCCTGAGGAGCCTCAGCTTCGAGACTCCGTACACTCCTGTGGCGGAGGACACCGGGGGCGAAATGATCTTCAAGGTGGAGCATGCATAGTGCATAAACATGGCAATTGGTGCAATTGTGCTCGTTGTGCTACATTTTTTTGCAATTGGCCACCCTTGCTTGCAGGAAACCTCTTCCGGACTCTTCGTGCTGTCATCGACCTTCCAAGTCAAAGACGCCGAGAACATCCGTGGGTTCAGGCGGACCTACGGGATCCTGGTCATGAACCCGAGTCGAACGGCCCTCCTGCAGCTGTCGAGGAGACTCCTGGAGAGGGTGCAGAAAATTGTGGCCTTTATGCAGGTGTGAAACGTGTGCTTTTAATTGCTTTAACTGCTATTTTCTTTAGTTTTGCTGATGTCTTTCCGTCATTGAAGTTTATTTCTTTTTATTGTAGGTTTCTGCTCTAAGAAACTACGAGGAGGAGTCCGCCAGGTCCGCTCCGTCACCACAGAGACCACCGTCCAACGCGGTGGCCAACCTGCTGCACCATTCCCAGAGGGGCAGCGGGGGTGTCACGACCGCCACCTACCGCCAGCCCAGGAACCTCTCCAAGTTGACCAGCCCCGGCATCTACGTCGTCATCCACCGCCAGTTTGCCAGCATGCTGCGCCTCACCTACGCAGCATGCTGCATGGAACCTGCCGCCAGGACGTCCGCTGGTGGCGCCCCACACTCTCCTCCCTCTCTCCAGCTCTCCCCGGAGCACCTCTCGGCTCTGAGAAGCCTGGGGCGCTGGAAGCTCCTCTTGGCCCTGTCGGCCATGTCCTGCGGCGCCAAGGTCACCCTCACCGGACAGCAGAAGGAGAAGGTGGCCAAGACTGCGGAGGGGCTCGCCGCCTTCGAAAGGGTCGTGACTCCAGGACATGTGAGGGGAAAGGTGGAGGCGCGCGACGACCGGCGTCGTGGGCTGCACCACGCCACCGTCAACTCGGACAGCTTTGTCAGAGGGCACTTCCTGCTCAACGTCTCAAAGGAGGAGGAGGACGACGAGGAAGAGGAGGAGGAGGACGTGAAGCTGAAGATCAGCTCGATGGAGAAGTACGCCGCCCCAGCCGCTGTCGCGCTAGTGGAGGCTGTGGCGGGCGTGGCGGAGGGAAAGGTGTCAGCCTCGCTGGCGATGGCGCTCCTGGACTCCAGGAGACATGACTATCTCAGCGCGACTGCTATTGTTCAAGGGCTCAGGAGGGAAGGCGGTGCCCAACGGCCATTGGCTAGTGCAGATGTGCAAAAACTCGTTGCTTTCTCGAGTCATTTCCTTCGGTGACACGGAAAAAAGTGTGTAAGCTTTTGCATACTTTTGTGATAGTTAAATAATGGAACTTCTGTTCTATTAAGTAATGATGTCTTAATAGATGAGTGGTTTCATTACTTGCCCTAGTCAAGAAAAACCTATTAAACTGTGTCGTAGTTTAATTAAATAATTCGTAGTATATAGGTGAAACACCTTTTTATTATATGGTTTATCCTAAAACGATAAACACGATATGATCGAAATAAACGTCAACGGTGCTAGCATTCCATCGACCACCTTGTCCGGAAGTATCCGACTAACTTGTACATACATAGTATTAGTCCAATTACGTGAATTCTACAGAAAAAAATGTCGCTATGATTATGGCGAGATCAGAGTCCTAATGAGCAGGAAAAGTAATTCTCGTAGTATCGCTTTTTCGTGTTCCTTTCCAATAGGTCGACCTCAGAACTGTATCCAGTTCGGGTTGGCCTGTTTTGCTGGCGGTGCCGCGATGCGCGGCTCCCTGACCTGTATGCCGGCGGCCGCCACCGCCTCCGTCATGGCGGACGGGGGAGGCTACACAGCACAGAAAGCAAAATGGGGAATGACAGTGAGCGAAAAAAAAAATTACATACTTCAACTCCATCCCCAGGACTACCTGCAAGGCGCCCCCTGGCGACCTGCTCCTCTCCCTGCCGCCCTTGCGCGGGATGTTGATGTTGACCTTGATGGTCTGGCCCTCCTTGAGCGAGAGGTCCAGCTGCTCCCGCGGCGCCTCGGACTCCTTCTGCAGCTCGGCCTCCACCCGGAGAGATTTGAAGTGGTCCTGCGACGTCAATGCAATGCTGCAAATTACATGGTTTTTTTTTAACGTGTGTTTGTGCCTCTGACCTGCAGGGCCACGTTGAGGTCGAAGCTGTCCGAGCGGTCGGCGAAGCCCAGCCCCAGGTGCGTCCCGTCGGAGACGCGGATAACGAAGTACCTGGAGCTGTCGGAGACGGACTGCACGCTAGGACCAGGGTAGGCCTCCACCGAGCACTCTGCGTACAGCTTGCCAGAGGGCTTCTCCTCAAGGCGTAGGTGGCAGTCAGTACCCTGCATTATAAAAATGTCTGTCATTAACGAAGGGAGACTGAGGTGTTTGTACCGATCTAAAAAAGAAACCTTTTTTGAACGTACAGTCCAACAACATGAGCAGCAGCAACAGCAAAAAAAAAGAAGACAAAGTCACCAATCATCAAGATACGGTATCAACTGACCTTGGTGACCAGCCTAAGCTTTCCCCTCCAGTCGGGTTTGTCCAGGTTCCACCCGTTGGCCTTCCATCCATCGCTCCCTGACTGCCCCGACGGGATCCTGTAGACAAACGCCTCCTGCTTCATCAGCAGGGTCTTCTCCATCACCTCCGCCATTGTCGTCGTCGTCTTCAACGATGCTGCTGCTTCGACGCTACTTCTCTCTCTTCACTCACGTGACCAGTCTGAGAGCCCCTTCGACTTGCCTTTGGTTCTTCCCTCCTCCTCCTCCTCCTCCCCCTTCTCTTGTTGTTGGCTTTCTAAACCACCTACATGCAACACTACAGCACGTACTATATAGAGCCCTCTCGTGCGCGCGCAGCCAGTTACAGAAGTGTAGCGTTTTCAGCCCAAAGCTACAATCCCATCACATGGAGGACAAGCCTAGTAATGTGAAATCTCTTTTTGTGTTTTTGTTCATATAGAAGGGGCCAAGGTTTTCCATATGTGAACAATGACCATGAAGGAGAAGGTTGGTTGGAGTGACAGAGTGGGAGATAATCAATATAGCATGAAAAATCCTTCATGCATTGTGGCTCCTCAAATTGGAAACACACCCTTCTCCCAAGGATGAGGAGTGGTGTTAGCAGAGAGTAGTACACCATAAAAAAAAAAGGAAAACTCCTTGAACTTGTCATGCTTTCAGCCAAGCTCCCTTCTGGCATGTAGCATTAAACTTCATAGATGAGAAAATGCTCCACCCTCTCCACCACATGAATGGAGTCTCTCACCTTGGACTTCACAGATGAGATGCTGTCCCTCCCTCTCCACCAGATGAGTGGAGTCCTCCCCCATCTTTTCCCACATTTTCCCTCTTTGGTATGAGTATAAAAAGAGGCTGTAGCATCAGCTTCTGTGTGCAGTACAGTTCTATCTGTCCTATTAGCTCAGTCTCTTCTTTTACCAACTAACTTGTTTTGTGCATAGTGTATCATCAAAAAGTGAATAAATCCTTTATGGAAAAATAAGTGTTTGTGAGTTAGACTAAGAACTCAATGATAGACTTAACTCCTACTCCTAGAGCCCTCAAGTTTATTTTTCTCTTGCTCTCCGCTATTTTATGAGCTCCATGCCCATGGCATTTAGGTGACATCCTGGAGTGTTGATAGCTTGTTCTCTTGCTCCATTGGAACCGCTGTGAGCATCATCTCCCCAACTCCAGCGCCAGTAGCACTTAGAGAGCGTCAGCGTCATCTTCACACCCCCGGTGCATCAGAAGCTGAGAAGGGTCACGACACGACGCAAAGCCCTGAAGAGGAGGAAGACTTTGTGTCCTGAATTGTTAATGAGTGAAGAGCATATTTAAAGAAGGTGCTCTAGAATGTATAAAATAGAGAAAAAAAAGAACTTAACTATGCAAGGTAGGTCCATTGATCAATAAGTTTATTCTTGCACGCACTCACCAGCAGCTTTTTCCTTCCTAGAGAATCAACAACTTGAGTATAACGACAAAAATATGAGAAAGAACAATTTCATACGTAGTGTGCCATATAGACCACAAAGCTAGCTGTAAAGATATATAGATATGTAGATATAGACCGATTGGTCTTTTTTTCCTCCTAGACCTGGAGCCAGCCCGCGCAGTTCCAGGCTCAGAATGGTCAATTGTGAAAAGAAGCGGAGTGCCCTAGGCGGGCGTCACACGAAAGGCCTACCTATTTAAATTTTGTACTCGTGTATTGAAAAAGCTATGTGTTGTGTAGTATGGCATGAAGTATCAGTCGTCACATCTGCAGAGCACTGTATCGATGAAAGACACTTTGTTCCTCTTCTTACCCTGGCTAGAGAAGAAGGACAGCTTCTGTGGCTGGAAACTCCTCTTGACAGAGTCTGACGATCCAACAAGTCCCAGTGAAGCAAAGAAGGACGGCTTCGTGAACTCGTCAGGGCAGGCTGATCCAAACTTGGCTTTGGGGTCTTCCCCCCTGTCGTAGGCACACGACAGTTCGTCGGACTGCGACGGCTCCTCTGCCCCGTCGGCTTCGCCACCGTCTGCTTCCGCAGTGTCGGCGTCCGCATCCTTGCCCGCATCGTCACCACCGCCTTCTTCCTCCCCTTTCTCCTTGTCGTCGTCGCCACCGCCCACGCTGACATTTCTCAGGAAGGAGGGAAGCCAGGAGGAGGAGGAGGAGGAGGAGGAGGAGGCCTCCTCCCTGCCGCCGTTGCTCCTGGCCGGCCGGCCAGCCACGTCCCTCGGGTGCAGCTCCGGGCAGTCCTTGTGCACGGTCTCGTAGTGGCTCTCCGGACACCTGGACGAGCCCTGTGTGTCGAAACTCTGTCCGATCTCCCTCAGCTTGTCGAATATCGACGGCTTGGCCGGCTCCGACCTCCTCCCGGCGCCGCCTCCAGCGTCTCCAAAACTTACCTTCTCGGGCTTCTTCAACTGGTCTTCCTTCCCGTCCTTGTAGGCTTCCTTCAGCTTCTCCGCCGAGGACTCTTCCTTTCCCTCTCCTGGCTTCTTCTCTTCGCTTGCGCCTCTGTCCTTGTTGGATCCTCCCTCCTCCTTCTTGGGTTGGCCACCGCTGTCCTTCCTCTCCTCAGAGCTCTGCGGCGGCGCCGCCGCCGCATCCGTCTTGGCTGAAGAGTCTCCGGCGTCTTTGGCGCTCTTCTTGTCCTCTCCGAAGAGTCCCTCGAACCATCCGCCAGCTTCCTCCTTTTCGCTCTCCGAGCCCGTGGACTCCGTGGGCGAGGCGGCCTCCTGCTTGGCCGAGCTCTCCTCCTTCGGGGGCTGGGCCGCGCTCCCTTCGGCGATGGCCTTGTCGGACTTGCCCGCGTCGGGCTGCTGGGAAGGAGAGGGCTTGACCTCCTTGCCCTTCTCCTCCTCCTCCTCCTCCTCCTCCTTGGCGAAACTGGCAGGTGCCGCGGAAGAGGTGGGCGCCTCCTCCTTGTCGCCTTCTTCTTCTTTGCCGGCGGCGCTGGCGTCGGTGTCGTCCGTGTTGGAGAGCTTGGAGCCGGCGTTGGCATCGTCCTTGTTGGACAGCTTGGAGCCGGCATTGGCATCGTCCTTGTTGGACAGCTTGGAGCCGGCATTGGCATCGTCCTTGTTGGACAGCTTGGAGCCCATATTGGCATCGTCCTTGTTGGACAACTTGGAGCCGGCATTGGCATCGTCCTTGGTGTCGTCCTTGTTGGCGAGCTTGGGGTCGGCTGGAGCGTTTTTGGAGCTGGTCAAGATCGGCGTCACGGCTCGAGGGCTGTCGTTGTCGATGTCCTTGCAGCTCCTGTGGACCTTCTTGAAGTGGTACTCAGGGCAATCGTACAGTTTTCTCTCGTCTCGTGGTTCGCTGGTACCCATACTTTAAAAACACAGAGTCGCAGTACGTTTCCTACCACAGAAATTTTTTGCTGAATTAAGAGCACAGCGTTTCGGCACATTATTAGAAAAAGTTAGTTTTATTGAGTTGACACATCTTGCAAACTTGATGCCATTTTTTTTATATGTAGAGAGAGATTATCTCAAAAACATCAAGGAAAATGTCGTGCGTCTGTATAAACTAATAGGTGTACGTACTACAATCTTGATGGGTGTCTGTGAGAAAATAAATATACGTACGTATATTTATTTTCTCACAGACACCCATCAAGATTGTAGTACGTACACCTATTAGTTTATACAGACGCACGACATTTTCCTTGATGTTTTTGAGATAATCTCTCTCTACATATAAAAAAAATGGCATCAAGTTTGCAAGATGTGTCAACTCAATAAAACTAACTTTTTCTAATAATGTGCCGAAACGCTGTGCTCTTAATTCAGCAAAAAATTTCTGTGGTAGGAAACGTACTGCGACTCTGTGTTTTTAAAGTATGGGTACCAGCGAACCACGAGACGAGAGAAAACTGTACGATTGCCCTGAGTACCACTTCAAGAAGGTCCACAGGAGCTGCAAGGACATCGACAACGACAGCCCTCGAGCCGTGACGCCGATCTTGACCAGCTCCAAAAACGCTCCAGCCGACCCCAAGCTCGCCAACAAGGACGACACCAAGGACGATGCCAATGCCGGCTCCAAGTTGTCCAACAAGGACGATGCCAATATGGGCTCCAAGCTGTCCAACAAGGACGATGCCAATGCCGGCTCCAAGCTGTCCAACAAGGACGATGCCAATGCCGGCTCCAAGCTGTCCAACAAGGACGATGCCAACGCCGGCTCCAAGCTCTCCAACACGGACGACACCGACGCCAGCGCCGCCGGCAAAGAAGAAGAAGGCGACAAGGAGGAGGCGCCCACCTCTTCCGCGGCACCTGCCAGTTTCGCCAAGGAGGAGGAGGAGGAGGAGGAGGAGAAGGGCAAGGAGGTCAAGCCCTCTCCTTCCCAGCAGCCCGACGCGGGCAAGTCCGACAAGGCCATCGCCGAAGGGAGCGCGGCCCAGCCCCCGAAGGAGGAGAGCTCGGCCAAGCAGGAGGCCGCCTCGCCCACGGAGTCCACGGGCTCGGAGAGCGAAAAGGAGGAAGCTGGCGGATGGTTCGAGGGACTCTTCGGAGAGGACAAGAAGAGCGCCAAAGACGCCGGAGACTCTTCAGCCAAGACGGATGCGGCGGCGGCGCCGCCGCAGAGCTCTGAGGAGAGGAAGGACAGCGGTGGCCAACCCAAGAAGGAGGAGGGAGGATCCAACAAGGACAGAGGCGCAAGCGAAGAGAAGAAGCCAGGAGAGGGAAAGGAAGAGTCCTCGGCGGAGAAGCTGAAGGAAGCCTACAAGGACGGGAAGGAAGACCAGTTGAAGAAGCCCGAGAAGGTAAGTTTTGGAGACGCTGGAGGCGGCGCCGGGAGGAGGTCGGAGCCGGCCAAGCCGTCGATATTCGACAAGCTGAGGGAGATCGGACAGAGTTTCGACACACAGGGCTCGTCCAGGTGTCCGGAGAGCCACTACGAGACCGTGCACAAGGACTGCCCGGAGCTGCACCCGAGGGACGTGGCTGGCCGGCCGGCCAGGAGCAACGGCGGCAGGGAGGAGGCCTCCTCCTCCTCCTCCTCCTCCTCCTCCTGGCTTCCCTCCTTCCTGAGAAATGTCAGCGTGGGCGGTGGCGACGACGACAAGGAGAAAGGGGAGGAAGAAGGCGGTGGTGACGATGCGGGCAAGGATGCGGACGCCGACACTGCGGAAGCAGACGGTGGCGAAGCCGACGGGGCAGAGGAGCCGTCGCAGTCCGACGAACTGTCGTGTGCCTACGACAGGGGGGAAGACCCCAAAGCCAAGTTTGGATCAGCCTGCCCTGACGAGTTCACGAAGCCGTCCTTCTTTGCTTCACTGGGACTTGTTGGATCGTCAGACTCTGTCAAGAGGAGTTTCCAGCCACAGAAGCTGTCCTTCTTCTCTAGCCAGGGTAAGAAGAGGAACAAAGTGTCTTTCATCGATACAGTGCTCTGCAGATGTGACGACTGATACTTCATGCCATACTACACAACACATAGCTTTTTCAATACACGAGTACAAAATTTAAATAGGTAGGCCTTTCGTGTGACGCCCGCCTAGGGCACTCCGCTTCTTTTCACAATTGACCATTCTGAGCCTGGAACTGCGCGGGCTGGCTCCAGGTCTAGGAGGAAAAAAAGACCAATCGGTCTATATCTACATATCTATATATCTTTACAGCTAGCTTTGTGGTCTATATGGCACACTACGTATGAAATTGTTCTTTCTCATATTTTTGTCGTTATACTCAAGTTGTTGATTCTCTAGGAAGGAAAAAGCTGCTGGTGAGTGCGTGCAAGAATAAACTTATTGATCAATGGACCTACCTTGCATAGTTAAGTTCTTTTTTTTCTCTATTTTATACATTCTAGAGCACCTTCTTTAAATATGCTCTTCACTCATTAACAATTCAGGACACAAAGTCTTCCTCCTCTTCAGGGCTTTGCGTCGTGTCGTGACCCTTCTCAGCTTCTGATGCACCGGGGGTGTGAAGATGACGCTGACGCTCTCTAAGTGCTACTGGCGCTGGAGTTGGGGAGATGATGCTCACAGCGGTTCCAATGGAGCAAGAGAACAAGCTATCAACACTCCAGGATGTCACCTAAATGCCATGGGCATGGAGCTCATAAAATAGCGGAGAGCAAGAGAAAAATAAACTTGAGGGCTCTAGGAGTAGGAGTTAAGTCTATCATTGAGTTCTTAGTCTAACTCACAAACACTTATTTTTCCATAAAGGATTTATTCACTTTTTGATGATACACTATGCACAAAACAAGTTAGTTGGTAAAAGAAGAGACTGAGCTAATAGGACAGATAGAACTGTACTGCACACAGAAGCTGATGCTACAGCCTCTTTTTATACTCATACCAAAGAGGGAAAATGTGGGAAAAGATGGGGGAGGACTCCACTCATCTGGTGGAGAGGGAGGGACAGCATCTCATCTGTGAAGTCCAAGGTGAGAGACTCCATTCATGTGGTGGAGAGGGTGGAGCATTTTCTCATCTATGAAGTTTAATGCTACATGCCAGAAGGGAGCTTGGCTGAAAGCATGACAAGTTCAAGGAGTTTTCCTTTTTTTTTTATGGTGTACTACTCTCTGCTAACACCACTCCTCATCCTTGGGAGAAGGGTGTGTTTCCAATTTGAGGAGCCACAATGCATGAAGGATTTTTCATGCTATATTGATTATCTCCCACTCTGTCACTCCAACCAACCTTCTCCTTCATGGTCATTGTTCACATATGGAAAACCTTGGCCCCTTCTATATGAACAAAAACACAAAAAGAGATTTCACATTACTAGGCTTGTCCTCCATGTGATGGGATTGTAGCTTTGGGCTGAAAACGCTACACTTCTGTAACTGGCTGCGCGCGCACGAGAGGGCTCTATATAGTACGTGCTGTAGTGTTGCATGTAGGTGGTTTAGAAAGCCAACAACAAGAGAAGGGGGAGGAGGAGGAGGAGGAGGGAAGAACCAAAGGCAAGTCGAAGGGGCTCTCAGACTGGTCACGTGAGTGAAGAGAGAGAAGTAGCGTCGAAGCAGCAGCATCGTTGAAGACGACGACGACAATGGCGGAGGTGATGGAGAAGACCCTGCTGATGAAGCAGGAGGCGTTTGTCTACAGGATCCCGTCGGGGCAGTCAGGGAGCGATGGATGGAAGGCCAACGGGTGGAACCTGGACAAACCCGACTGGAGGGGAAAGCTTAGGCTGGTCACCAAGGTCAGTTGATACCGTATCTTGATGATTGGTGACTTTGTCTTCTTTTTTTTTGCTGTTGCTGCTGCTCATGTTGTTGGACTGTACGTTCAAAAAAGGTTTCTTTTTTAGATCGGTACAAACACCTCAGTCTCCCTTCGTTAATGACAGACATTTTTATAATGCAGGGTACTGACTGCCACCTACGCCTTGAGGAGAAGCCCTCTGGCAAGCTGTACGCAGAGTGCTCGGTGGAGGCCTACCCTGGTCCTAGCGTGCAGTCCGTCTCCGACAGCTCCAGGTACTTCGTTATCCGCGTCTCCGACGGGACGCACCTGGGGCTGGGCTTCGCCGACCGCTCGGACAGCTTCGACCTCAACGTGGCCCTGCAGGTCAGAGGCACAAACACACGTTAAAAAAAAACCATGTAATTTGCAGCATTGCATTGACGTCGCAGGACCACTTCAAATCTCTCCGGGTGGAGGCCGAGCTGCAGAAGGAGTCCGAGGCGCCGCGGGAGCAGCTGGACCTCTCGCTCAAGGAGGGCCAGACCATCAAGGTCAACATCAACATCCCGCGCAAGGGCGGCAGGGAGAGGAGCAGGTCGCCAGGGGGCGCCTTGCAGGTAGTCCTGGGGATGGAGTTGAAGTATGTAATTTTTTTTTTCGCTCACTGTCATTCCCCATTTTGCTTTCTGTGCTGTGTAGCCTCCCCCGTCCGCCATGACGGAGGCGGTGGCGGCCGCCGGCATACAGGTCAGGGAGCCGCGCATCGCGGCACCGCCAGCAAAACAGGCCAACCCGAACTGGATACAGTTCTGAGGTCGACCTATTGGAAAGGAACACGAAAAAGCGATACTACGAGAATTACTTTTCCTGCTCATTAGGACTCTGATCTCGCCATAATCATAGCGACATTTTTTTCTGTAGAATTCACGTAATTGGACTAATACTATGTATGTACAAGTTAGTCGGATACTTCCGGACAAGGTGGTCGATGGAATGCTAGCACCGTTGACGTTTATTTCGATCATATCGTGTTTATCGTTTTAGGATAAACCATATAATAAAAAGGTGTTTCACCTATATACTACGAATTATTTAATTAAACTACGACACAGTTTAATAGGTTTTTCTTGACTAGGGCAAGTAATGAAACCACTCATCTATTAAGACATCATTACTTAATAGAACAGAAGTTCCATTATTTAACTATCACAAAAGTATGCAAAAGCTTACACACTTTTTTCCGTGTCACCGAAGGAAATGACTCGAGAAAGCAACGAGTTTTTGCACATCTGCACTAGCCAATGGCCGTTGGGCACCGCCTTCCCTCCTGAGCCCTTGAACAATAGCAGTCGCGCTGAGATAGTCATGTCTCCTGGAGTCCAGGAGCGCCATCGCCAGCGAGGCTGACACCTTTCCCTCCGCCACGCCCGCCACAGCCTCCACTAGCGCGACAGCGGCTGGGGCGGCGTACTTCTCCATCGAGCTGATCTTCAGCTTCACGTCCTCCTCCTCCTCTTCCTCGTCGTCCTCCTCCTCCTTTGAGACGTTGAGCAGGAAGTGCCCTCTGACAAAGCTGTCCGAGTTGACGGTGGCGTGGTGCAGCCCACGACGCCGGTCGTCGCGCGCCTCCACCTTTCCCCTCACATGTCCTGGAGTCACGACCCTTTCGAAGGCGGCGAGCCCCTCCGCAGTCTTGGCCACCTTCTCCTTCTGCTGTCCGGTGAGGGTGACCTTGGCGCCGCAGGACATGGCCGACAGGGCCAAGAGGAGCTTCCAGCGCCCCAGGCTTCTCAGAGCCGAGAGGTGCTCCGGGGAGAGCTGGAGAGAGGGAGGAGAGTGTGGGGCGCCACCAGCGGACGTCCTGGCGGCAGGTTCCATGCAGCATGCTGCGTAGGTGAGGCGCAGCATGCTGGCAAACTGGCGGTGGATGACGACGTAGATGCCGGGGCTGGTCAACTTGGAGAGGTTCCTGGGCTGGCGGTAGGTGGCGGTCGTGACACCCCCGCTGCCCCTCTGGGAATGGTGCAGCAGGTTGGCCACCGCGTTGGACGGTGGTCTCTGTGGTGACGGAGCGGACCTGGCGGACTCCTCCTCGTAGTTTCTTAGAGCAGAAACCTACAATAAAAAGAAATAAACTTCAATGACGGAAAGACATCAGCAAAACTAAAGAAAATAGCAGTTAAAGCAATTAAAAGCACACGTTTCACACCTGCATAAAGGCCACAATTTTCTGCACCCTCTCCAGGAGTCTCCTCGACAGCTGCAGGAGGGCCGTTCGACTCGGGTTCATGACCAGGATCCCGTAGGTCCGCCTGAACCCACGGATGTTCTCGGCGTCTTTGACTTGGAAGGTCGATGACAGCACGAAGAGTCCGGAAGAGGTTTCCTGCAAGCAAGGGTGGCCAATTGCAAAAAAATGTAGCACAACGAGCACAATTGCACCAATTGCCATGTTTATGCACTATGCATGCTCCACCTTGAAGATCATTTCGCCCCCGGTGTCCTCCGCCACAGGAGTGTACGGAGTCTCGAAGCTGAGGCTCCTCAGGGCTGCGCGGCGCAGGACCTGGAAGAGGTCCTCCTCGCCGTCCACGTTGGTGGTGAAGTACACCCCTCTGTCCTCCTCCTCCTCCTCCTCCTCCTCCTCCTCCTCCTCTTCCTCCCCTCCCGCCGCCTGGGCCCCGTCGTCCGGAGACAGAATGCACCTCTGGTCGCTGTCCAGGGAGTGGCAGGCCTGGCAGCGCTGGTGGCCCTCCTGGGATTGCTGCTGCTGCTGCTGATCTCGTTCCTGTGACGGCCCTCCTCCGTTCGCAGGGCTGGGGATGTCGTGCCTGCTGTCGGCCCTGCGGGTGCAGAGGACCGGCATGGGGCCGTGGTTGTCGCAGAAGTGCACCAGCGACACCATGGGGGCGCAGCTGGAGCACATGGCGCAAAGTAGCAGAGGTCTTCAATTCAAAGATATGATACTGGAATACTGTATTGTCCTCTCCCACAGCAACGCAAAAATATCCTCCATGCCTACTATGTAGTAGTACTCGTACACCCAGCTGCTCGCTCTTGGCAAAGTTTCAGGACTCAGGTTCAGTTCAGCTGACCAATAAGACATTACTCATCTGACGTCTCTTCTCTCTGGCCAGTCCTCGCTGCCTGTTACCAGAGAGGAGAGAAAAAGAGAGGTTCCGTGTAGGGCAGTTGGTTGTTCCCCCAAGTGAGATTGAGCTGCCATCTGTAGTTGAGGAAGTTTCCTATTCTATAAATAGAGCTA
>JAAUYM010129380.1_pt1 | contig 13671 bp, 7 predicted proteins | sample 7278001 | NCBI WGS metagenome assembly JAAUYM01 (sample SAMN14350224, study PRJNA611818) | marine sediment metagenome | isolation source: surface marine sediment (1.8m) | place: French Polynesia: Moorea | collected 2018-08
AAAGTTGGTCTTTTAGCCAGCGAGCGAAGCGAGCTCAGGCACGAGCTGTCTTTTACTATTGCAAAATCTTACCCAGCAACGCGGGTACATTCAGGCTAGTATATATATATTTTTTAAGGTCAGCCATCTCCTGGCCGGGATTGAAAATAATCATGTAATAATAATAACAATACCTGTAGTGCCCGGCAACTGATTGGATTAGCAATTATGGGACCGTGATTCTAGTTTGGAATAATACTCTTTACTTTTCTAGTTATAGTCACAGCAAGTTTGATTCCAGTTGAAAGAGACCAAGGCAGAGGCAAGAGATCTTCTGCACGTCAGCCCCCTCCTCACAGATCAATAGTCACGTCGGTCGATCTTCTCCGTCCTGTTCCGAGCTCCTGATCGTGTCCTTCTGCTCCATGTAGTCCTCCGCGCTGTATCCGAAGAGCTCGAAGTCGTGCGCGTAGAGGTCCAGTAGCCCCCTCCGCCTGGAGTTGTCCAGTTTGGCCAGGTACCTGATTCCCGCCGTCCTGTCCTTCTTCTGCCCGGAGTTCATCCTGAGCGAGAAGTCCTCCTCCCGGACTTTCCCGTTCACCTTGGCCAGAGCGGCTACGTACCGCATGTCCTCCTCGAAGGTCTCCAGTTTCCCCACGGCTTGGTAGGGAATGTCACACAGTGCACAGCTGAAACGTAAAAATAACTATGTATACTACAATAGTACAGTCGAATTCGCTTAAGTGGGGATCGGATAAGTGGAAATTCTGCTTAAACCGGACAACTTTAGTGAAATGATCGGAAATACTGTTGAAATAGTAGTTTTGTTTGGATAGGTACGGAAAATCTTTCATAAGTGGAAAATTTGCCTGCTGGCGACCATTTTCACTTTAGCGGGTTCGACTGTACTTGTAGTACGGTACTACACTACATTGTCTGATAAGCCTGATGAGTTGGGTGAATTAATGTAGTGTAGTTAGTATGTACTATCTTACGAGCTGTAGTATGGCCTGAAGTGCTCGTCCACTCCGCAGCCGCCCCGCAGCAGGCTGCAGTTGTTTCCCCGCCGTGACTCGGAGAGCACGTGATCCACGAAGTTGGAGAAGTCGAACTTGAGCCTGGCCGCCAGCTGCTGGTAGTAGCGGCGCTCGTGCCTGCTCCTCAGTATCTTGTCCTCGAAGGCCGACACCAGTCTTGCCAAGGGAGAAGAGGTGAAAAATGACTCTTTGCTTTGTATGCAGATCGTCTCCGGCCGCAGAAGCGTACCGGTATGTACTGTACAGTAGTAGTACACAAAATCGACTTAGGTCAACCTTTCGAATGGATGCCTGACGAAGACGAAAGGGGTGAAGTTTCTCTGCTCAAGGTAGTCGACGAGTTGCGAGATGGTCTTGAACGATCCAGCCCGCCTCCTGAGAGAATTAGTCAGCGTTTGGGTGTACCTGTACGTAGTCTTGGGCATCCTTGACCTTTTCACAGCGCAGTAACTTTGGTGCGCTCTCTCTCTCTGACTTACTACATGTATATGTACCGGTACTGTAGGTACAGTACTGTACCTGTAGTGGTTGAGGACCTCCTTGTGCAGATTAAACTTGCTGTTAACGAACTTGTCCTTTGTGGCGGCGCTAAAGTTGGAGAGCCGGAGGAAGACCTTGAGGATGGTGGTGGTGGCCACCTTGGGAATGTTGCAGGAGGCGAGGGCGTGCGCCTCGTCGATGAGGAAGTTCCACTCGTCGGTCGCCGGCGCCCGGCCCCACCGGGCGCGGTCACGCCCGGTGGTGGCGCACCACGCCCGGACGCGAGACAGACGCTCAGACATTTCTTGCCGCTTCAGGTCGGGCAGCTGAAGCCGGAGTGCCTTGGCGGCGGTTGGAGTGGAGGTGGGGGCCACGGCCTCCTCAACTTTGGAGACGTTGGCAATGATGTTGTTTAAAAAAGTGGAATTTTCGCCAGTGGACACTGTGCTCGGGGTGCTGGCCAAGAAGATGAGGGGAGGCAGGAGGAGAAGCACGGGAACGATTACATATCTGAAAGAGAGGGCTGAACTTACAGTTTGTGAAGGCTGTGTGCCCGTACTTGGGTTGGGTTATATTCACCAACTGTTAAGGCATTTTTCCCCGCTTCTTGTTAATCAGATGTCGGGATATTTCAAGACTTGGTGTTGTCCTCACCTCTTGAAGCAGTTTCTCTTGGTCGCTGGGCCCATCTTGATACCCACGCCACAGCCACGAAAGGTGGATTATTTGTTTTCTTAGGTACTATAGTACAGTATACCCTCACTAGTGGGTCGTTGCGTGTGCACAACAATGTACTGTTGTGTACGTACGCTCTGGAGAACTTTTTCAATAATGGCGTCTTTCCTCCTTTAGGGCCATCGCAATTGGGTGAAGAAATTCTCCTCTCTCCTCGTCACGGGGGCCGTTTCGCGTTAAAAAAAGCACCTACAGTACGTCCTCCTCCTCCCTCAATGTGGTGCGCTAGGGAGGAGACATGCGACGGCAAGACTACTTAGGTACATACTACTGCTATATGGTGGAGGAGAGGAGAGAACAAACCGAACTTGACGAGGCCCTTCGCCTTCCGTTTGTGGTGTGTGCGTGGCTTTCTACTCTGGACTGTTGTCCACAGTGTGTACCATGAAGAAATATCTTTGCTTAACGCACATGACAGGCAAGCTTTTTTTTAGTAGCTCTCACTGAGCAAACTTTTCTTTTTAAAAGGTAGTACATATACCTAGTTTAATTTCATTTGATGTCTCTGTGTGACTTTCTTCCCTGCGCTGGTGATGGATTTCCTTTCTCCGTCCGTCCGTGCAAGGGCTCGCAAGGACGGGGGGGGGGTCGATACGAGACTTTAATTTCTGTTAGCACCTGTCTGATCAATACGTACGTAGGGGAGAAAGCAGAATTGTGCAATGTGCGATGAGTGGATTAGGTTAGGGCTTGGGTGGCACTTTCTAGCAGTTTCCGAAGGCAGCAGCGACGTCGACGGCGACGGCGACGTCCAATCAAGGACAGACAGAGTGGCACCCTAATTCGTCCCCACGCGGTGCTCTTAATGCAATTCACTGTAACAAAATGCTTTCACAGAGGTAAAGAGGGGAGGAAGGAGGAAAAGTATTAAGGGTTAATAATTGATCCTTTACACTCCATGATGTTTGCGCAATATCAAGAAGGCGGCTCACTATCTTTTTTTTTTGCTGACCCTACTACGCATTGCCTGCCTACATTTCTTTTTGATATAAAAAAAAGATTTTCAAGTATCTGTCACATTATGATCTTTCCTTAAGTGGTGGCCTAAAATGCATACAAAGTGGGTTTCTCTTGCTGGCTTGCATGCATGTCTCACATTATTGTCAGGCTCGCAGGTAAAAAAACAAACATGCCATTTTTTCAGAATTCCTTATAGTTTTGGTCTTAATTGATTGAGATGTGCTTTTGAAAGTATTGACATAATGTTGGCAAAGAAAAGTTCAAATATTTTTCTTAATTTCCCAGAGCTCCTTACAAAGCTGTGCTTAAAACATTGCATGCAATGGTAAACACATGTAATCCTACCGTCTGTTTTTTTTTTCCTCCTTGTTTTCTTATCCATTGTCAATCCCTGTGCTTATGTTCTCGAGGAGATTATTGTGTAGGTAAAAGTAGGGTTCAAAGTTTCTTCTTTTGCCAATACTCTAGTCCTAACTTTTACACGAAGAGTAGCGCCGCCAGCTGTTAATTTACTCTGAAGGGTAGACTTTTTTTCTGCTCTCCAATAGCACACCATCCAAATTGAATTTCGGTTTATTTGCCGACTCTTTGAAGAGAGCTCGAAGATCATGAACACTGTACCGTACACTAGAGGACTCGTTACTGCTCGTGGGGTATGGCATTTTATTAGGGAAGAGTGGTGACGCATTGTAGATATATGCTGAATGAATAACTTGTGTAACTCTCTCGTATCTCTCTCGTCCTGCTCCTCTCACACCTCGTACATGAGCCTCTGGTAGTGCGGGAAGACCTGCCAGGTGGGCACGTGCAGCCCGAACTCCAGCGCAACCAGCACGGCGAACTCGGAGGAGAGCAGCTCACGACGGTTCAGGCGGAACACGCTCTCGGTCTTCTGCTCGACGGGAGAGGGGGAGACGAGACAAAATTCAAAAAGTGAGATGAAGAAATCTTGGCTAACCTACCTCGATGAGTCCAGCAAGGGCGGCGCCCTTGACGTCGTTGACCTTTGCGGCCAGGATGATGCAGGCGCCGGCGCAGAACTTGCGGTTGGCCTTGGTGATAGCGCCCCTCAGCACCAGGATCTCAAAGTAGACGTAGCTGAGCGCCACCGTCAGCAGGTCCAGACCGCACTCCACCAAGACGATTCGACGCATCTCACGCTTCAAGCTAACAGAGTAGGCGGAATGCGCGCAAGTCTTGATAAGTGGTGAATTAAAAAAATTCAAAGGTGTCACCTTCTCAGCTTCGAAAGGGTGAGCTGGAGGTTGGGGAACCTCTCCTTGAACTTGTGGTTGAGCTCCTTCTTCATTTCGGAAGGCCTGACGTATTCCATGACAGAAGTCTAGGATGTACAAGAAAAGAAATGTATAAATCTTGCTGCTGCTATCATTTGACAAGATCTTCCAGAGGACTCACCACATGTGATGAGAACGGGAGGAAGGTCCTATGCTTTCCGGCTATGAGCCACCCCTCCAGGGCGTGGGGAGAGTAGATCCAGGACGGAGAGGAGGACTTTTCATAGGACTCGAGATCTGTTGGCCAGTTCAATCATAATCAGGCTTTTATTTAGCATTATGAAAAAAATGCCTGCAGCTACTACCTGATTTGAGGCCGTGGATGGAGTACGCCCTCACATCAGTCGACATGTGTCTACTAGTAAAATAAAAAGCAGAAATCCTCTGTAATTCAGGGCCCTGTGCTATCCCCACCAGACACATCGTCTCTCTCGTTGCCACAAACCAGACATTTTTCAGCCACTACTTTTTTTTTTACTTTTTGCCCACACGACATTTTTTGCCCTTTTATGCCCCTTTTATGCAAACGCCATAGTAGTAGTACCGTAGTAGCTGTATAGTGCAGAAAACGAAAATGGTAACAAAGTTAGCGTGACGACTTATTATATAAAAGTGTCGAGTTTGTGCGCACAAACTAGACATTTTTTCCGCACAAATCGCGCACATACGTATATGGGCATTTTTTTAAATGGGTGTCTGGTCGGGATGTACCAAAGTGTCTATCGTTGGCACCTGGAAAATTGGTGTCTTTGAGTGCTCTCCTCTCCAGGCTTGTTCTGGTTGGCCACGTAGGTGGGTTGCAGGAGGTGGGAAAACGACCTCTCCTGAGTCAAATAAAAAGACAGGAGCAAGGAATTAGTAGAGGGCTGGAACAGTCACAGGTACATATGCACAAAAGTTTACTACACATTTGTCAGCAAACACTGAAAATAATTTCTGTTTTTAATCTGGTTCGAGATAAGTAATTTATATAACAACAGATCCTTTTCATGTTATCGTACTAGGATTCTGGCGCAAGACTCATTGCAAATTAGGAAGGGATTTGTGTGTGGGAGAGGGCAAGGGACATCCCAGAATGTACCTGGATGGGGCTTTGTGCTGTAGCGGAAGTTAAAGTGAAAGAGAGAAATAAATAAAGGTATAAAAGTTGATGCTTCCTTTGTGGATCAGAGCTGGAAGAAATAACAGCATGATAATGATAATAGTGGACACAAGAAGTTTTGCCAATTTCATGGCATATCACATCAATTGGCCTTGGCGGTGCCTCCAGTTTGTGCAGATCAATAGTAAGCCGCGTGTGACACTGGTACGTATGTAGGTATACGACACAGAGATAGTATACAGTAGATGGGTGTGCCGATACCAAACGTCCATCCATCCAGTAAAGAGACACCAATGATGCAGTTGGGAAGGGAAGGGGGGACACCCATCCCAAGGAGAACTCACAACTGATCGCAACGAAGCCCAAACCGACGCAGGATTCGGAGAGGGGGAGGAGGAGGAGATGGCGGCGATCTGGAACTCAAAGCAAGAAGACCTCCTCCTCTCCTTCCTCGCCGTCATCGCCGTTGCCGTCGTCGCCATGGTCGTCGCCGTCACGGCCGACGCAGCAGGCATCGGGTTGGAGACGACGTTGCACAACGCCCTCTTCATCGGCTGCTCGGACAGGCAGTCGCCGCCGAAGTCGGAAGAGGACTCTACCGAGATCTTCCCCGACACCTTGACCGACTTGGACCTGAGCGATGGCTTCCTCCTCCCCCTCCTCCTGGCCAGGCTCAGCCGCTGGCTAAGGCGCCTCGCCAGCAGCGAGATGGGCGAGGACAGCGGGGAGGAGGAAGAGGACGGGGAAGGAGGACCGGCTTCCCTCGACTTTGGGCAGCGGGAGGAAGAGCAAAAGGTTAAGAAACATGGGACATTGCCAAAAAGGTTGGTTAGCAGTTGGCCAAAAAGTTGTGGTGTTCCAAATGCGTTAAAGGAGAAAAAGATGAAAATTTGTCAAAAAGCGTCATCATACCGTCCTTCCTCCCCCCCCCCGTCTTACTTGGTTGTCCGCCTCTCCGGGCAGTCCCCCGCCTGCGATTGGCCCGGCAATTCCTCCGGCCGCACCGCCGCCGCCGCCAGAAACGCATCCTCCCCCTCCGCCGCCTCCAACGCCGCCACCGCCACCACTGCTGCCGCCAAGGAGAAGGAGAAGATCTTGCGTCTCGAATCCGCCCCCACCGCCACCGCCACCGCCACCGCCACCGCTGCCGCCGCCGCCACCGCCGCCCGCAACCTCGCCGACTGCAGAAAAGGGCCTGTTGCCTGAGTTGGTGCGGAGGCGCTTGGAAGCCTCGCGATCGCTCCTGTGAACAGGCAGGTCGTCCACTGAGAGCGTGACAGAAAAAATGGCTCATGCATAACAGTACAAATACAGTAATCCATACTCCAAATTATGATCATACAACTAGGTGCGACTTTACAAATGCCGTTTTTCTTGTGCACGAAATATAATCACCTGAAGCTAAGCCTGGACACAGACTGCCTCCTTTTTTGGAAGAAATGTCATGGTTGATGTTGTCCAAGGAAGGAAGGAAGGAAGAAATAGGCGTTATAAAAAAAGGGAAGTCAAACCTATGCAGTAAGTCGTAGTGAGATCTTGGGTGAGAGAGACAAGACAGATCTGTGTAGTGATGAACCAAAAATTATTTTGTTCCCTGTAAACAGCAGGTATGAAATTATCTAGAAATGAAGTCTTGTCAGTAGTGTCAAAATTTCAGAACGTAGTACCGGTAGTACGAGAACAGTAGTAAGAAGAACAGATATATTAGAACTAACTACAGCATTCTCTGCAACTACCTATGTATGTATACACGAAAAAGTTTCAAGCACATGTTAAAATCTGTGCCATCTGCATCGAACTAGTACAATCAACTGATTGAGAACTGACTAACCTGTGGGGATTCTTGCTGCCCTTGGCGAAGATGATGACGCTGCCTATGGCAAAGGGCACCTTCCGCTCGGCAGAGACGAAGACGACGCGATCGTCCACGGCCGCGGCGTAGGAGGAAGAGGCCTTGTCTTCGTCCATGCCGCCGCCGCCACCAGATCGCATGCGCAAGAAGCGCACGTCGCTGCCGGTCGAGCTGGTGCCCTCTGAGATGTTCCCGGAGATCTTGCGCAGCCTGGACCCGATAAACCCTCCTCCACCTGCGCTGGCGCTGGCGCCGCCGCCGCCGCCGCCGCCGCCACCGCCGGTGACGAGACTCTCGTTGCTGCTGTCCTGGTTGAGGATCCTCCCTTCGTCCGGCCTGGGCGCCCTGGGCTTGATCACGTAGGAGGTCCTCCTGTCCGACCCCCACGCCGAGGGCGCCAGCATCTCATGGGACTCGGCGTGGTGTCTGCAAACAACAACCGGTATATCCAACTATTGCAATTCTACCTTGTCGTAACATTATTAACGCACCTATCAAAGTGTAGGTTGCTCTTGGAGCTGGAGCTGGTTGTGGAGGACAGCTGCTGGTGCTGGAAGGTGTTGGGCCCGGAGTGTATGGGGGCCGACTTGGGCTGCTGCTGCTGCTGCTGCACGTCCAGGGTCTTAGACAGGTCAAGGTGGAGCAGGTTGTCATGGTTCTCGATGGCGGCGGCGGAGGCGTTGGAGACTGAGTGGGACAGCAGGACGGGGGCCGAGGGAACGTGCGAGCGGGACTTCCTCCAGGGCGGGACAACGTCCACCTCTTCACCCACTCTGTCATCTTCATCTTCCTCCTCCTCCTCCTCTTGCGGGTCCTCAGTCTCATCCACGAAGAGGGCGGCGCTCTCCGACTGGCCGAAAGTCAGCTTCTTTGGCAGCCTGCCCCCCTGCTGCTGTCTGCTCGTCGCCTCTCCCGCCGCCGCCCGCCTCCTCGACATGGACATGAGGGGCGAGCGGACCGCGTTCTCGGCCTCCTCCGCCTCCTCCTTGGCGGCCTTTTCCGCCCTCCTCATGGCCTCCAGCCGCCTCAGCCGGTCGCGCTTCTTCCTCTGGAAGTCCCTGAGCACCTGCGTGCCCTGGAGACAGTCCAGCCTGATCTCGGTGACGGCGTCGTCGGTGGAGATGTTGGCCAGGAAGGAGATGGCGGCCACCCTGCGCCGGGACAGGTCGATGGACGAGCGGGTGGCCATGATGACGGTCACCTCCCGCCTCCACTAGAGGGGAGGAGAGGACAGAAAAAGCAGGAATGCAGCTGAAAAAGACAGATCTGAGGAAGGAAAGGCAAGTCGACGTCGTGTTATGTCTGGCCTGCAGGCTGCAGCCTGGCATCCGCTCCACTTCCCCGCTTTCCTCCAGTGATGCCAGGTTTTCCAGTGACTAAAATTCCAAATCCTCTATTAAAAAATGCCAAATTTGAAGCTTTATTTACTGTCTCCAAAAAATTTAAATGCCAAACAGTAAGTACAGTAGATAAAAATTTAATGCCAAACAGTAAACAAAATTAAAAATTTTCAATGCCAAACACTTTTAGAAAATGCCAGTTTTGTGAAATCTGGCATTGAAAAATGCCAGTTGGCAACAGTGCTTTCCTCCCTCTTCCCTCTCAATTTCAGGTTTTGTGTACTGTACTACGTCCGTATGTACTACATCATGTAGTCAGAGTAGTACACTGTAACATACTACTGGTACCGTACATTACATGTCCTCTTCGTCCTACGGCTACGGCGCAAGCGCGATGGCATGGTCTGAGTGGTCTCTCTCCCTCTTCCTCCCCTTCTCTGCCAGTGCTACCCTACCCTTCAGAAACGGTAAAGTGAATCCGACTTGACTGTACCCAAGGCTTCCTTGTACGTACTGTACGGTATATACCGGAGGTTTACCGTAGAGGTGTGTCGAGCCTGGATTTTTGGAACCCGAGCCTGTTCGAGAAATCTAGGCTCAACCAGGCTCGCAACCCTGACAGGCTCGTTTTCTTAACACCCTTTACATCTCCACTTTTGACATGGTAAGTGGTTGTACTAAAACAGCCTTACAATAATTTTAGTAGTATTATTGAATAAAGTCAATCCTACTGATCATGTGTCTTTTATGCATGGTAGTACTTAAAGTTTTAAATTTCATTTCAACCCTTGGTAAGAGGAGGAAGAGGGAGCTCGTGCATTAAATTTAACCACGGAACTTTTGTCTTCCCATTAAGACCTACGCTGTATTAAGATTAACTGAGACTTAACATAGTTTTTAAGAATCCACTGCAGTTAATCTTAATTCTTGATACCTTACCTATACAAACTACTCAAATAAGGCAGAATTACAAAAGTACAAGAACGGTCTCAGATCTTAATACTATTTTAATTCCCTGTTTAAACATTATTTAGTTTATGTATATATTTAAGTTTAAAGTCCTTTTAAAAGGGACTTTCTTTAGTTATCTCCTCGCATAAACAAACCCTTAACGGTCAGATGGTGCTCGGACCTGGACCTGGAAAGGAAACTTCTCAAAAAATAATGTTACTTAAAACCTTGGCATCTTAAAAACTCTTGGCAGCAATGCATTTAGCAACAGATTTTAAGGATTTTAAAATCAAGTAGATAGCACCAAAATTACAGCACAATAAAATTTACTACAGCTATTGAAATAAATCTGAAAAAAGATTCTGAGAAATCCGATTTTGTACAGTACATAAGGTTTTTTTAAAATGTCTTGGAAGTCATGCACTTCAAACCTATAAGCTGTACGTAAATAATATTTGTTACAAATCTGTAGCTCTCAATGTATGATTTAATATATTTTGTTGAATGCACTCTTTAAGCTACACCGTGAAAGTCTCTGAGAATTAATTTCATGGCTAAGGCTATACAAAGGTCATAAAAAGCGGAATTAAGCGAACCAATGAAACTAAGCAATGCAACCTCTCTTTCTTTCATCTTCACCTAGGGATGTGAAAGAGTTGAGTTCGACTCGAGAAAAATCCTACGAAATGCAAACCCCATTCGAGTTTGGCTCGGCTTTAAGTCTAACTTAGTTGACTTAAGTTAACTTACTACAAACTTGACCGAAAGTGCCAATATACGATAGTATGGTTTTTTTTTACATATTTTTTCATCGACTCGACTTCGACTTAAAACTTCTGTCTCGTTGACTATCCCACACTGCCGCGACGCCCTTCCCTTCCGACCAAGAGGGCAGGAATGGCCGAGCAGAGACGAAGCAGCGCCGTAGACAACTTGGGTTGAATCAAGGAGTCTGGAAATTTGCGCACCCTTTCCTCCAAGATTTATGAAAACTTTTTCATTTAAAAAAAAAGGAATTATTGCATGGCAACACGGAACTCGTTGAGCAAAATAATATCAAGTTGACTGTACTAGATTTAATTAAAGTCTAGTGACATGCCTTAAGAAAAGTGACAATTTCATCCAGTGTTGGTCTACCTTCTTCCTCTCTAGTCTCTAAGGCGTTAACGGCTGTGTCGACTCCCCCTCGCCCTGAGCAGTGAGCGCCCCGGCCCGGCCCCAGCCCGGCCCCAGCCCCAGCCCAGAGCAGACACCTTTTCGCTCTCTGGCTCTGGACGCCTCTGGGCGCCTCAGGGCCCGGGCCCGGGGACTGGCAGGAGAGGGGGAGGAAGGAGAGAGGGAGAAGAGAAGGTGCAGTCCATTCCATTGGCCTCCTGCCCTGTGCGGGGCGGGAACAGCGGCAGGAACAGCAGCAAGAGCCAGTGAAGTGACTGTCTGTGACTGACTGTGTCTGTCTCTGGGAGGAGGAGGAGGAGGAGGAGGAGGAGGAGGAGGAGGCAGAAAAAAAAGGCAGCAGAAAGGAAAGGAAGCGAGGCGAGGAAAGAGGGGAGAGAAGTGAAGTGAGGCCAAGGCCCGTTTGGCTCCTTTGTACGGCTCCTCGCCCGTGTTCTGTCCCCGGCCACGAACCACTCCTTGGTGGCGGAGGCGGAGGCGGAGGCCGCGGACACACTCAACGGAGTGGACCAGAAAGAAAAGGTGGGGGTGGGGGTGGGGTGGCCAAAGACGGACGGGACGAGGAAGGCAGCCTTGATAAGGAGAGAGACCGTTCCGTGTTCCCGCTCCTCCTTAGACCTTGTCCGGGTTCTTGTCGGAGGAGGCACTTGGGACAGGTAAGGATCTTAGCTGTGTGATTTTAAGCGCGTATGCGTTGCTCAAAGGACAATCATATACAGACTATAAAAAGAGGGCCAGCTTGTGCTTTATTCTTTATTGCATCCATCCATAGTGATTACCCGACGGGACTTTGAAAGTTACGGGCGTAACAAAATTCCGCTTGGAAATGTATGCTACCATGGTAAACACTGAAGTCACTTTTTTTCTGGAAAATAACCAAAAGTCCCGTCGGGTACGGTTGTGTCTTTAGGTACTTGCCAGGTTTCGGTCGGAACCTCAAGTGAGGAAAAGCTTAGAATGGCCTCCTCCTTCGACAAGAAGTGCGTCTACCCAACCACTAGAGCCACACCAACGGCTACACCACTAGTGGTGGAATCAAATTTAGGGTTGCACTAACCAGCCCCATCACTAAAAATACCACTAGCGCACAGCCGCCCTGGCAGTAGAGCAGCCCATTAGCTTGCGCTTTTTTTTAATGCACCGCTAACTTGACGGTAAATTCGCACCAGGGTTATTGGTTCGGTAGGCATAAAAAACGTAAAACCTACTGCTGTGCCCATGACCGAATGGTGTTTGTGTATGTGTGTGTGTGTGTGCCTGCCTGTCTCGGTCCTCACGCTTTCGTCGTCTCCTGAGATCGTGATCCATTGCCTCCCCTCGTTTTTGAGCTCTGGAGACAAGAGCGCCTCAGACGGAGATGAAGAGGGAATTGCCATAAGGCTTGCTCGTCTGCGTAGGCGGAGGGGGTGGGGGAGGGGATGGATGATGGGAGCGAACGGAGGAAGGGAAGGGAGGGCCCAAATATGTACAGTACGTACCTACGTACTGGTATGGATGGATATTGGAGCAGGCTGTGCTGTGCTGTGCGCGTATGGGGGGTAGAAGGAGGCGATGGGAGAGAGCGAGATTGTGATCTTCCTGAGCCGTTCTACCTTTTTTCTTCCCTCCTCCTTGATTGCTGCCTGCAATTAAGCTAGTACACAAGAAGGAGGGGAGGGGAGGTGGAAGGAAAGCGAAGTCGATTTCATCACTTCCACCTTGATACCATCGAATAAGTATTGAGCGTTGAGGGAGGGAGGCGGACGAGACGACGGTGGCTGAATGAGTGACAAGCTGCGATCGGAGAAAAGATTCTTCTTCCTTCCTTCCTTCCTTCCTCGATCACCAGTCACCAGCACACCCACCCACCCCGCTTCCCATTTTTATTTTCTCCAGTATCTGCGACAAATGGCGCTCGTAAAACTGCGTTGCTGGAATTCCGCCCCATTTCTAGTAGTACGTACGTTGCATTTCGATTCATTTTTTTATTGCTTCTGATGACTTATCGATCTTGGGATGAAGGTGAGGAAGGCAGGGAGGGAGAGAAAAAAAACACACACAACACGAGTCTGTTCGACTGTGGATGGAGAAAATGAGATACAGTAAATTTAGCTAAACGTTTTGATTTCGAGGAGCTCTAAAATTCTTGGCTCCTTCCTCGCGTTTACGTAGCTGCTAATGTAGTAAGTAATAGCTTGTTCGTTATGGTGAATTTTTTATCTGAGCACCAACCATTGAAAGCAAGCATTAAAAGCATTATTTTTACTTTCCCAACTTTTGCGATGAAAATTTAAAAGTTTTACTTTATTATTCTGTCATTAAAAAAACCTAAGCACAACACCCTTGTGAGAAGATTTGATTAAGTATATTGCCTTGTTCCCATGTCACGTCTCAGTTTCCATTTTCCTCAGATTTTTGTTTCTGCTTCCTCTCCCAATATATTTTTTCTCCCTGCACACAACCAATGAAGAATCGTGTGCAAGATTTGCTCACTTCTCACCACTTGAAGCCCGGCCTCTTTCTCCCTCCTGACATGGTCTCGCTTGATAACTTCCAGATCTCAAAGTGGCTGCTGCCCCCCCCCTTCTTCCTTTTTTTGCGCAATTCACTCGCCACGTCATTTCAGCCACAACCGCAACGCTGAAATCATCGCACTTTTGAAGAATTGGTCATCAGGATTTGGCAACCTTTTCCTCCCTCCCAACCACCAAGGGAGAGATGCAACAGGTATGCTCAAAAAGCACATACACAAACCATACCTGTTTGATGAGCTTAGGTGTCAACTTGT
>JAAUYM010116758.1_pt1 | contig 13670 bp, 15 predicted proteins | sample 7278001 | NCBI WGS metagenome assembly JAAUYM01 (sample SAMN14350224, study PRJNA611818) | marine sediment metagenome | isolation source: surface marine sediment (1.8m) | place: French Polynesia: Moorea | collected 2018-08
AACTCTTTTTTAAAATTGGGTTTTTTTTTTTCCCCCCCCCTCCTCCAAAACCACCTTATACCGCGCCGCTTGGGACGCCCCCCCCCCACCCAACACCCGGCCACTTCGTTGGGGGGGGGGGGGGGGGGGTGTCTGTCTTCTTTCTCTTTCTAGCACATCAGAAACAGCAACCCGTGAGCTAGGGCACTGCTACCTCAGGCAGGAAGCAGGAGAGATAGATAGCAGGTCGGGCGCGCGCATAGGTTCGCACAGGTAGAACTACTACGCACGTATATAATGGTCGTCTTTCTCCTCTCGCATGCACTGTCGCTACGTATCCTAGTTATCTAATGACTAAGAGTTTCGAAACGTCCCTTGAGGAATGACTGATGGTGATACACGACTAAAAATTGTGGAGTCTCCCAACAGGATACGAAAGTAGTAGACATTTCCAACCGCATGATATACCGCCATATCATGCAGGGCAGCACAGATAATTCCCGCAGTTATGGTTATTAATTTTGCGGCAGAAATCTTGTGAAACAACAAGTTCCTATCGCCCTACTATATCATCACTTCCGTATTTAGTACTGTTGTTTGTTTTCGGGACTTCCTGGACCTCCTTCCCTGTCCCTGTCTGGCTTGAGGTGACTCAGACAGAGAGACTTTGCTAGACACTTTTTATTCAGGAAAGCACCTCCAACTGTAATATAATACGTAGTACACTAAGGACATCACACACACAGATAACAATAAAAAGTTATTGTTAAGGAGCAAACTCGTACAGAACTGAGAACTTTTTGGAAACAATGAGAATTTTCACAGCCCCGGCAAGGCTAGCAGAGAACGCAAAGTATTGCACGTATCAACGCAAGTAAACGTCGCAGAAGGCGGCGGCGGTGGCAGCGGTGGCAACGTCCTCCTCCGCCTTTCAATCAGGCATTAAAATTACAGAGGGAAGCAAGGTAGGAGAGCTGCGGAAAAGGGCGCAAAATGAGGGAGAGAGAGAGAGCGACTGAGACTAGTGCGGTCTCATTTGGTATTCGGTGGTGTCCGACTCGTGTCTGCAGCGCCGGCGTTGCTCCTCCATGGCGGCGCCGGCCCTGACAGCGCGGCGACGGTTCCGCGGGGAGCTCATCAGGATGTCGTTGATGTGCTGGACGATCAGCTTGATGGCAACTGAAACAAAAAAAAGAAGAGACGGGAGAGAAAAGGGGGGAAACTGATGGAAAAGTCAGGTGGTTTCAACTGGTAGAGTACTGTACAGTACTAGCACATGCGCGTATTTGCGTCTAAAGAAGTCGATCCTTCATCTCCCCCTCAGAGGCAACTTTTTATTTCACAATTTCATCGGAGGTACGAACACAACCTGTAGAAAAAGAGGCCCACTTTAACAATAATCATTATTCATCACCTTGGTGGAAAAGAGACAAGCAGTATGCAGTATCGGACGAAGTACAAAACGTAAAGCGACCATCAGGCAATCATTCGTAGTAAGAACTTCTTCAGATGGTTCCCTTTCGTGGTTGTTTCTGGTGGTTAAAAAAAGAAAATTTGTTTGAGGAGATTCTTCTCCCAGGAAGCTTTTCGCTAAATTTTGGCCGTTGTGTCAGGTTTTACATCTGTAGTAACACACTGTACAGCAGGGTTTGAAGGAAAAGGCAAGTAACATCATCTCCAATAATCTCTTTTCCAATCTCCACTCTCTTCTAAAAAAAAAAAAAAGGGTGGCAATAAGGCAGCTCGTTGGTAAGTCTTGCGCTTGCTTTTCTCCTCCCGAGTCCGTCCTTCACATCTCTCTCTCCCATTGTCATCGTATCATGGAGTCGGAGTTGGACCTGGACCTGCTGAAGGGGGAACCGCTCTTGCTGGATGAGTTCCTGGTCCAGATTATATCCTGAATGTGCTGGGCCACCAGCTCTATGGCCACTGGAACGGGGGGGAGGAGGGAGGGGTGGTTTATACTACCGAACCAGCGAGCGAGAACGACAGAGAGAGAGGTACTGTCTCAAGGAGCACAAAAGGAAAACGAGAAAATGTGGAAAAAGACTCAGGTGCAACGGCAAACCATATTTACACAATGGACGCAAGACAATTGCAGCAGAGAATTTTCATAAGTTGACACACGCAAGTACCTGTGTTGTCGGCGCCTCTTGGAATGATGACGTCGGCGAATTTCTTGGTCTGAACAGGAGCGGGGAACAAAAAAGGTAAATAGAGAATATAAATTAAATTACCAAAGAGTTTCCAAGAATTGTATTACCGGAAGACAGAATTCTTCGAACGCCGGCTTGACCAGGTTGGTGTACTGCTCCAAGACGTGCTCCAGGTCTCTTCCGCGGTCCTCGATGTCGCGAAGAACTTTGGGTAAGAATGGACAATCATTGAAGCTAACCGGGCTTTTCTCAAAGTAATGTTGCCCCCCCCTCACCTCTTCTGGCCAAGCGGGTGTCGGCGTCGGTGTCCACGAAGAGCTTCATGTCAAACATGTCCCTGACATCCTTGTGGTAGAATACGAGGATGCCCTCGAGAAGGACGACGTCGGAGGGGACGATGTTGATGAACTCCTGGTCCTTGCGGGAGTTGGTGACGAAGTTGTACACCGGCACCTTGGTCGGCTTCCCGTTCTGGATGTCTGTCAGGCAGGACAGCATCAGATCGTGGTCGAAGGCGTCTGGGGGAAGGGGGAGAAGAGTCAATGAACTACGTCTGCAGTTCCTGACGGGGCTAACAAGATCTGTCCGTGGTTGGTCAGGTTAGGGAAAAAAAACCCTCTACCCACTAACTACGTAGAAGAATCCTTTTAGGAAAGGTCTGAAAAAATCTTGGTGCTATAAAATAGGTGCAGAACCTTTTCGTCATGATTGCATCAGTTCTTTCAAGGTTTAAAAAGAGGTTATATCTAGAAAAATCTAGTACAGAACTTCAAATGATTATGGTTTCTTTTTCCACTTCCCCTGCCTTCTCACCTAACGAAGTTGAGATAAGAGATCTAACCTACCTACCTAACCTACGTACCTGTCTGTCCAAAACAGGGGCAACCAGTTCTTTTTTCTTTCCAAACGCCCTTTTGCCTCCTCCCCCCGTCCTATTTCAGCCCCAGAACCTATGGTCCAACTCAAGGGCCTAAAAAAATTCTCACCTGGGTGGTCAAAGTTAAAATGTCCCTTCTTGGCCAGCTCCATCTCGTCTCCCTTCAGCTCCTTGTAGAAGGAGTCCTGTGACAGCGAGATGATCTGCCTCTCCGCGGTCCCGCTGCTCTGATTCAGCACCTCCGTCATGATCTTCTCGCAGACGGTCGACTGTGGAAAAAAAAGAGGGTAAAGGATCCTCTCTGATTCCATGAGGTTCGATCTCGCGACCTCGCACCTTTCCGCTGGCCGTTCCCCCGGCTACCCCGATGAGGAAGGGCCTCTTCCTGTCCCCGCTGGCCCCAGAGTTGGAGGAGGAGGCGACGCTGGCGGCGGAAGGGGAGGTGCGCAGCGGCGAGGTCGACGAGTCCAGCATGGTGGCGAAGGTGAGAGAGGAAGAGGTGCAGGCCCGACTGACGAGGAGGAGGGTCCTCAGCATGGACCGGAGATGACAAGGGAGGGAGGGAGGACGATCAAAACGTGACTGCGCCGCCGGGAAGGAAAAAAAGGGGGGGGAGGGGGAGAAGGAATTTTTCCTCTTTCCTCCGTTAGCAAGGCAGGGAGGAGAAGCCTGGTCACTTTTTCTTCGCCACCTTGTACTGACTAGACGGTTTCTCCGCCGCGGGGAGACAAAAAAAAACCTTCCTCAGGAAAACGTTCCTTCTTCAGTTGTTGAGGCCAGGCCACGCGGTCTCACTCGCGTCCTCTCCTCCCTCCTCTTTGTCCTCCTTTCGTCTGCTTTGTTTACATTTTTTCTTTTTCTGTCGTGACCAGATGAGAAAGGCAAAGTCACCAACCAACATTGCAGTACATGTATTAGGTAGGTGCTGCAGCAGCATATGAAGAAAAAGCATATCTTCGTATCGTATGTAGTATCATTCAGCAACTTGGTTGGAAACCAATTAACATGACCACTGAGAACTATGTAAAAGTTACGCAAGTAACATAATACACGAACCAGTTGGCTACAATAACTTGAGCTCTTTTTCTCCTCCACTTCCTCCTCCTCTCCACTTCACTTGTCGAGGAGGCCGTGGTCCCTGAGCTTGGCATTGACGTACTTTTCCAGGACGACGGTGCACTTGTAATATTCTGTGTCTGGCGCGTTGTAGGCTCGGCAGTTGGCGAATATCCTCTTCAGGTCTGCAATGAAGAGCCGCTTGTTGCAGTAGTAGCTGGCACGGAGGCGCTCATGCATGGTCTTCAGGTCCATCGGGTAGCGAACATGATCATAGTAGTCGGGAACCACTCTGCGGTCCACAGGTGTCAGGAAGGGCCAGGCAGACTGGTGGTTCTTCACTCCAGTCAGGATAGTCTTAGGAGGGAAAATTGAGCAATTCCAACTCAAACTCAAGTATTCAGAAAATAGCTACTGTCGTGGCCAACGGACGGTTACTTTGCTACGTAGTATTTTGAGTGATACAGTACCTTGAATGTGTTGTAGAGTTGCTCCAGGTCTTGTCGGTCTCCGTCTGTAGTTCTGGTGTTTCTGGATCGCCTGCTGTCACTCTCCGGGGGAATGTAACCAGCCTCCAGTACTCCTGTGGACACCATCACTGCTGTTGTTACGAAATGATTAGTGGAAGTAAGAACCTGCAACTTACCAGGAATGCTTTCTATCGGAATCTCCTTGACCCCATCCCTGAAGCATGTCAGGCCAGGGTGGATCTTACGAATCTGGTTCTGCTTCTTCTCAATCAGCTTCTTCAAAATCTCTTTCTGCTTGCGGACTACAGCGGAGAACTCGGTGTAAACAATCTTTGGATTTAGTTCACATCCTGAAACAAAATAAAGTTGTCTTAAGTTGTGAGCTGCTAATTGGTCAATTTTGCAAACAAAAAAACAACAATTGTGTACATACTTTTTAGTCAGCTATAATATAAAATTCTTCTATTAATTCTTTAACTTAAGGAAACACCAAAGACATTGTTGCTGTGTCTTACCCATAAGAGTTGCTCCTTCATAATCTTTGATGTATCCCTGGTATATTGACTTGGACAGTTTGATGTCCTTGCTGAAGCCTTGTTTCTTGAAGTATCCAATGGCAAACTCATCAGCAAAAGTGAGGAAATGGAAGATGCCATTTCGGATGTGGTAGTCCTTCAAATGATTCATCAGGTGTGTGCCGTAGCCCTTCACTTGTTCATTTGAGGTGACAGCACAAAAGACAATTTCTGTGAAGCCTTGATTTGCAAACATTCTAAAAGACATTTTTAATGTTTAGTCCGATGAAATGTTTACCCACCCATCAAAACTAATACGTCACGGTCAACATTTACCTAAAGCAAATCCCTCCAATTGGCCTTCCCTCCTTGATGAGTGCCATAGTCTTGTGCTTGGGGTCAAACACCAACCTAGTGATATATTCCTTTGGCATTCTTGGGAGCTGGTGCGAAAATACATTCTGCAGAGAAATTAGCCACAGCATCGTCTGCTTTGGAACCTATTGATAGAAACATACCTCTGTGATGAAGGCTACTAAATCCACTTAGTCAGTGGAATGTGTAAATTCAGACTGAGACTTGCCTTTTCTGTCAGTGAATTGGAGATGACATGGAACTCAATGAGATTCCTCTTCTCTTCCAATTTAGCAGCCTCATCTCTTGGAGCATGTTCTGGTAAAATCGCCTGCAACCAAACAAACATTAAAGTTAAACTAAGTAAAATGAAGATGCCTGCTACGGTATAAAAAATCCTTTATTACCTGCGGGCCAAGCATCCTTGTTTGTTCATCGATAACCGCAACTACCTCAGCAATAGTGCCATCCAAGTCATCTGTGTCACTTGATTGCCTTTGCTTTTTGCCACCTTGAAATAAAAAATACGATCTTTCATTGGTAAACTTGTTTACTTGTATAAAATCTTTCTCACCACTTCCACTTTCATCTCCAGCAGCTCTCTTTCTGGATGCAGAAGTGCTGCCCAAGCCCATTGAGAGGCTATCTGAGTCACTTGATTTGCTGCTTCCTCCAAGCTGCTGCTGTTGGACGTGGGATGGAGGGGCCTGCCTGAACTCAGGATCCCAGATGGGAGAGTTGGAGTCATAGATCTCCTCTTCCAAGAGTGAGAGGAACCTTGGAAAGTGTGTAAGAACCAGTGTCCGCTTCTCAGAGGGCATCTTCTCTTTCTCAGCACGGAACTTGCTCAGCAGCTGCTTTCGCATTGTCTGAATTGGGAGAAAATGCATAGTGGTCACTGGTGATCACAAATATAAAACTTCATTGCCTCTAGGTACCTGGAAGACGGATTTAAGGAGCGTTCTCCCAAAAATGATGGTGGTGTCGTAGTGAGGAAGAGAGTCACAGAAAGCAGGCACATGGCAGTAACAGAGCCAGCGAGTATAGTTGACCTTATAGGCCGAGATGTCGTCACTGGTCATGACCTGCCTGCGTGTGGCCGGTGTCTCCAGCTTCCAGTGGTTCAGGCAGTGAAGGAACATCTTTGCAAGATCATACATGGTTTGCCAATCACGTGGGGGAAGCTGAGAAAACTTGTAAAGGACAAAGTTGGTGACACTCTTGGCAATGCTGGGTCTCTCAAAAGGAGGATGTCCAAGTGGACCCTCCACCACAGGCCTGTTCAACTGCAAGATGCTCTTGCGAAGGAGCTTAAACAGGTAAAAGTAGACCTGGGGAAAAAATCACTTTAGTTGGATGCCATTTTTAACACGTAGAAGCCTTATCCACGTGTACCTGTTTGGTGTCCGAGTCTTCTTCCTTGTGTACGCACATGAAGAGATTCTCCACGTCGACCACAACTCCCAACAGTCGATCCAACTCTGCATCTGCAAGTCCCTCCAGGTGGGTGACATGGGCTGAGAGCTAAGGCGGGGGTGGGAAAGAAGCAATTATTCATGGAAGCTGTCCTGTAAGGACGCCACAGTTGACGAGGTGCACTAACTGGGTGATTGCAAGACCGACAGAGGTCGTCCTTGCTAGCCAGGGGCTGTGGCGCATCGGGGCGAGGAGGGTTTGGAGGAGGGTTCGGGTTCTTCCACCCGTTGCATTTGCACTCGACGCTCCTGGAGTTGTCCTGACTGCCGTGCCTGGTCAAACAAGAGGAAAAAGAAGAGAGAAAAGAGAGAGAGAGAGAGAGAGATCACTCGAACAGGGATATAAGAGGTTTTTTGTTTCTCACCTGCACGAGGAGTAAATGGCCAGTTTCTCGACCTTCTTCTCCTTGGGCCACCCCCGCACCGCCTGCTTCCTCTGCTGAATGCGCTGCAGGTTGGACTTTCTCTGCTGGTTCCCTTCTCCCCCGGAATTGTCTCCGGTCCCCGAGGGGTCGCTAGAGGTGGACGGACCGGGTGAAGCCATCTCTCTTGTTCTTGTTCTCGTACTCTGTCACGAAAAAAAGGTCTTCCGGTTCACATTTCTTTCTGATGCTCCGCTCACTAGACCTCACCCCTCTCTCTCTCTCTCTCCTTTCTCCCTCCCTCTGCACCAGGGACCGGGAAGGTTTTTCCTTTTGTTTACTGACGACTGACTGACCAAACATTTTTCGTTGAAAGCACCAAAAAAAACAAGAAACGGAGAGTGCACTCGCGCTGCTGCATAGTACAGTACTGTACATGGAAATTTCACACCTGGAAGGGAGACTTCTCAAAAAATAATTTCATCTAAATTTGGGCATCTTAGAAAATTTTGACAGCCATATAAGTTCTTCTGTGTAATACACTTAGGAACACATTTCAAAAATGTTAAAGTTATATGGATAATACACTGTATCAAAATTCCACTGCACTGAAATTTACCGCACTCCAGTTATTTAAATATGTCTGAGAAAAAGTTGTCCTAATTTTGTATAGTAACTACATTATAAGGTATTTTGAAATACTTTTGCTATGCATTGTATAAATATACTTTATACATGCTTTTTGCAACAAATCTACCGTATAGTGTTTAATTTCTTATTTAATAAACTTTCTGGTTGTATTCTTTAAGCTACGCAAGGGGCATTCAAAAAAAGTTTATTAAATAAAGTCAATTCAGACGAACTTTACATATCCATAAGCTAAATCATGTTTAAAGAGGGGATTAAAATAAGCCTGGCAAGTTTATTTAGTAATGGGACCATTGTTTTGGTGTTTTTTTCTGATTGCCTGAGAGGAGGAAGAAAAGCTCCCTCAGCCAACCTCTCCTTCTCGTTTCCCTCTGCCAAGAATCCATTCTTGGTGGCGTCAGAATCAGTTTTGATTCTGACGCCACGGAATCAGATTTAAGTCTCTAGTACAGTACAAGGCACAGCTCCAGTTCCCGGGAGCCCACCAACGTTACTTCGCCTTAAAGCAAGAGAGTTACAAAGACGTGTATTTTCCCCATAAAAACTACAACATATTACATGCGTGTAACCGAATCTGAGATCAGCAAATTAATTGCTTGTGGGAAAGATTTCTCCCGCCCACTCCACCATTACCGCCAATCTCGCGTGTCGTGTTACCGCCGCCTTCACTTCAAATTTTATGCGTAAAACCGCGTTACTCCAAAGAAATGCAATTGAGAAGCACACACACACACACACACAAAGGGATGAATGACTGTTCCAGGCAGGAGACTCTCTTCCTTTTTCTTTACCCCCCTCTTTCTCTTTGATTTACTCGATCGCACATTGTCGTAAATTTTCCCCCTCCTTCTCCTCGCACACCTTCAGTTCCACACCAGGGGTTTATTGTTTGAGAAGAAACTTGGTCTATCGCTTCTACGTAAAATGGAGTGCGTAGTCGTCAGAAGACTCTTTCCCTTCTACTTCTGCTCCGACTGAAATCGCACGCTGACTGCTCTTGTGTTCTCCTTCTTCAGCAGCGCCTCCTCCTCCTCCTCCTCCTCCTTCTGGTCCTTCTTGCACATCGCCCTCATCTCCCTGTCGTCTCCGCCTCTGCCCCCGTCGGCCGCCACGTCCCCGTTGTTCTCCAGGGCCAGGATCTGAGTGTGGTGGGTGGCGTGGGGAGCGGTCGACGAAAAGGTGAGCCAGGTCTCGGTGCTGCCGGCGCCGCCGCGGGACTTCCAACGTCTGATGGTTACATAGAAGGAGAGGAGATGACTTTGCTACGTACGTATCTTCTTCTGTGGGGTTTTTTTTTCGGTTGTTGTTGGAACTTGCCTGTAGCAGACAAGGATGTTGGGATGCTTGACCAGGTAGATGTAGAAGTTGACGGAGCTGTTGACGACGGTCAGGACGTGGGAGAGGTTGGACATGATCTCCACCCAGTCGGGCCACTTCAGGATCTGCATCCCACTGGCCGTGTGCAGCTAGAGGGGAGAGAAAGAGGGGAGGAATTACCAACAGGCTGACATGTAGGCTGCCCCTCGTGAGGACTCGATTGAAGCAGAGATAGTCCCTCTTTTTGTAACATGTCTTTTTTTGTGTTCAAATCCACTTCAATCTCACACTTGGTACTCGTACTTGGGTACGTAGACGGCAACGGTAGAAGAAACAGGACAGTGCTACATTTTTTAACTGTACTATAAGCAGAAGAAGAAGAAGACTTGGGTCAGCGTGATTGATGTGATTCGCAATTGATGCGTTCTTGCTAGGCTGTAGCAGTAGTAGTAACATGCATAAGCTGCTCACATACCCCTTCCTTTGACCACTTTTTCAAGCAGACATAGGTACGTAGGTGGGCAGGGAGAAAAAAAGAAGTTGTTAAGAGATACCCTCCGGGATCGGGAACCTCGTCACGTCAATGACCTTGAGGCAGGAGACTTTTTTTTTTTTTGCAGACAGGCAAACCTTCCTTGACAATGTAGAGCTCTTTTTTTGAGAAAGTTCTTTTTTATGTCTATCCTTAAAGATCCTTTGTTAAAGCCGCTTTCTTGCTTGTCCAACTCAACTAACTCCGTCATTCCTCTGAAGGGGAGACAAGGAAATAATGGAGGCTGCCATGAACAACTGCAAAGTCGGGAAAAAAAGGAGTAATGGAGGACTTACTACGAAGATGTCTGTCTGCACTACACGAATGTCCATGACTCCATTGGTACATAACTTACGTATAAAAGGGGGAAAAAGCCTTTTTCGATACAGAAATACGCTGCATGAGTGGAAGCAGGAAAGGAAATATGAAGAATATCTTTCCTCTCTTTCCCCTCTCCAACGCCGTCAGTGCAGTATTCCCTTCAAACCCATCTTCCTCCTTTTAGTGCCAAAGTTCCCTCCGGCCTTCCGGCATCACTCTCGCATTCCCTTTCTCTTCCCCCTGTTTAGACGATCTGGGCTAGAAAATTGAAGCTTCGATTTTGTACAGCATAGTAGCACACGCCGGGGGGAAAGAAAGTAAGATTTAAGAGGTGTTAGCTCGCTTAATTCCGAGCTGTCTTGTCGGAGGGAGGGAGGAAGGGAAGGAAGAAGGGAGAAGAGGGAGAATGAGGATGCTTTTCGACGTTCCTCTCTCAGCTCCCCATCTATCGACTGACGAAAAAAAATTGGGGGTACCGGAAGACAAAGTGGCTTTTTCAAGGGAGGGAGATCATCTTTGTGTTTTACGAGTAAAGAACAGATTTGCTCCTCCTCTTCCTCTTCTTCTACTTCCTCCTCCTCCCTTCAAAGTAAATTAAGAGCGTGGGGAAGTTCAGCCTGCCTTTCAAAGTCTGCTTGTAAAAGTCTCTCTCCTCCTGTTTTTTTTTTTTAACTTCTTCATTAACAAGAGGATGCTGCTGCATCCGAAGCAGCCAAGTGCACAACTCTCCTTTCTCCTTCCCTTCCGCCTTCGTTCCTAGCTTTTGCCCTTTTCCTCCTCCCTGTACTATTAGCATTTTGGAGCAGGAACAGCTCCTCCCCCTCTCCCTCTGCCTCTTATGCTACCTGCAAATTTCGAAATTGATCGACCATTAAACTGGGCTGAAACGGGGAGGAAAGAAGGAAGAAAAGGAGCATTGATGAACTACTCCTAGGAATAGCTCTCATCACAGCCTGAGCATCATAGCTCTTTCAGGAATTTATCTGCTTTCAGCAGCGCAAGAGGGAAGGAAAGAAGATAAGCCAGGACTTTCAATTTATAGATTTGGAGGCCTGGCCAGAGGAGGCAAGATTCAAACTTAGAAGAGGAGGAGGGGGTGGGGGCTGCTCATCTTGCCTGCCACCCATACGTATCACTCGCCCTCTGCCGCCAGACTAAATAGTAGGTGCTGTTCCAAAAACGAAGCTTACCAGGTACAGCTCGTAAATGTTCGGGACCCATCTGACGGAGTGGCAGACGATGAAGACGAACACAATGACCAGGCTGATCTTGGCCAGCAGGACGTCCTTCTTCTTGGTGCCGTCTCCGGGTCCCCCGTTGGCGCCCGCCCCCGCTCCTGACCCGGCCCCGGATGACACCTGCGTTGGAGACGACGCCTGATGGGCGAAGGAGTTTAGTCGGCGTAGGATAAGCAGGTTCAGCACGATAAGCGCCAGGTAGGGCAGAAGGGTGTGAACCACAAAGTTTGCCCAGCCGCAGAACACCTCCACGTACACCTTAAAAAAAGAGAATCGATTTCAATCAAATTATCATGTACTGTAGATTAAACACAGCTATTGATCAAGACAAGGGCTGTTCCCATCCTCGAACAGATGGAAATGAAATGCACCTAGGACCTTTGCTGTGCACAAACACTTGATGGGCTGTTACAGTAGAATAATTGAACATTCAAGGTATGCGTTTTTACGTTCCATCATGTCACCTGGTTGAGCCTGAGGGTGGTGGGGATGTTCATGTAGACGACCCTCGTTGAGCCTCCTCCGGACACCTTCCCCTGCAGCGCCTCCGGGACCTGTTCCGGCTCGACCCGGCGGCGCAAGAGGCCCTCCACGGCGGCACGGTACAGGGCAGCAGTGTCGGAGACGTTCATAGAGGACGCTGAAAAGAGAGGACCAAAACCAAGATCTTTCTTAGCCCCTTGTTAAAACAGCAACACAAGGGCAAAGTGTATGTACTACTACGACTAAGAACTTCAAAGAGTCGGTTGTTAAATGGAGGGAAAAAACCCGTGGTGCATTTCGCAATCCTGCAGGCCAGGCCAGGCCAGGCCAGAAATGCATCGTCGCTCGTTGGTCGATCACCATGTGGAGTGTGCGGTAGGTAGGTCGTAAAGTGCCCTCCTAATTATTTACCTACTCACTCATGCCCTCCACCATACCACCACCACCCCTCTCCCCTCCCCCATTTGTTTGCGTGCCTCAAACACTTAAGACCGCACCTCCCCTTTCTTATTCCCTAGTGCAAAAAAAGGACAGAGAGAGGGGGGGGAGAAAAAAAATTGAGATAGCCGCCGGATCTCACTCACTTTCCAGGGAGGCTTTTTTGACGAAGTCCATCGCCATCCGGTAGCTTTCCGCTGAATCCAAGCCCGTCGGAGGGGAGGAGGAGGAGGGCGAGGAGGGCAAAGAGGAGGAGAATTCGTTGTCGCCGTGTAGCAACAGAAAAGCCTGTCTGATGGGTGGGGGAACGCAGGGTAGGGATGCGGGAAGATTAGTATATTAAATTGGGACATGGAAGGGCAGTCAAGCAGTAAATCAGTTCTTTGGCACCAAAATTACAGTACATACTGAGTACTAATCATGTATGCATACATACGTAGGTACCTGTACGTTTCTGCGTCGTCAACGACGACGCTCAGCTCGAAGAATTTGGGCGCGTTGTAGGCGAAGGCGAAGACGACGATGGGGACGATGTAGACCCAGGAGGACCACGCGTGGTTGAACCTGTAGAACGGGTGGCAGACGGTGAAGTACCTCTCCAGGGTGACGGCGCACGTCAGGTAGATGGAGCCGGTGAGGCCGATCTGCGCCAGCGGCAGCACGAACGGCAAGGTGTGCGTGTAGGCGAAGGTGGTGTTGAAGCCCGGCGCGAACTGCGGCAGCGAGAAGATGAAGGCGCTCACGCAGATGTAGCAGAGGTCGAAGGCGGCCAGGGTCACCATCAGCGCGTGGAAGTTGCGCTGGACGCGCTGCCTGCAAGTGCAAAAGTGGACAACATTCATTTTATCCAGATTTTATTTCAACTACATACGGCTGTACGTATATAAGGTCTCTATCCGTGTGAGTACCTTCCAAAGACGACGATGGCAGAAAAGTTTCCCACGATTCCGACCACCCCGACGAAGAGGAGGCACCAGCCTTCCAGGATGAAGGCCGCCCGCCGCTGGTGGACGGAGGGACCCTCGGCGGAAGGCAGGAGATCGTCATCCTTCAAAGAGTCGCCCGTCAGGTTGTCCCCTTCCGGGTGCTCCATGATCCTCTTTGGGACGAAAGCGCGGCCTGCAAAAAAGAGATGTATGAGACGATGTTGGGCACGGGATGCATGCGTACGTAGGCTGGTGCAGTTTATGTCAGCCGGTCTACTGAGTGGCTCTCTCTCGTTGTGTATATTGGTACTGGGAGATCATCTCATAAAAAAGTTTAGTATTAGTTTTGCTATGGACGATACTTGAGTCTCACGCGAGCCTGATTCGGGAAAAAGTGACAGGCAGGTAATTACTCGTAAAAACTTTTTCTCAGGCCAAACTTCTAGAAAGTTTCGATTTTTTTATTGCTTGATCTTTTACGTCCCTTTTCTAGTGCACATACTACACAATATCCCCTCCCCCA
>JAAUYM010056768.1_pt1 | contig 13663 bp, 16 predicted proteins | sample 7278001 | NCBI WGS metagenome assembly JAAUYM01 (sample SAMN14350224, study PRJNA611818) | marine sediment metagenome | isolation source: surface marine sediment (1.8m) | place: French Polynesia: Moorea | collected 2018-08
CCCCCTTTATTGTGTGCATCGCCTCTCCGTTGGTGGGCTCCGGGCCCTCCGTCGGGGGGGGCCAGCACGAAATCTGGGGGGGGGGGGGGGGTGGGGGGGCCCCCAAAGCAACTTTTTCTCTCTCTCGAAACTGAGAGGACCCATCATCATCCCACGTGATGGTCATTTCTTGACAATAGGACGCCCTCCGGTCCATCAAGGAGAAGGTGACCCGCTCGCGCCGCTTCCAGGACCAGATCCGCTCCTTCGAGTCCCGGGACCGCTCGGTGGCCGAGAGGAACTTCGAGAGGGTCAACTTCTGGTCCCTGCTGCAACTCGTGGGGATGCTGTTCGCCGGGATCACGCAGGTTAGAGGAGAGGGGGGGGGAGAAGACAATCTCAGGATTTTCCTGACGTTTGGTGCTCGCTTCAACAGGTCGTGCTCGTCCGCAGCCTCTTCGACGACAAGTCCAGCCTGCACGCTCTTTGGAAGAGGCTGTGCTGAGTGCGAGTCAGGGTGGAGAAACAAAGAGAGAGACAGACAGACAGACAGACAGACAGACAAAAATCACCTTTTTTCTAATCAATGCATTGGTCTCCCCTCATCTTCTCTTTCGGAACATAGTCGTGTGGAGAAGGAAGAATGCTCGTCTCGTGTGTTTGGCACAAACCCATAAAACCCGAGTCCGAAACCTCAGCCCAAAAAAGAAACATGCTAGTGAGATGAAGAAATGAACGGATCGATCTGCACCGTATGAAGCAACCCCCACCCCACCCCTCTGTCCCCAAAGTGATACAAACCGTCTTTTCCATGCAGTACTACACGCGCACGCACATACTCAAACTCACTGCTTCGAAAGCACTTTTAGTCACACGAATCTGCCCCGTCACCACAGCAAGCAATATTTGTGTTTTTTTTTCATGCCGTTTGTTACTCTTGCCCGAACTTCGTGATACGATTTGGGGAGAGAGAGAGAGAGCAAAACAATAAAGGACTACAATATTCCTAAAATCCACATGTTTTAAAACAGTTGCCTCAGATACAGTAATGTCACATTCTGGAAGAAGATCTGTTCCTTGGCTGCAAGTCTTCGGGTAGTTTGACTGACTACAGAACTGGCTTTGTTTACGACGACCTTGTAGACAGGAAAGGAGAGGAGGGGGAAAAACAGGTACCGGGAGAGAACGCTGTGTCCTATAAGAAGAAACTTATACCTAGTTATCCCTCAGATTTTTGCTGAAACCATGCTGGGGATCTCGTCCAAGCTGGGCAGGACGCCCCTGCTCCTCGCCTCCCTGGGTCGACACCTGTCGTCCACCCCCTGCGCAGCCGCCGCAGCGGCCACGGACCTGTCGGCCGCCGCCGCCCAGCGCCCCTGCTCCGACGCAGCCGGGGAGAACGCCAGGCTGCGCCGCTCCCTGGCTCTGTCCTACCGCTTGCTGGACAGGCTGGCGCTGAACGAGGGGACCTGCAACCACCTGACGGTGGAGGCGCCGGCCAGGGACGGCAGCGGAAGGAAGGTCATGCTGCTCGCACCAGGGACGATTGTAGTAATTAGTAAACCTGCTGTTCTCCTTTTTGTCCTCAAAGCTTCTTTCATCTATCCGTGCAGGTCACCTTCCTGACGGGTCCAGTCTCCACTGGTCCGAGATCACGGCCTCCTCCCTCCTTGGTGTGGACGAGCAGGGGGAGGTGGTGGAAAACGGCAGCCTGGGTGGCGGCCCGGAGAGGACAGCGGTGTGCATCCATCTGGGCGTCAGGAAGAAGAGGCCGAACAGCGCGGTAGGTGAAGAGGGGGAAGCGAGATTGAGCAGCAACAGCAACAACAATAGCAACTTTGGCGAGGGTAACAATAATAAACGTCGTAGCATCAGGAATGACAAGTTAATGATGACAAATGCAACACCATGGTTTTCGCTCTCTCCTCAACATCCCAGGTCGTCTTCCACCTGCACTCCCCGTTCGCCGCCTCCCTGTCCTGCCTGTCCGACCCCTCCCTCATCCCCATCCACCAGCACCACGTGACCTTCCACGGCCGCACCGCCTACTACTCCGAGTACGGGCTGGCCAACGCCTTCGACGAGGGCATCCGCATCGGGGAGGCGGTGGGGGACAAGCAGGTACTCTTCATGGCCAACCACGGCACCCTGGTCGTCGGCCCCAACTGCCACCGCGCCTTTGACGACTGCTACTATCTGGAGCGGGCCTGCCAGTTCCAGATGACGGCCATGGCGGCGGTGGCGGGGGACAGGGCCAAGCTGTCAGTGCTGGAGGACTCCTTCATGGCGTCGCAGGCGACCGTGGAGGCCTTCAGAAGCGAGGATACCAGGGAGAAGTACTCCGTCAAGCACTTCTTCTCGTGGTGGAACAAGTATCTCAAGGAGCAGCCTGAGGTCTTCCAGTGAGGAAGGAGGAAAGACGTTTCTACTCGTATTATTATTATTTTCACAATTGGCAACTCCGAAAGAGGATAGTTAAGCTACCATGCTACAAAAGAACTCACACACATCAAAATATTAATAGTACATAGTAACGTGATGATAACGTAGTAACGTTACCAATAAAGTACAGTATATCGGGACATTCAAGGGTGCTTGTTTAAAATATGTGCAAGAAATAGTACCGGTAGATTGGACCGTGGACATGATTCAGTCTGAGTCTTGCGCCGCCGCGGTAGACGACGTCCTCCTCCTGCCCAGCCTCCCCGCGACGGTGGAGGCGACGATCGACCTCCTGGTGGTCCTGCCGGCGTCTCTCCTGACCATGGAGGCCACGTAGACCCATACGGACATGGCGGTGGCAGGGTAGGGGACCACGTGCACCGCCAGGGCGAACTCGACCTGCAGGGAAGGAAAGAAGGAAGGTCTTGGGAGTGGCTTTCTGTCTTTGTGGCTACTCAGGAAGGTTTCGCCGTCACCTTGGGGTCCTGGTTGAGGTGCACCCCGGTGGCCCTGAGGGCCTCGCTCAGCTGGTCCGCGTCCGAGTAGGCGAAGTGCATCGGGAACCCGCAGATCTGCAACGCAGTAAAAGAAGTAATAATTAAACTAAGAAACGTTTAGCCGGTTCCTTTCATCTTCACACACGAGGAAAAAGTACAGTACTATATACCACACAGTACCGTACATAGGTTGCTCTAAAGTTGGCATGAAAAGCGCCATCCTCTTCCCCATATTTCTGAGTGGACTGATGTCGTCCTCCGTGGCCACTGCCATGAGAGACAGAATCTATGCCGGCTCACGGGTGACCCCCAGCGACAGGCTCAACTTCCCCCACCACGTCCAGCTCAGCAAAAGTAATGAGACCATCGACATCTATGGTGGAGGAAGCCTCATATCTCCCAAGTAAGGTGGTGTGATTCGGTGCCATTGGCCGCGCTCTCACAATTATTGTTAATGTAGTTAAAATGTCATCGTCTACCAGGTGGATCTTGACCGCTGCCAGCTGCATGCAGGTCCACAGCACCTGCAAAATGCTGGAAGCCGTCCTGGGCAAGCGCATCTCCGTCTTCTGCGGCATCTTCGACTGGACGGAGAAGGTGGAGGATGGCAGGCAGAGGAGGACGGCCGAATGGTTCCCACACCAGATGTTCTGCCCACCGGGGAGCCAAAGGGGCAACAGGAGTAAGAAAGAAAAAAATAATAACTACGTATAGTGTCGCACAGTGTGCCGACTTTTATTTGGGAAACCGCAACACGTGTTACACCACTACCTACGCCAACGCCAATGCCAACGTCAACGCCAACATTAATGCCAACACCAACGCCAACGAAGGATACGACATCGGTCTCGGCCGCCTGCACGTGCGGACGCAGGCAACCCGTTCCTGCCGCCCCGCCACCGCCATGTTTGGGCTTTCGTCCGCGCACCCGGACTTTGCGGCCAAGGTGGCCGGGCGGGAGCTGCTCGTGGTGGGGATGGGCATGCACAGCGAGATGGGATTAGGTGGGGTGGGGGGTGCATGGGCGTTTTTATGAGGTGGGAAAAGAACCCGTACGACACTGCAGACTTGCCAACCCCGAAGAGGTTGCTGGCGAGGATGGTGCTGGCGACCAAGAACTCGACCATAACAGGACTCCAGGCCCTCCAGCACCAGATCAAGCTCGGCCCGAGGAAGAAGCTCAGCCCGACCATACCTCTGTCGGTGAGGTGTAAACCACCGTCCAACTGCACGTGCGATTTTGACCTGAAGGGGGTGCTCTGGCGGTGCCAGCTTGACGAGGGCGACGGGGTGGTCATCGTGGACAGGGGCGACCGCTACGTCCTCCTCGCCGTCCTGACCAGGGACGTGGAGAGTGGGTGAGCACAGTGGTCGGCCGCGTTCACTCTCGCTCTCCCCTCACTCGCCAATTCAGATGCGGTGACGCTGGCCCACCTCTACCCGGACGAGATGCAGGCCGAGGGGACCAACGTGGCCGTCTGCGTGGCGGACTTTGCGGACTGGGTGGCCAACAGGACCGCGGACGCGGGCGACAAGGTGCAGCTTGGTTCGGTCGTGCCCGGAGACGGAGGGGAGGGACCTGGTGGGACATCCAAGGGGGTCCCACAAGTCGGGACCAGCATCATTCTTGTCACAGCATTGCTCACCTTTGTACTAATACTAGTATAAATACCATAGTATATAGTGAACCTCCAATATACGAGTAATTTAGTAAAAAAAATTGCTACGGTATACACCTAGTACGATAATATTCTTATGCTTAAGCCTATCTCTGCTGTAATAAAAACAACTTTGCTACATACGTATATTAAAGTATCAGCTGCTGACCATCCCCTGCACTGCATGGCCAACCGTGTGTAGTACCTACATGAAATTAAGTTCAAAGTTTTTTTTAAACGTCAAAAAAGTCCCTTATAAGGGTAAAATATTGGTGCAACAAAGGCGACAAGACTTCACAATTAGCAGGATTTTCAAGGAAAAGTAGTGATCAGTACAAACTGATAATTGCACGCTCTTGGGGTGGCTGGTTTAAGAAATAACAAAAAGTAACAGTGTTTTATTTCTCCATTTGTTTCTCTGAAAGCCATCTTAGTGCCTTTGAAAAGCATGTCACTTTCCCAAAAATAATTTGCAACCACAAAACTTTGCAAGCTATTTTTCAGGCATTAGTCTAGAATAAACATGAGAATGTCTGCTTCTTGATGAAACAAAAAATAATTTGAAAAACTATAGTACTATTAGGAAATGATCGGTGTTCTTTGTTTGGAAAAAGAAACAGTGTATCATACATGTGCGTGCCAGGCTGCATACTTGTAGAACATGCTGCTGCTTCTCTCCTTTCTGTTCCATCCTTCTTTCTCCTCTGGCAGCACGAGCAGGATCTACGGCGGCGCCATCATCCTCCCACAGGCCAAGATGCTCTTCCCTTATCATGTGAACCTGGCACTTGGACCACACCCAGAAGACTCTCTTTGTGGAGGCACTCTTGTAGCACGAAAGTATTTGGTTACGACTATTATTACATACGTCATAGTTATGATCCTGTTACTTATTTTTTTTTTCTGAAATGCAGTTGGGTCTTGACTGCGGCTCACTGCATCATGGATGACGACACCTGCATAATCTACCAAACCGTTACCATCTTCTGCGGACTGTTTAACATTGGAGATGTACAGGAAGCTTCAAGGGAGACCTCCGAGGCCAAGTGAGGCTGACATGTTGTACAGACTGTCGTAGTATCCTCATCTTCTCCCATCACAAAAACACTTTTTGCGTCATGACGGATTGCATTAAAAAAGAAGATGGATCCCTCATCCCGAGTACTGCAAAGTCTCCAGGGGAATTAACAACACGGACAATCCAAGTATGCCCGTAACTTGCACAATATAGTATTCCAAAGTTGGCAGTCTGGATCAAGACTGGTTTCAAATACACCATAAAAGGCTTTGATCTGGCCCTGGGCGAGCTGGCCGTGAACCTGTCCAGTTTCAGCAAGTTCTGCCAGCCCATCAAGCAGGTCTATGGGCGGCTGTCTGGTGCCTCCCACTTTTTGGATGGGCTGGAGGGGAGGGAGCTCTACACGGTTGGGATGGGGTGGCACAGCGAGATGGACCCGGAGCTTGTTGATAATGGTTGGGGACAGATTATTAACAATTCTTTTTAAAATTTTCTTTTACTTTCTACTTTTTATTTCCTAGATATGTGTTAATTTCTGCTTCTCTGTGACTAAAACTTACCTGGAAAAGCAAAAACTCTTTTTATTTCAGGAAATTCCAGTTTCAGGCGGAAGAGGGCAAGGTTGGGGCTGTCAACGAAGCCCTCCACCAGATTTAATAAGATTATAAAGGCCGACGTACACCAGATTAAGATTGCTCCGCACTCCCCTGTGTCTCCTTCATTTATTTTGAAAGTGTGTCCAGGACATTTTTAAATGTTGCATTAAGGAAAGAGAAAGCCCTTTTCTCTCCCTCATAACTGATCAGGGTGACAGCGGAAGTGGGATTGTCATTGTGGACAGGAGAAAAGCTGACCCGTACGTGCTCCTGGCCGTTTCTTCAATGGGCCTGAGATGTACAGTTATGGAAATGTGACACAACCCTCACGCAATGTCTGGTGCCATAGTACTACTTTCCTGTCCTTTGAACTTTATCCCAGATCCCGTGACAGCATTCTGGAGACATCCCAAGGATCTACTCGAGCAGGGGACCGACCTGGCCGTGGTCGTCTCCGACTTCCTCCCTTGGATCCAGAAAGAGACGGCAAGGGCAGTCAACTTGGAAAAAAACTCTTTCAGGCAGAGCAGAGGGACCAGGACAGTGGACAGATCGACCATTGAACTAATGAGGAGGCTGGCACTGTTGCTCACCTGTTTCCACAGATACTACAGTACATTGTGACATTCATCTGCAAACATTTTACTCCCTGGACAATGGTTACAAACCACATTTTAGAAAAGCAACCTAAAAAACTTTTGCTCTACATGTGTACTGTATCATTACTGATGTTGCTGTACATCTGTAGTAGTACAGTATCATTGTGCAAAAAATGTGGGAGAGAATGCCATGAAAAGAGTACCTACGTACATGCAAGGTCCTGAAAGCATGACATGCCTGAACTGGAAAAATGAATCCTATGTTTTCTTAATAAAAGCAAACAAGGAGCCAGATCCTTCTCACTAAAGTGGGATCAACCGTAGCCTTGCTCTATGCAATCAGTGCAGACATTAGTTTCTTGATTTTTTTTTTCAAAAAGTGCATAAAGCCACCATCGGCATGTTTTTGTAGACTACTAGTACGTACTGTAATGCACCAAAAAGAAAGAAAGAAAGGAAGGCTTTTGTCAATAGTATTGTCATTTCATGTTATCCTGGTCTTTCCTTCTCAACCTGCTTTTTCTTAATGAGGGAAACGGCCTTTCTTCCTCCTCCAGAAACCCGAGGATCTATGGTGGTGTCATTGTTACCCCAAAATCTGCGCTGCTCTTCCCACATCATGTGGACCTGTGCCTCGGGTCAGACCCAACAAATGCTTGCTGTGGTGGAACTCTAATAGCCACAAGGTGCAATTATTTTTCTAGTTGCACTCACACATTGTCAAGTCATCTCTTGTCTCCCAAACTTGCAAGGTGGGTACTGACAGCTGGACACTGTATAATGGATGTACCCATCTGCATGGTTGAATCAAATGTAACCGTCTTCTGTGGAATGTTTAACACGGCTGCCAGTCGTGAGACCACAAGGCAGACTTCTAAAGCAAAGTGAGTTGTTTTTTTTTTGGGGGGGGGGGTGGAGGGTCAGAGAAAAATCATTAAACTTTAAAACTCTTCCTGTGGAAGCACATTCTAGAAAGTGGATTCCACATCCCAAGTACTGTAACGTCTCCAGGGGAGTTAACAAGACAGAAAATTCAAGTAAGGCTCCTTCTGAAGATTTGGCAAGATTTTGGCGCCGACACTTGTCCAAATTTTTCAAGGCTTCGACCTGGCCCTTGGCGAACTGGCAAATGGTCTGTCCTTGTCAAGATTCTGCAAGCCCATCAGGCAGGTCTATGGCCACCGGTCTGGGTCACGGCTGTTTAAGCCTGGGCTGGCAGAGAAGGAACTCTATGCGGTTGGCACAGGAGTGCACAGTGAAGTGAAGCACGAGCAATACGGTGGGTGAGCAAGCTGTGGAACAACCATGGCTTGAACAAGAAGACATTTTACCGTCCTTTCTCTACCCGACACTCTCCCAGACATACCAAGTTTCAAGCGGAAGAGGGCGAGGCTGGTGTTGTCCGACAAACCCCTCAACATCAGCAACGTCACCAAGAACTTGAAGGTCGGCGATCACCATGTCAGATTGGCACCGTATTCCGACCGATCCCCCTCCTTTCTGATGCGTGTGAGTGTCAAGACGATCATAAAAACTAACTGTGCTATATCTCCCATTGTTTCTTACTGTTTCTCGAACTTTTAGTTATGTGTCTTAAATAACGCTAATGATGTTTTCTTTAATTATGTGTCCTAAAATAACGCTAATTATCTTTTTTTAAATTGTGTGTCCTAAAATAACGCTAATGATGTTTTTTAAAATGATAGTAGACTTTGAGATGTAATTTTTGCAACATTTTAATGACAAAAAAAAACTAGAAAATGTATGCTTGATAGATTTTTTGGATGAAATTTCGCGGCCGCATGGGTTCTTAACAGAGTCGTAACCTCACCTCCTTCGTCTCCCTCTCTATGCACATTCACGATCTGGTCAGGGTGACAGTGGGAGTGGCGTCGTCATTGTGGACAAGAGAGCCCCAGACCCATACGTGCTCCTGGCCATCTACATACGGGGGTTCAAGTGTGAGTCATTGTACTACCTATAGGTACTATGAAACTTGAAAGTGTATTGTAAAAAGGGCAACTGTACTTTTCTGCTTCCTATGTCCTACCCACTACATATGTGTAGTTTCAGTGACCATATTCTGGCATCATCCCGACGATTACCAAAAGAAGGGAATCGACTTAGGCCTGGTCGTCGCCGACTTTCTCCCTTGGATTTGGAGGCAGACGAGCGGGGAGGTGGACCTCAGGCAGAACTTCTTCCGCGGACAAAGGTACAGCTCCAGCGACGGCTTCAGCATCACCTTCCCAACCGCCATTGTCACCACCACCATGACCATTATCATGGGATGGTTGTGGAATTTGTCGATCCCGGTTAATTAATTATACTTCATAACTGCGTTATCGTTAATGAATTATAATTATATAACTACTCGTATAATTTGACAGAAAAATAACATGGGGTGATGAAGTAAGCAAGAAAGTATACCTAGATTAATCCCAAGAAGATGGCAACAGTCGTTAAGTAGAGACTGACCTTGTAGGCCGAGTTGAGCCTGGCCAGCTGCGAGAGGTGCTCTGCCGCCAGCGACCACTTCTTTCCCCCCTCCACGGCCGGGTCCAGTCCTCCGCGGGTCTGCTCCAGACCCGACAGCAGCTTGCGGAGGACGGCCGTACCGTTGAAGTTGATGGTGGTCCGCTGGCGGCGACGCAGCCGCATCAGCGTCTCTCTGGAGAGAGGAGGATCGAGTTTGGGAACTGCAACAACTTCGTCATGATGAACGCTAACACCGGCTCTCACCTGAGGCTCCTCTCCAGCCTCTCCTTGAGAGTGTTGGCCGCCCTCCTGTCGGGCGTGGAGACCGCCAGCTGCTCCGGCTGCACGCTCGGCAGGTTGGGGCCGCCGGACCCGGAGGAGAAGAGCAGGAGCCAGTCGGAGGAGGAGGAAAAGTCCCAGCGCATGCGCGACGGGCAGGAGGTCGACTGCACGTTGCCCCACATGTTGGCTGAAAAGGAAGGACACGATCAAAATGTTTGACAGCAACATGGAAAGCAAGAACAACAGCATCATCTCCTCACTCTCGTTGGCCACTGCGTAGACGCTGGTGAGCGGGCAGAAGGTGGCGGCCACACCAAAAGTCTCCCCGGTGACAGCGTTCCACAGCAGCTGGTCCCCGCTCTCCTCCACCGTGAGGGCGTAGGCGGTGTCGCCCTCGGGCACGCCGCGGCCCAGCACCAGGTAGGCCGTCTTACCGATGCCGCACAGGTAGTTGGCCAGGAGGACGGCGTGCTCGCACTCGGAGCCGCACATCGCCGCGAGGAAGTCGGCGCTGGAGGGCCAGATCTCCTGCAGCCCGGGGAACATGGACTGCTTGGAGGCGTAGGGGACCAGGGACACGAACCAGGCCACCCGGGAGGCCGGGTCGGACCCGGAGGAGGGGTTTTCGTCCTCGTCGTCGTCGTTGGCGCTCCCGCCGCCGGCGCCGGTCGAGGTGCCCGACAGGAGCTGCTCCGGCGGGCGGAGTCGGCGGAGGTACCGGGTGAGCAGCACCGACCGACCGTTGACGTCCGCCACCATCGGGTTCACCCTCCGGTCCGGGAACTTGTTGGCCAGCTGAACCCTCCACCTCTCGCACTGCCTGACCACGTCCTCCCCCTCCTCTCCGCAGTCCAGCCTCTCCCGCGGCGGGTCTGGCGCGGCCAGCGGCGGCTCCACCGTCAGGTAGAGGTTGAGGTAGGTGGCGTCGCGGTGGTGCCGGCCTCCTCCACCTCCGACGCTGGTCAGGCTGGTCGGTCCCGCCTCGCCGCCATCGTCGCCGCCTCCCAGCGCTCCCCCGTGGTGCCCAGTCCTCTCATAGCCGAGCAGCACCGGCGGCGACCGCAGGCGGAAGGTCCCCTCCACCCTAGTGTTCCGGAACAGCGAAGAGAAGGGGACGGAGAGAGAGCCGAGCCACTTCCGCTCCAGCCTCCGGTGCACCTGGGTGGACCGTTCCGAGGGGTCCTCCAGCAGGTCCACCGACACCTCGTCGAACAGGTGGATGTGAAGGCTGTCCCTGACCGCGGCCAGCGCCTCCGCCGTCATCCCGGCGGCGGAGACGCCCTCGGAGGAGCTGAAGTTGAGTGTCAGCTGCTGATTCCAGGCCGGGTTCGGCCCGGGCGCGGAGGTGGTGCGGGCACTGTCGGACTGGAACCGGGCCTCCACGTAGCTCCTGACGAGTGCCTCGCTGGGCAGGACGTCCCTCATCGCGTCGGAGCTGCCCATGCGCGGGGTGTGTTGCTGCTGCTGCTGCTGCTGCTGCTGCAGCTGCTGGGCCACCGGATCCTGCTCGCTGCGTACGGGCACGTCGTAGGCCCGCACCACCGACAGCAGGATCTTCACCTCCTGTCCCTCCTGCAGGGGGACCTTCTTCCTCTCCACCCTGACGGGCTTGAGCGGCCTCTGCTGCGGCGCTATCTCCCCCAGCAGCGCCCCGATCGTCCCCATGGTCGGCGTCGGCTCCTCGGACACCACGTCCGGGTGCCGCTTGCGACGACGCGCAACGGAGAAGTGATGCCCAACCTTGAAATTATTAAAAAAAAATTACCATGTGTACAGTGTACGGTATATGTAGGGAATTGACTTTTATTTAGTTAGAGACCTGCTGTCGCAGCTTCTCCAAGTATAGCCTTCCCCTGCTGCGCAGTGGGTCACCCGCTCCAACAGTGAAGCGGGCGTCAGAGGATCTGAAAAGAAAAATAATTGTAAATCAGAGCAATTTTCGACTTTTTCCCCCCTCCTCCACTCACTTCTTCCTGAGGGCGTCAAAGATGCCCTTGGGCAGCTCCTTCTCCGAGGCCGGCACCATCTTCATCCCGCCCAGCAGCTCCCCGACCACCTTGGAGCGGCGCAGCTTGAGCAGCCTGAATCGCTGGTTGCGGTCCAGCTCCGAGCGCGGGCAGAAGACCAGCTGGTCGTGGTGGTCGTCCAGCCTAAAGTGTCCTCCGGCCACCACCACAGCGGCGTCCATGCTGACACGTCCGCCTGGGCCTTCTCCTCCTCCTCCTATTCCCTGCTGCTCCAGGCTGGCCCTCCTGGCCGCCGCCACCGCCCCCTGCCCTGCCCTGGCGGCGCGTTCCATCAGGTCCAGGTTGGCCGGGTCGTTGGGGTCCACGTTGTGGCGCCTCATCCACTCCTCGAGGCGGGACGGGTCCAAAAGTCCTGAAGGGTCCATCAGATCAACCAGAGGGTCGCTAGAAAAAAACAACAACCCAGTTTTGTTCTTGTACTATCCACATTATAGTGAGGTCGTCGTCGTCGTCCTCTCTCACCCCTCCTTGGCCTGGTGCGTGGGCGGCCTCCACTGCGCGGCCGGCGGCGAGAGGACGACCCCGTCGGAGGTGCGTCCCCACCCGACGCGGGCGAACACCCGGCCGCGGGTCCATTCGGACCTGATCTGGCTGCCGTCGACCGTCGAGGCGAAGTCGACGCCGGCGCCGACGCCGGCGTGGCCGGCGTGGCGCACCTGGTGGTCGCTGGAGAAGCGCGCAGCGGCCGCCGGACGGCCGGACTCGTCCTCCCCCGGCGCCGCCACTGCCGGCACGGACGCCGACGCCGACGCCGACGCCGACGCCGACAGGGAGTCCAGGGTGACGTGAGACTCCGGCAGCGGCAGGAAGATCTCCGCCAGCAGCGTGGGCCTGAGGTGTCCGCCCTCCAGCAGCTGCAGCTTGAGGCTCTCCGGCCACTGCACGATCTGCAGCGGGAAGATGCTGGCGAAGTGGAGGGAGAAGTCCCTGGAGCTACTCTCGGAGGAGGACGCGGACAGCGGCAGCGAGTGGGACTGGCAAACCTGCAATAGAAATTGTTGAAAAACAAACACCTCTTCTTTCCCCCACATCACATCTTTTCCCTCTCCACCTCCTTCCCGTTGAAGATGATTTTGACGAAGACCTTTGTCTTCGACGACGCCGCCCTCCTCGCCCTCTCCCTCCCTTCCACCGAGCTTGAACTGCCTTCACCCTCAGGTGGCGCTCCTCCTCCTCCTCCTCCCTCCCTCTGCAGCTCCAGGTAGAGCTTCGTCTCCCCCGGAGGCCTCCGGGTTGCTCGGGCGTGGGCATCGAGCTGGACGCAAAGAGAGAGTCAAACCGATCTGCTAATAATGTCATATACAGTATAAAGTAGTACTATAACATCTCCTCCCTCCACCTTCTTCTTTGCCTCCTCCTCCTGGAACGGCCCCGGCGGCTCCGGTTTCTCCTCCTCCGGCCCGGCCAGGATGCGGTCGTCCTCCTCCATGGCCGCGGCGTCCGCCGTCCCGGACCCGACGGCGGCGTCCTGGTCGCGCCGCTTCTTTCTCTTGCGGGCGGCCTTGCGGAGATCTGGAAAAGTTCAGACAAGTTTTTACCATTTGGGGCATAAAATGGGCACCCCGGTTGGGGCACTCCTACATGTACGTAGGTATATAACAAAATTTATTTTATGCAGAAGGATTAAGTGTTCAGTCTTTCTGCCGCGAAAAGTTATTTTTATATATATTTTTGGCTTACTGCGATAGGTTTCAATCAATAGATGGCGCTAGCGTCAAATAGCTAGTGGCCCATGTTGAAGCGGAACGGAATAGACCTAACAAGATGACCCAACGCGCCAACACTCGCGACCTTAAATTAAACTTCCCAACCAACGTTGCCGCTACATCAGGGTCAGAGTGTCCGACGCGCCCCGCCCCTCCCCCGACTGGCGAACGTTCGACGGGTGTTGGGTCTCCCTGCTCGGCCCACCTCCAACCCCCTCCGCCTCTTTTCTCTTCACGATCCTTCTGTTTGAAAGTTCAGACAAGGGAGATGATGAGTTGGCCGTGGCGCCCAGTAATGGGCGAGGCTTGCCGCACTGGAGAAGTTACGCTCCCGAGGCAAGTTATACCCAACTGATCCCTTGCGTGTTTTAATAAGTGGCC
>JAAUYM010061470.1_pt1 | contig 13659 bp, 12 predicted proteins | sample 7278001 | NCBI WGS metagenome assembly JAAUYM01 (sample SAMN14350224, study PRJNA611818) | marine sediment metagenome | isolation source: surface marine sediment (1.8m) | place: French Polynesia: Moorea | collected 2018-08
CTGTTTTGTGTTGGGTGGGTGTTGTGGGTGTGTGGGTTGGTGGGGGAGTCGCCCGGGGCGGGCGTCGGCCCCGCGCCGCCGCGGCAGGCGGAGGAGGAGGAGGAGGAGGAGGAGGAGGAGGAGTACTAAGCGCAAGCCAGGTTGGAATCGCACATAAAGGAAGGAAGAGTGGAAGGAGGGGTCAAAGCCACTACCACTACACGTATTACCAGTGCAGTCCGTGCAGCGCAACAACACGTCAACTCTCACACTCCTGGCCGTTCCTTCCTTCCTTCCTCCTTTGTGTACTACTAGGTACAGCAAAGAAGGAATAATCTATTGCTGTTGCTTGCGCACCCAACAAATACGGGACAAGGAAGGATTTTTTTTTTTCGGGAATCGGCAGTGCCGGTTTCCGCACCCATCCTCCCTTCCCCCACACACCCAAAAAAACCGATTTTTTTTTAAGTTTTGCTAGAGGAATGAATGAAGTCTTCAAGATGCGTGGCTCCTCCTCTTCCTCTTTCCTCTTCGGCCAACGTTTAGCACCTTCCTCCGTGGCAATTCCCTCAAACTCTTCTTCCTACATATGCGCTTGGGTTATAAATCCACAAGTCTTCTTCCTTTTCGCCCACTGGCCCCCAAAAATATACCTACATGTATATAACAACCACCACCACCATAAAAAAAATAGCCTCTCTGGGTCATAATCGTAAAGTGTCCGCCGGTCCGGAAATGTTAATCAGGATTTGGACTCCTCCCTCTCTCCCTGTCTGCAATAAATAATCAGATTACACCATGCGAGAAAAAAAATCCTATTTAAATCAAAAATTCATTTCTTCTCCATTCCAGGTGAGCTGCCTGCTTGTTCGGTGACGGGGGGAAGAGAGCTTAACATCATCACCAAAGCAGACACATACACAAAAAAAGAGCAAAAATACAACTAGTACTACTACGGGAGCTGAAATCTGGTAAGGGTTGCTTTGAAAGTAGGTAGAGTTCGAGAGTGGTAGCCTGAGAAATCACTTCTTCCCTAGACTCTCTTTCCCTCTTCCGCCCTGTAGGGCTCATGCCCTCTATGAGTTTTTTTCAACGGAACCGAATATCCGGTTTTTGGCCAAAATTTGGCAAAAATAACCCAAGATACGCATTGAAGGAACAGATAATATCCGGTTTTTTTTCGAATAGTTGCGAAAAACCACACGTATAACTAGTACGAAGCCGGTTTTTCTTTTTCTGAAAAAAAATTGCTATTTGGACATGCCCTACCCCCTTTCCAATCTCTGTTACATGAGTCAGGACAACTGACCAGAGTTAATTAGTTCTTTTTCCTCCTTCTCCTCCTGTTGCCCAAACCCACGACGGAAGGAAGAGAGAGAGGGTGGAAAAATTCGTTAGAATTCCCACCCTTCTTCTTCCTGTCCAACTCCTCCCTTTTTCGAAAGTGAGGATAAGCTCACATGTGGTAGTGAGATTGGGAGAGAAGGGGGGAAGGAAGAGAAGAAGGAGAAAGAAGTCCTAATGAGGACGGATGTAGTAATTTTTGGGCTTGCGTTGGAAGGTTTTTTTCCCCCGAATCTCTGACCCTCGGTGACCACGGGAGTGCGTAAGAATCCATCATCACTAGGACGTGGGAAAAGGATGGCTTCTTCCAAGATTCATGTCAATGCCAAAGAGCATTTTTTTTTGCAATTTGCTCTTCAGGCATGTGTTGTGGATGAAGGAAAAAATGATCTCGCTCTTTTTATGGAGTAGCAAATGCTTCTTCTTCTTGCTGTTGAGTCAGTCCCACCCGATCCTCCCCCTCCCATCCAAGAAATGTTGCTGCTCCACTTTACCCCTCCTTCCCCGCTTCCGCCCCTCACCAGCGTTTCCACATTTCTCTGATAGTTGGATGCGAAGCCAAAGTTAAAAACGTGCATACCAACAGTGACTTTGCGAAAAGTTATTGCGAATCAGTCGTTTTTGCATTTCCTTTAACAAGTACTTTGCCTGTATTGATATCAAGCTACGCCATTTGGCAACACTGCCCAACAGTTTCCTCCTTCTTTTCCGTTTTCTCCTTCCTTTCCCTCCTCAAATCTCTAAAACGACGTTGGGGGAAGAGGAGGAAGAAAGAGACTCCCTTTCCTTTTTTTTCTTCTTTATACCCAACGCTTCTTGTTAAATGACAAATTGTAACGGATTTTTTCTCTCTTCCTCCTCCTCCCCCTCCAATCTGGAGAGTTGTAGTGAGGGAGAGAGTTCCTCCCCCCCCCCCTCACATCCTTCCCCCTCGCCTCTTTCTTTCCAACTGACTCCACTCGGAAGTTTGTTGCTCGTTCGAGTCAAGTGGGGGAAGTGGATGAGGTTTCCTCTTTTCTTCACCCTCCTTCTCCTCCTCCCTCTTCAGGACACGTAACAATGCCTGCGGGAATAAAGAGAAGAAGGACCAACGGATCTGCTGGGGAAAAATAGTGAAAACTGTCCATCTAGTGTACCAGTGTGGCCTCCTCTTTCTCCTCACTTTATTTTTTTTTGTCGCTGTCATTGCCAACGAGGGAAAAAAAAGAGTCTCTGCAAACCCTAAATGCTGCATTGGAAAGAGTTGCAAAAAAGGGAGGAGAGGAAGAAGGAAAACGGAATTTAGCAAGACGATGCCGCCGCATCCGCCACCTCCGCCAAGATGTTCTCCTTCCTCTTGAAGAAGTTCTCCGATGACAATTTCTAGCCTTCTTTCCCCCCCTCTCCCCCCCCCCTTATCCCCCCACTCTTTGAGAAGCAGAGACCGGATGGGCTGGGGAGTAAACACCACACTGTGTACAAGTGGGATGGGGGAGAGAAAATGCATCTCAGCAGTCACAACAGTCTGAAATCAGCCACCGCCGCTACCACCACCTTTAGAAGCTGCTTCCAAAAAAACATATTGGGGGTTCGTTTTTGAGCGCGCAGGAAAAGGTGCTCATCTTACAACGACTCCACCGGTGTGTTTTTGGGTGCACACCAGGAGAGAGAGAGAGAGAGAGAGAGAGAGAGAGAGAGGATGAACATCATCTGAGTGGGAGGAAAGGAAGGGAGAACCCCCCAAAAATCCTTTGTCTCTGCAGCCCACGCTCTCGACGTGCTTGTAGTTGTACGTAGTTGCATTTTTTTAAAGGTCCCTCCCTAACTCCTGGGTGTGGAGAGCACGCACACACAAGCGTGTCCTTTTTTCTGTATCCTTGGTGCGGTGACGTAAGTTCCCACATTTCGCGAAAGAAGAAATATTTTTTTTTTCGGGGAAGGAGTAATCAAGATGGCGGGGAACGAATCGCCTGAGAAGACAGAAAGAGAGAGAGAGAGAGAGAGAGAAAGAGAGAGAAAAGAATTTTATTTCGCATTTTCGCATCGCTGACTTCTTTTTTTCTTTCTTCCTTCCTTTCGTTTCCCATACTCTCTCTCTCTCTACTGTATAGTACAGTAGAATCTCGACATGGCGAATCTCAATGGTGTGTACTGTACAGTACAGCAAATTGACAATTCACGACATCATTTGCCCGTTTGCTAAAAATGAGTTACATATGCATAGCAAAAAGATATTGACGATAATTTCGATGCTGATTGACAAGATCGTTATAAACATTGAGATTCTACTGTACTAGTCGCACGCCGATTAGTAGAAGAGGAAGGTGCGCATTTCACTTTGGATCCGGGAGGAAGAACGAGAAGGAGTTTTTTTTGTCATCACTTTCTTCCTCTCTCTCTCTCTCGCTCACCCTTTCTCTTCCCAGCATCGCAGGAAAGACAATTCTCGGATGAAATCGAGAGTTTTGTGGCCAAATTGAGGATTTTCTCCTCTTTTCCCTCCTCCTCCTCCTCCGAGCGGTACCGCACACCTTAAAGAAATCGCCGTAGTCGTCTTCAGTGGAGTGAGAGAGAGGAAAGAGAGACTGTTCTTCTTCTCTCCGCGTGTCTCCGTCGTGATGGTGGGGCGACGCACGACCGAAGCACGAATGCAATTTTCTTGTGCCCCCAGCAAAGGGGAGGAAGAAAAACCGGAAAACTGGGCGTCCTAGCGTTGCACAGTCAACTTTAGATGTATGTATGCAGCAAAGTCGGCTGAAGGCAGAAAAAAAACTTCGGTGCATGGAAAGTGCCTCCTTACCCACATAGTAAGGAAATTTGTTGCCAGAGAAATCTTTATTGTATTGAAGTTTTTCACCACTATATGGAACGTCACTAAACATGTCTAAAGTTGACTGTACTACGTACTACGTACTACTACTACAGCCTTCATCTTTTCTTCTATGTAAACTTCTCTCTCAGCATCTTTTTTGCGTCGTCCAGACAGAGGCTCATTCGATCCTCTCTCCCCTCCCCCCTCCTCTCTCCTCCCTGCCCGTCTTGCCAGACAGAGACTGCCATTTCCATCATGATTTCTTTCCACGAAACAAGTTGTTTTTCTGGGGAAAAAAATGTGCTATTATGTACGTAGTACACAAGAGACAAACTTCCGGGAAAGAAGTATTACACACACACACATACAAAAAAAAACGGTCTTGCCTGCTGAGCGGAAAGTTCCTCCCCGTCCTCCTCCGCTATGATCCACTAACCAGGTAACACACTTTTTCCCCGCGTTTCCTTCCTTCCTTTCCTCCCTGCGTTTGCTGTGCAGGGCCTGAACGGACGCAGGCAGCAGTGGTGGTGGTGAAACTTCTTTTTTTTTTTTCGGACCCAGAAGAGCGCGTGACTGTGACGACGACGACGACGATGGAGAGAGGAAAAAAGGGACACTTTTTTTCCCTTCTTCTTCCTCTAATGACTCCTCTTTGCTTCCACTTTTCTCACACCGCGGAGGGGGAGGAGGAGGAAGAAGAGAGAAAGGAAAGGAAGAAGTTTCTCAATGCGTAATGTGTGTTTCTCGTCCCTTCCCCTTTGTCTTCTTCCTCCTCCTTGTAATAAAAGTTCCCATGAGAATTTTTCGCGTCACTCCTCCCCACTTTCATCTGAAAAAAAATTCATCCTGATGGATTCTGATAAATCTTCCTCGGTCTGTCTCCTCTTTCCTTCTTCCTCTCTCCATCTCTCCTGTTTCTCCTAAAGAGAGAAAAGAGATCGTTACTGTGGAAGTCTTCGGAGACAGATGCTGGAACGGAGGGAGAGAGAGAGAGAGAGAGCTAGTCTTGACGTTCACTTGTTTTGACAAGTTATCGAAATATTTTCCGTCCTTAATTTGGGGAAGGAATTTTCCTCCTCTTCCTTTTCTTCAAGCCCCTCTTTGTTTCAAGGGTGGAAGAAGCCAACGGTCGATGGAGATGGATCATATGAGGCATAAAAAAGTAAAGCTGGTAACTGACTCTTTACGTGTATGCGGCTCATGCCGTCCAACTAATTTCTTTGCGGCACATAGGTATAGTACAGTCTGCGCAAAGTCTTTAAACGGCTGCGTGCGACCCCAACTAAAAGCCACAGCTCTTTGGGTGGGTGGAACATCCTGAAATAACTTCGGAAATATCTCCTTCCTCCTCCCTCGAATCCCAACCCCTTCTTTCCCCCCCCTCTACAGAGACCTCGCTGTCTCTGCCCAAGCGGGCGAGACGCCGTCGGGGTCAAAAATCCTATTTTAGCCTCCTCCTTCTTTCCCCGACACAGAAACAGTAACTCATGGGAACGTTTCTAGTAGATGGATTCTTCCTCTACCACGGTGACATATCCCAATTGTCACTCCTTCTTCCAACACACACACACACACAGAAAAAGATACAGACAAGAAAATTTTCCGAATACAGAAAGAAAATTGTTTCTCTCTCCTTGCATTCTTCTAGTCTGGTTTTGGTATCGGGAGATTAATTATTCTCTGTTACTTTTTCTGCTCCGTGGTCTACTACATAGACGGATTGTTTGTCGCAAAGAAGGCTAACAAATTGACATAGTTGCCTCCTGTTTTCTGCCCTGTACCACGGTGGCACGATATGAATAATGATCCTTTTCTCTTCCTTCCCCCACCTCCTTATTTCTGGGTGCGGTGCTGATCTTGAGCAGACAGTGAAAATGTTATTTGCGACATCAACGTTTGACAACACATGGAGGGTGGATGACTTGGCCCTCTTCAACCAAGCTTGGGAGCTCTCCACAACCTGATCAGCAATTTTCCACCCACGCCGCCTCCTACACCTACCATCTCTACTTTTTTTAAACCCACTCTGAATCCACCCAGACCCCCCCCACCCCAAATTCGAGCGCTGAGCAACAGCAACAGCAACCCCATTATGAAAGGTGGAGGGGAAAGAGAGGATCCCAAGGAGCGAGAGACGCGCCCGCTACCCAGCCAGGATAACAACAGACACCCACTACAAGAAAGGGTGATAAAAGTATTTAAAGGTGTTACTACAAATAGAAGTGCTACTGTGTAGCACCACGCATGAACGGTTGAACAGTCCCCTTTTTACGCGAAAGAAATTTCGCTCTGCTTGTCTATGAATTCCTGGAAAGGAGTTGGAGAAAAACACCTCCTCTTTCTCTCCTCTCACAGTCAACCCACCGTTTGTTATTGTTGCACGTCCCCTCCCCTCTTTGGGTCGGACGAACAACTTTTGAGGTGCAAGTGCAACGGGGCAAGAGGGAATTAGCGAGCGGCGTCTTGTTATGATGGTCGGAGGTGGAAGAGGAGGAGGAGGAGGAGGAGGAGGAGGAGGAGGAGGAGGAGGAAGAGGAGTGTCGACTGAGAAAGAAGACGACGATTTCCGGTGGAATGACCGGAGTAAGGAACAAACACCTTCCAACCCTTCTTGTCCTCTGACAGGTCGCTGTGGGACGATTTTGGAGAAGAAAAAACATTACAACATCGGAGGGAAAACTTTCAATGAGGCTGTACATGTATTGGCTCATTCCGTAGCAGAACCACCCTCCAAAAATGAAAAAATGGGGAAATGAGGAACCGTCTCCAAAACATGCGCTGCGTTCACTTCTCCTTTGTGCAGTGGTGCATTGCAGACGAGAAACACCAGGAGAGAGAGAGAGAGAGAGAGAGAATCTTGAAAATTGAGACCTCTTCCTCCTCCCTCTCCTTTTCCTTCAAGGAGAAGACGATGGCGTCGGCGTCGGGAGGAAAGAGGAGGATTTTGACCCCCGAGGCGACCTGAACATGTGTGAGGAAAATCGCACTGAGAGAGAGGACCAACACTGTACAAGGAGAGCAGTTTAACACATCCAGATATTCTTATCTGAAGAGCAATTAGCAACCACTTTCTGCCAAAAAAAAGCAGAAAAAGTGGCAAGAAGACGTCGTAACTTCATTTGTCACTGTGGACGTTTTTCCAAGCTTTCCCACACATTGCGTGTCTGCCTGCTTTCTTCTTCTCATGCATATTTGGAGCAAAGCGGCGTCGGGAGAAATCGAAAACCCAATCATTACTGCTTCGGTCAAGTCTTCTACTCCTCCCCTTCTTTCCAAAGAAAGGAAACTTCAATTGAATGTTTCCTCAAAGGAGAAAGAGAGGGAAAAAAACCAATTGTGATACTGATTGATGTTTTCCGAATCACGTCTTTTTTTCCCACATTTTCGAGGGGGGTGGAGAGGAAGACAGGGAAAAAATTGCTGACGCCTGCGCCCTAGCACAACACCAAAAATCGAATTTGCTCCCCCCCCCCAACACAAGAGGGTGTCTTAATCCCTTCTTCAAATAACTGAGTCGAATTTTTTTTCTTGTTGAAAGGATTTTTTGGAGGACCTCTTTTACGGAGGAGGAAGGAGGGCTCAAGTTACTGTACTCCAGGCTCGTGTTCAATGAAGATTGGAAATTTTTTTGAGACAGAAAATGTTGAACTCGCTCCTTGTCAAAATAATCCCCATGTTTGGGTCTTTCTACTAGCAGAATTCGTGTCTGCCCCATGGGAAAAAAATCATAGGTCGATCAATAAATTTTATGCTCGACGATCATAATCAAATAAAAAAAATTTATAGGACCCCATGAGAAAGGAAACAGCAAGCATAGCTCGTACTTGTACTACCACTACAAGTTCGTTTCGTTCTGCGCCTCTGTTAGAGTTACGTCGCTCTCCCAGTTCTCTCCTCCACCTTCATCTTGACCTTCGAGAACCAGCTGGGAGGTTTTTGCGCCGGCGATAGATAGTCTTTCCTGTTTTGGAGAGGGGGCTTCCCAACATCAACCAAAGGTGTTGTGGGCTCTCCGCCTTCCTCGTCCCCCAAAGCGACCATTCCCGCTGCCCAAAGAAAAAGAGTGCGCGAGGAATGACAAGAGGTTGGTTGGTTGTGCGCAGCAAGTGGTCGCTTCCATCAGCGCAGCACAAGGTGCTTCCAGTTCCAGAAGCAGAATTACCCCTTTTCTTCTTAACCCCTCCCATCTTTCTATTCAAAAGAGGAAGGAAGAAAGGCAACAAATTTTTGGCAGGAGGAGGAGGAGGAGGAGGAGGAGGAAGGGGTCTTAATCCGTAAAGTCGTTTCTTTCCTTAGCGGAAAAAAAGCAGGAGGAGACGGGGACTCGCCATCTCAATTTTTGAGGACCCTGAGGCGAACGGGGTGGTGGGTGGTGGTGAAAGGATGGTGCGGACAGACAGGAGAAGCAGCAATTGCTTCTCCCTTTTTTCTCCCCTCCCCTTTTTTCGAACCCTCTTCCTGAGCCATCAAGATAAGATTCAGCAGTGTCGATGAGGAGAGAGGAAAAGACATGACGAGGTTCCAAAGTTCCTTCTTCCTCTCTCTTTCTTTCTCTGAAAAATTCTGTAGTGGTCCTTCCTGCTATGGTAGTGCAACGACTGCATTAGTTTCAAGATCGGAACTGGCACTTCTCCTCCTTCGGATTGGATCTCTCTCTGGGAGTTGCGCGTAGGAAGAAGATACTAGAAAGGAGCCGGGTGACTCCGCCCAAAAAACGGCCATATATTATCGTCTTCTTCCTTCCTTTCTTCCACGCTGTCTCTTCCTTTCTTCCTCTAAAATCCACTCTCCGTCTCAAAGAAAAAAGAAGAGGAGGAGGAGGAAGGTGAAGCCTCTTTCTATCTTTCTTCTCTTGTGTGTATAACGACGCCGCCGACACAACGCTTATTTTTGCCTCCTCCTCCTTTTCTTCTTCTTCCACTCACGGATGGAGGGTCAAGATCCCCAGATCCGGTCTCTCTCTCTCTCTCTTAAGCTGCTGCTGTCTCTACCCAAGCAAGATCGACGATGGAGTAAGCAAAACTGTGAGCTAAAAGCTTTCATTAGCGCTTAAGGACAATAGCACTTGACAGAAAACATGAACCATCCACTTTTACTGGTGTTCAGTGCCAAGCCCTCCATTTTGGGTCCCCCATTTCCTTTCCTTCCTCGTTCACCTTACCTTCCTCCTCGGCCATTTCATCTACACTGCACAATCACGGATGAAGAAAGGAGGAGGAGGAGAGCAGCCCCAGGTAAGAGGAGGAGGCGGCGACGGTGGTTAAGTAACTCTCCTCCTCCTTTCAAGAAGCCCAGCTTCCTTCCTTCCTCCCTCCCTTTCTTCCTCTCTGCTTGCATGGCCCCGGGGCGCTCTAGTAGGTGGAAGAAGACTCTCCTCCTTCGAACAACAACAACTTCCACGTCGGAAGGAAGGAGCAGGTAGCTTTAATCCTTCGGAAGGAGGAGGAGGAGTGGGCAAGGCGGCGTTGCCAGTGTCGGGTCGGGTCGTTACGCCCGGCTGCACCAGCGGAGGAAGACGGAGAGAGAGACGAGAAGCTTCTTCCACTTGGAAGTTCTCCTCGTCTTCTTCCGTCGTTGGTCGTTCGGAGAGACTGTGCGTTCAGATCTCCGCAACACATGGTTCTTCTTCTTTTTCCCAAGAATTGTGTTGGAAGTACGAATTTCGAGATGACTCCCAGTTGAATCACACACACATTGGAATTGGGGGGGAGGTAATCGTAATGATGAAGCATATTTCTTACTCTTTGGAAGTTGTAGAAAAAGGGGTATGCAAAAGTGGATTCTTTTGTTTGAATTGGGCATGCACGAAGCCTTAGAACATGCAATTTTGAGGGGGAGAGAGGGGAGGGAGTTATAACGGGCGGATGCTGCAAGAAGATGATTCTTCTTCCACAAGCGTGTGATGGCTGCCTTTTTGGAACGGCGGACCCTTTTGTTGCGTGGGATGAAGAAGAAGATGGGAACCAACGCAACGTTGGGCATGAAGAAGGGATTTGTGAGCAGCAGCAGCAGCAGGAGCAGCAGCAGGAGCGATGCCTGAAATGGAAGAGGGGGGAAGGAAGAAGTGGAACCACCGCCCGCAACCCCAAGAAGGCGACGTACGAAACATCTGGCTGACCTTCGAAAGAGGAGGCGGAGCCGCCGCCGCCGTCGTCGACAGCGACTCCCGTTCTTTGTTCCGTTGCCTCCCTCTCCTCCTCAGGAGAAGGGATTGGATGTAAGGAGGGAGGGAGGGAGGGAAGGAAGGTGTGGGTGGATCGGGGCAACGGTTCATGAATGGAAGTGACTGCTGTGCACAACTGGTGCCGCTCATTAGGCAAGGAGGGAAAAGACCTTATGGGCGATCTTTTTTGCAAAACCTCCGGCGGGCTGCAGTGGTCAACGAGGAAGTTTTTTTTATGTGTGTGTGTGTGGCTATGCCGCAGGACAAGAGCGTTAGCCAGACAAGGATAGTATGTTGGCAGGGAAGGGAGGAAAAGATAGCGGAACCTCCAGACTCTACTACTATGGACGAAAGAGGAAGAGGAGGTAGACACGCAGATCTGGACTTTTAAAGTTTGCCGATCTGTTAAGATTTTTTGTCGTCGCCGTATAAACGCTTCTTTCTTTAACCAGTTCGCGGAACATCTCCCGAAAAGGTCTTTTATTACTTGAAGCATCACCGTTTTTCTTAAACAGACGGGCAGATTCTTTTCCGTGCAATTTTTAGGAGCCCTCCTCCTCTTCCTTGATTGCTGACTTCCTCTTGCCCCATTCTAATTTCCGCTACCTTGTAATATGTACGTACAGGATGTTCCAATAGGTACTGACAACCTCAACTTAGTCAGACACGAACTTGCCTTATTTTTTATGGGAAGAACAAGGACTATAAATTAAAAAAGACTCAGTTTTTTCTGGGACATCCTGTACTATTAAGAGAGAGAGAGAGAGAGAGACGCTACTCTCGACCTCTCGTGCCCTCCTTCTCTTCTTCTTCCTCATGCTGAAAAAAAAATATTTTCTGTTGAAGCAACGCACACAAAAAATAGGATGGGGAAAGCGGAAGTCTAAGTTCTCTACAAGCTCGGCTAAAGATAACCCCCCACCTTCTTCCTCAGAAATTTTTCTTCCTTGGGAGGAAGGAAGAAGTTGAAGTTAGTTTCAAGAGAGGAGAAGAAGAGTAACATGCTCGTAAAAGTAGCGGGATGATTTCCGCGTTGTTTCTCCTGCTCTGGCTGGCTGTGCACAACGCCGCTACTAGAGCGTGGAAAGGGGGAGGGAGGGGGGAGAGTTTGCTCTACTTGGCACGAACGCAACGAGGGAGGAGATAGGAGGAGGACATGAGGAAAAGGAAGGAAGGAGGAGGAGGAGAAGGCAAGGCTGTTGTTCTTCCTTTCCTTGGCTTACTTGGCATTTCCTCCTTCCTCTAACTCGTTATTTTTCATGGATGATAACAGCATGAAGTTAGGCTCGAAGCATACTTTCTGCGTTATTTACACAAGTTGATCTACTAGTATAGGTACTGCATGTGTAGTAGGTAGATTACTGTACTGCACTAACCTCCTTCCCCTGCAAACTCTCGTCTTAATCTGCCACAAACATTGGTACAGTAGAACGTTGGCATTAGCGAATTGGTCGGTGAGCAACAAACGTACGTGTAGCGATGCAATGGTTTCCATCAAGTTAAAAAATATTGGCCATTGGGGGACAACCTAACTATATCGACAAATTCACTGTTCACTATGTCGAGGTTCCACCGTATACGCAGTAGTGCCTACAATATTTTTTGCAAAAACAAAACAGAGTGATGAACCAATCGGCAAAAACGAATCGGGAGCAAAGTGTTTGCTTTCCATCTCTCTCCGGCAGCAGAAGTGCCATTAATCGCAGCCACCTGCAGTACAGTACAACACGCGAACAGCATCTCCCAAATTTTTGTTTGTTGAGCAAATATTGGATGATACACCACTGATGATGCTCACTGTGTGCGGGGGGGAGGGGGAAGAGGGGAGGGAAGTTCTTTCTCGTACTATCAATAAGTAAATTGAGAGCTTTCTACACTTTCGTATCCTCTTCCTTCCCCCCCCCCCGCTTTTCCCCCTCCCTCTTCATGATTCTTCCCCCTTCTTCCTCCCGCCAACTGACTGACCTGTTGTGCTATTTACTTGGCCTACATAACTTGGAAAAGGGGGGAGGGGACGAGAGGAAGAAAGATGGAAAGAGAAGGGGGGAAGAAAGTAACGCTTTCTCCTGTTGCACAAACTGAGCATCACAGGAAGGGGGAAGGAATTCCCTCTTCTTACTTTCCCACCCTGAGCAGATCTCCCCATCTCTTTCCACCTCCCTCTAGAAGAAGAAAAGAGGGGGGAGGATGCAAATGCTGCTGCATGCCGTGCATGGCAAAAAGAGAGTTCAAATCAGGACACTGGCCAAAAAAGCTTCTCTCTGACCTCTCTTTCTCTGCCTCGCTTGGGTGGGTGAAATGGAAGAAGAGGGAAGGGGAAAGGGAAGGAATGAGAGAGAGAGTGAAAAGACATCCAGGAAGATTTCTTTCCCCCTCTGTGCAAGAATGAGGGGGGGAGCTGGTAAAATTAACCTCCCCCCATTCTGTCCCTATCTTTTACTACTACTACGCCTCTTCTTTTTCTCCCCTTTGGCAAAGTCATACAGTGTCCTAGTTTGCAAGTGTTTCTTTTCACCGCCGTCCTTGTGCAACTGAAGAGAGACTCGAAAAGGTGCTTTTTTTATTTTTCCCACCACCTCTTTTCCCAAACTGATACAGAAAGAAAAGAGAGTTTGGATTGAGAGGGACGGGATAGTTTCGATTTCCGGTTTGCTTCCGGTTTGCGTCCCTCACGAGACAGGGTTGATTTCCAGAAGAGAAAGAGGGGAGCAAAGGGAGACACCGAGACATTTCCACTTTTTATCAGTCTCCGCCGCCACTCGGTGCAGGCTCGGTGAGATCTTTTTTATAAGCGTTTTCTCTCTCTTTCTCCTGCAGAAAAAAAACTTTCTGGGAAAGTTCTTCTTTATTCTTAAGGAAGGTTTACGACGGCATTGCTGCATAGCAGACTCCGTTATAAGACCGGAGTCGGGAAGAAGGAAGGAAGGAAGGAAGGAAAGAAGGAAACTTCCGCTTCCGCCATTTCCGGCCTCGCGGGGACTTCCGGTCTCTCCTTCCTCTCTCTCTTCTCTCCTTCCGTGCTTCCCCCTTTCTTCCCCCCCTCCCCCCCCCACCATCCAGGAAGGAAGGAAGGAAAGGAAGTTGGTAGCCTTCGCCTTCGCCTTCGCCTTCGCCTTCCTCCCTTGGGAACTCTTCTCTTTCTCGTGCCAAACTGCAGCTTTCTCCTTTTATACGGCGAGCGGACGGACGGTTTTGACTTTTCTACAATATTTTTTTCTCTCTCTCAACATAAGTTTTTTTCCTTACAATGAATGATGATTTATTTCATGTTGTCGGAAATTGCGGCAACGTCGCGGAGGCGAGAGAGGTAGCAAGGGAGCGAAAAATCGTAAAAGCGCTTACTAGACTTTCTTCGTCTCTTCTTTTTCTGGCCGGGAGGAAG
>JAAUYM010081814.1_pt1 | contig 13659 bp, 11 predicted proteins | sample 7278001 | NCBI WGS metagenome assembly JAAUYM01 (sample SAMN14350224, study PRJNA611818) | marine sediment metagenome | isolation source: surface marine sediment (1.8m) | place: French Polynesia: Moorea | collected 2018-08
CGCCGCTTTATAATTTTTATAACTAATAAAAAATAAATAAATTCCCCCCCCCCCCCACCATTTTTTAATTTTTTTTCTCAAGTGCCAGCATTAGGATTTTAAATTTAAAAATAAAAATAATTTAGCCCATATCATAAACTAATATAATTAGTTAATACTACTTAAATAAAAATTTACTTTCGTACTCTTTTTTTATCAATATATTATAGATAGAAACCAATCTGACTTTCGTCGATTTGAACTCAAATCATGTAATAAATTCAAGGTGAACAAACTTTTTATTTTTAGGACTGCTTATATATTATTAATTCAACATCGAGGTCGTTTAAAGAATTTTAATAAGAACTTTTATTCTTTCTACGCTGTTATCCCTTAAGTAAATTAGTTAAAAGTTTAAATATAAATCGTATATTATTGTATAAATTAAATTTATTTCCCCAATAAATATATTAAAAATATAAAAAATTAATTTAATTTTTAAGGGTCTTCTCGTCTAATAATGTTATAACAATTTTCATTTATTTTTAAATTTAATATTATTTTAAGAAACTAATTTTTTAAAAACCCTTTTATACTAATCTAACAATTAATTAGCAATTGATTATGCTACCTTAGTACTAAGTAGCCGTTTAAAATCACTGGGCAGGGCAAATTTTTTTAAAACTATGTCTTTGATAAACAGTTAAAAAATTTTTAAGTTATCTTAATTAAAATTAAATTATTTATTCCTTATAATTTATTAATATATTTTTAATTATTAATATATAAATTTTTTATTTTTTAATTTAAGTTTTACAAAAAATTATTATTAAAATAATATTTAGACATTTTAATTCCTTAGAAATACCATTTTTTACCTAACTAGCTAAACCTAGTTAGAGTATTTTTAATTAATTAAATTAAACTTAAATAAATTATTTCTTTAATAATGTGGGCATATCACTTCTATAGATTATTCAAATAATTTATAACAATTATAATTTTCTATTTGTATTAAATTAAAATAATAAATTTATTTTATTTTTATATCACCGTGATGCAAAAAGTTTTTTCTAAAATTAGATAATTAAATTCTTAACTGCTTATTATTAACTTCTCTTAAATATAAAGACCTTAAAATACTAAAAATATGTCCTTGAATTATAGCAACTGCTGTTTCTAAAATTCTTAAAATAACTAAGCTGATTAAAATAATTCTTAAAATTAACCATGAAACAGAAGACGCTCCGCCTGATAATAAAGTAATCAATAAGTGCCCTGCAATAATATTTGCTGCTAATCGAACGGATAAAGTTAAAGGGCGAATTACTCTTCTAATAATTTCAATTAAAACTATAAAAGGTATTAAATAAGACGGTGTCCCCACAGGCACTAAATGTGCTAATATGGAAAAAGGTGTTTTTATTCATCCTATTAATATATGTCCCACTCAAAGAGGAAGTGCCAAAGTAAATGTAAATGTAATATGTGTTGTAGCCGTAAAAATATAAGGAATTAAACCTATTAAATTTAATGAAAAAATAAATCGTAATAACCTTACTGAAATCAATATTATACCAGGAGCTATTATCATTCCAAAAATAGGAGTTAAATCTTTTGTTAAAAATTTAAATGGTAATTTTATCCTTTTTTCAATTTGATTATTTAACCAAAAAGTTTTAGGAACTAATATAATGATCACTATAAATAATACCAAAAAATTTAAAGGCAACCTATTTAAAACACTGGGATTAAAAACTGCAAATAAATTAGACATCTTAAATTGGAAATTAAACGTAATCTATATACTATATTATTATTGAAAACTTTGAAGGTTTTTAGTTTTTTTAACTTACAAAATTAAATCACTAATATTCTTCTTTGTGTTAAACGAATATGAGCAACTAAAATAGCGATTCCCACACTAGCCTCACAAACAGCTATAGTGAAATATGTTAAAACTAATATAGAAGATATAATTATTAAACTATTTAATAAACTTATAATAATTAAAAATGTAGTTAATATAAATATTTCAATAACTAATAAAGACCTTAAGACATGCTTTATTTTTAATAATTTAAAAACCCATAAACCCCAAATACCCAGCCAAAATATGATAAAAATCTTATAATATATTAAACTCCTCAATAAAAAACAAAAAACTATCAAAATTTTACTAAAGCACCTTTAAAGCTTTCAATAATTTTAACTACTAAAAATAACACAACTAATAAATAAACCATTAAAAAAAGTAAAACCTTAAAATAAGGCATTATATAAAAATAACAAAAAAAATCCCTAAAATAAAAATAAGCATATTTACTTTTCATAAAAACTATAAACAAAGTTAAAACCCTTCCCAATAAAATATTAAAATTAAAATTTCATACTAGCTTTACTGAAAATGATAGAGTTCTTGCATATAAAAAAATAACTATTATACCCCCTAAAAAAACCAAAAAAATTGAATACCCAATTCATATAGATAATGAAACTGCAACTAAAAATGCAATAACAGCAGTTAATCCTACTAATAAGAAAGACATATAAATAGGAGTGTGGGAATAAAAAAATAAATACATAATAATTAAAATCAATCTTAATATTATCTCTATAATTCATTTTAAAGGTAAAAACTTTATGTCTTTTTAGACTATTACTTGATATTTAAGTTCTAAACTTAATACACTATTCTGCCAAACGTATTAATTAATTTTTCCAAACTAATAACTTTGCTACGACTTATCTCTATGAGAGTGACGGACAATATGTACTTATTTTAAGACAAATTCTATTATTTTTTATATTTTTAAATCTTAATTATATTTAAATCAACAACAAAACATCTACAACTCAAAATTAGGAAATTAAACTAAATTGACTTGACTAAATAACTTGAAAATTTTTTTAGACAGCCACACATAGGTATTAATAAATAAATAAAATTGTGGATTTTCTTAATTCAAGTTTCTCTAATTAGATAAAATACAATCATAAATTTTAGGTTTAAAAATTACCTATCAAATTAAATCAGGATACTAACCCTAACTTATCTAAAATTTTTATCTATAGGCACAACTCTAATACAAAATTTTAAAATTAATACTTAAAAAATTATTAAACTGGAATAACCGCAGATGCTGGCACCAAATTATCTTTAAATATAAAAAAACTAAGTTTAATTTAAAAAATAGGAAATTAATTTTACTTTTCCATAATATTTTATATTTAACTTATTTAAAACTAATTTAAAATTTTTTAACTAAAATTTACAAAATTTTTATTTTATTTTAAACTAATATTACCTTAATGTAAGTAAGATGTAAATAATATACTAAGACTTTAAGCACCCCCTCATCAATACAATCAAATATAAAGAAATAACCAAACAACATCCACAAAATGTCAATACCAAGCAGCAGCCTCAAACCCAAAATGATGTGTGGCTCTAAACTGGTAACGATTTAAGCGAATTCAACAAACTAATAAAAAAGTTGTTCCCACTAATACATGAAGACCATGAAAACCAGTGGCAACAAAAAAAGAAGAACCATAAACCCTATCAGCAATTCTAAATCTGGCCTCTAAATATTCTATTGCTTGTAATAGTGTAAAATAAACCCCTAAAATTACTGTTAAACCTAAACCTAATGAAGTAGATGATAAATTTCCTCTTATTAGAGCATGATGTGCCCATGTCACACTAATACCAGAAGATAATAAAATCAAAGTATTTAATAATGGCACTTGAAAAGGATTGAAAACATAAATTCCAACAGGGGGCCATTGAGACCCAATAACAATATCAGGAGATAAACTTCTATGAAAAAATGCTCAAAAAAAAGATACAAAAAAAAATACCTCAGAAACAATAAACAAAATTATTCCTCACCGTATCCCTAATTCAACAATTCTAGAGTGTAAGCCTTGATTAGCCCTTTCAGCCGAAACATCCCGTCATCATTGCATTATAATTAATACTAATAAAATTAACCTTCTAAACAATAAAGTTCTAGAATAAAAATGAAATCATTTAATTAAACCAGAAGTTAAAAAAAAAGCAGCCAAAGAACTTAACAATGGCCAAGGAGACTCATCAACTAAATGATAAGGATGACGTAATAAATTAGACATTATTAATTATGTAAAGTGATTATGATCTTGTAACCATAAAGATATTGGAACATTGTATTTACTAGCTGGGGCTTGAGCCGGTCTTATTGGAACCGGATTAAGAATAATTATCCGTATAGAATTAGGACAATCAGGAGCATTATTAGGAGACGATCAATCTTATAATGTAGTAGTCACAGCTCATGCATTTATTATAATTTTTTTCATAGTTATACCAGTATTAATTGGCGGATTTGGAAATTGACTTGTACCTTTAATATTAGGAGCCCCAGATATAGCATTCCCTCGTCTAAATAATATAAGATTTTGGTTTTTAATGCCCGCTTTAATTTTATTATTAATAAGTAGATTAGTCGAAAGTGGTGCAGGGACAGGGTGAACTGTTTATCCTCCATTAAGATCAAATATTGCTCATTCAGGAGGATCTGTAGATTTAGCTATTTTCTCACTACATTTAGCTGGTATTTCTTCTCTTTTAGGTGCCGTTAATTTTATTAGTACTTTAGGTAATTTACGAATTTACGGTATATATTTAGATCGAATACCTTTATTTGCTTGAGCTGTTTTAGTAACAGCTGTGTTATTATTACTTTCCTTACCAGTACTTGCAGGAGCTATTACAATACTTTTAACAGACCGTAATTTAAACACATCTTTTTATGATGTAAGGGGTGGGGGAGACCCTGTATTATATCAGCATTTATTTTGATTTTTTGGTCATCCAGAAGTGTATATTTTAATTTTACCTGGGTTTGGACTTATTTCACATATTGTAAGACAAGAAACAGGTAAAAAAGAACCTTTTGGTACTCTAGGTATAGTTTATGCAATAGTAGCTATTGGAATTTTAGGATTTGTAGTGTGAGCCCACCACATATTTACAGTAGGAATAGATGCCGATACACGAGCTTACTTTACTACAGCTACTATAATTATTGCTGTACCTACAGGTATTAAAATTTTCAGTTGATTAGGAACTCTACATGGTTCTCGAATTAATTTTTCTCCATCTATATACTGAGCTTTAGGTTTTATTTTTTTATTTACAGTGGGAGGATTGACTGGAATTATTTTAGCCAACTCATCTTTAGATATTGTTTTACATGATACTTATTATGTTGTTGCTCATTTTCATTATGTATTAAGAATAGGAGCTGTCTTTGCTTTAATAGCAGGGTTTATTAACTGATTCCCCCTTATAAGAGGTGTTACCTTAAATCCTTTATGATTAAAAATTCAATTTGTAATTATATTTATTGGAGTAAATCTAACATTTTTTCCTATACATTTTTTAGGCTTAGCAGGTATGCCTCGTCGATATTCCGATTACCCAGATACCTTCGTAGTTTGAAATATAGTAGCCAGAATAGGATCTGTCTTATCATTAATTTCTGTAATTTATTTTTTAATAATTCTATGAGAGGGATTCGCCAGAAAACGTGCTACTATTAGAGCCTCTTCTTGTTCCTCTTCTTTAGAATTAAGACATTCTTTTCCCCCAATAAACCACAGCTATAACAGCTGTCCACAATTATTTAATTACTAAGATAAGCTATATAAGCTAAAGGGCTCATAACTCTTCGACACTTCTAGTTAATTTATAATATTGATTTTGGAGATCAAAGTTTCTTTTTAGTTTATAATAAAACCTTAATTTGTCAAATTAAAGGTTTTAAGGTGTAAATAACATACTAGATTTTCTTCCTAGAGTAGCAACTTGCTAAAACTTAATAAATAATGATTAATATTTGTTTTGAAATCAAATTAAGGGCATTATATTTATTAACATTAAATTTCAAACTTTAATTATATCAATTTAATTGATTTAAACCTCACTCAATAATAAAGCCACCCATTAAAACAACTAAAAAAATTACAAAAATTAAAATTGAAATTAAATTTACAGAATTTATTAAATTAGTGAAATAAGGAAATAATAAAATTACTTCTACATCAAAAATCAAAAAAATAATTCTTACTAAAAAAAACTGAATAGAAAAAGATTGCCGACTATTTTGTCAAGGTGAAAAACCACATTCAAAAGGACCAAACTTTTCTGAGTCTCTAAAATGCTTTTCTGTTAATAATAGCACCCTAATTAAAATTAATATAGATAAAAAAATCCTTAAAATAATATTAGATAATATAAAAATACTTTATTAAAACAAAAAATAAATAGTTACCCATATTCCAACTAGTAAATAAGGTAAATGAACTACCATAGTCCTTAATTCATAAAAATATAATTGTACTATTTTATTACTATACCAAGAAATTTGCCCTTGAGAAGTATTTAAATATAAAATCAAAGAATAAACTGCACTAAAAAATGTTATAAAACCAATTCTTAAAAAAGTTATCATATTTAAATTAATCAAAGAAATTAATAAAATAATCTCACTTACAAGATTTACAGTTGGAGGAGCCCCTATATTTGCTAAACATAATAAAAACCATAATATAGAGTATACTGGTAATAATGTTAAAATTGACTTAAGAATTAAAATATTACGACTATGTATACGAGCATAGGGCAAATATGCCGCAGCAAAAAGTCCAGAAGAAGAAAACCCATGAGCAACTATTATTAATAATGCCCCTTTAAAAGCTCACACAGATCTAACCTGAGATGCAGCTACTACAAAACTTATGTGCCTAACAGAGGAATAAGCAATTAACACTTTAATATCTTTTTGGGTAAAACATAAAAGCCCCATATAAGCACCTCCTAATAAGCTAAAATTATAAATTATTATAGATCAATAACTAACCTTATGAAATAATGGAGATAGTATAAATAAACCATAACCCCCCAACTTTAAAAGTAAAGCAGCTAATAATATAGAGCCCCCAACTGGGGCTTCTACATGAGCTAATGGTAACCATAAATGTAATATAAATATAGGTAATTTTGTTAAAAAAGCTAAGGTAAAAAATATTAAATACAATTCTTTAATTCCTCTATTTAATAAATTTAAAACAGAATAAATTTCTAAAAAATTAAATTTTGTAAAATTACCTCAATTAATAATTAAAATAAAAAGTAAAGGCAAAGAAGCAGTTAAAGTATAAAAAAATAACCTAAAGCCTGCTTTTATTCGTTCAGGTTGATTACCTCTACCTAAAATTAATCAAAAAATTGGAATTAAACTTAACTCAAAATAAATAAAAAATTCTAAAATAGTCACTGACAAAAAAACCCCTATACAAAATAAAATAGTTAAATTAGTTAAAAATCCTAAATTTGAACCTGTAATTATTTTTATCTCTTTTCTTAATAAAATTACAATACTTAAACCAATTAATAATGAAAGCATTACTAAAACTCATCTACCATATTGAAATCTAACCCTAGAGTCTAATACTTTAATAATAGAATAAATAGGTATTTGAAATAAGAACACACCAAAAAGAATTAAATAACAAATCAAAATATATTCAAAAACTATATATCTCCTTAATAAAAAAAATAAAGCTATTATTATCTCTAAATTTGCAATTTAGTGTAACTAATACTGTATATCCCATCTTTTGAGCCGAAATCAAATACAGTAAATTGCTTCTTTTTTCATTTATACTTTATCACAGTACTCCTTTAATCAGGCTCTATAATTCACCTAATAGATGCAAACTATTAATCATAATTGAATACTAAATAAAAGTCCACAACTTTATATTTTATATAAATTACTTTAAGTGGCAGATTAGTGCCCCAACTTTAAGCGTTGGAAATGATTTTATTTTAACCTTCAATCTTGAAAATAAAACAAAATTAAATTAAATATATAGTAAATAAAATAAATCACAGTTAATAATTGACCAATTAAAATATAAGGTGCCTCCACTGGACAGGCTCCAATTCAAGTTAATAATAACACACTCCCAACTAATACTCAGAAATAAAATTTTATAAAAGGATAAAAAACCACTCCTTTAAAATTAGTATTATTATAATAGGGTATTACTAATAAAATTAAAACTGCCCCAGCCAAGGCTAGTACTCCCCCTAATTTATTAGGAATAGATCGTAAAATAGCATAGGCAAATAAAAAATACCACTCTGGCTGAATATGCACTGGAGTAACCAACGGATTAGCTGGAATAAAATTTTCTGGATCCCCTAATATTCAAGGCATTAAAAATCTAATCCTTATGAGACCTAAAAAATATAATAAAGCCCCAAACCCATCTTTCCAAGAAAAAAAAGAATGAAATTCAATTTTATTAAACCTTAATACAATTCCTAGTGGGTTAGAGGAACCTGTTCTATGTAAAAAAATTAAATGAAGGAGTACTATAGCCACAATAATAAAAGGCACTAAAAAATGTAAAGTAAAAAATCGAGTTAAAGTTGCGTTATCAACAGCAAATCCTCCTCACAATCAAGTAACAAATTCTCCCCCCACATAAGGTAAAGCAGAAAATAAATTTGTAATAACAGAGGCCCCCCAAAAAGATATTTGACCTCAAGGTAACACATAACCTAAAAAAGCAGTTGCCATAACCATTAACAAAATAACTGTGCCCACACCTCAAGTGGCATGAAAATAAAATCTCCTGTAATAAATTCCTCGACCCACATGTAAATATAAAGCAATAAAAAAAGCCCTTGCCCCGTTCGCATGTATTATACGGATAAGCCAACCATAATTAATATCTCGAGTTAAATAAGCCACATTATCAAACGCTAGAGAAATATCAGGACTATAATGCATAGCTAAAAACACACCAGTTAAAATTTGAGAAACTAAACAAAGACCTAATAAAGAACCAAAATTCCACATTAACCTTAAATTGCGTGGACTTGGTAAATTTAAAGTATTAATAATTATTAAAAAAATATCATTATGTTTTAAATTAGTCACCATAAATGAGTTTACAGCTCATTGTTTATTATCAACCACTTATTTAATTTTAAAAAAAAGCATAAGACTAAGTATAGTATTTTTTTTATTTATAAGAATCATTCTTTGTATGAGAAGAACCTCATTGTTAATTTTTTGAGTATCATTAGAATTAAACATAATTACTTTTTTAACTCTTTTATTTTTTTCCAAAACAAATAGGGATTGTTTATTATATTATTTTTTAGTACAAAGAATAGCATCTAGAATTTTTTTAGGTACTATTTTTTTAATACACTATATTAATAATAGAGCCTATTTGGCACTTATCACATTAAGAATAATTATTAAATTAGGGGCTGCCCCCCTACATACTTGATTTATTTATTTAATAAATAATTTAAATTGAAATAATTTATTTTTATTAGCAATTGTTCAAAAAATTATTCCTTTTTATATCTTAGCTCAAAACCAGTTTTGAATTAAGGGTATCGTTTGATGGTCAATCTTAATAGGTATTGGGGGAGCTTATTTTCAAGAAATATTTAAAACTCTTTTAGCCTATTCCTCAGTATTTAATACTGGATGAATTTTAATAGCATTACCTGATATGTTTTTAGTTTTATTTTACATAATTATATATGGGCTAGGATTATTAATAATTACTATTAGTTTAAATAAATCAATTAGCAACAGAATTACTTATGTAAAAACAAGCCATTTTAACCATTTTAATATTAATCAAAAAATCATATTAACATTTGGGTTATTAAACATAGGAGGATTTCCGCCCTTTATAGGCTTTTTAAGAAAAATTATTTTATTAATAAATTCAATAATTAGTTATAGAGAAATATTTTTATTAACTTTTTCGTCTATTTTATTAATATATTTTTATGCAAAATTATTTTATAATAGTTTTTTTATAAATTATAACACCACTCATTTGGTGAGAAATCGATGATCCTTAAATTCTTTTATAAACCCTATTATTATTATTTTATTAATTAGAGGCCCTATTATATTATTCTTTTTTTTGTGTATCGGTGTCAGGCATAAAAGAATTTGACTCTTTAGGATTTTTTAAAATACACAAATATAATAAAAAAATAACAATTATACCAACTAATAAAGAATAAAAAATAAAAGCATTAATTCAAGTCCCTAAGGAATAAAAAACTTGACTAGAATAACTTAATGCAGAAAAAGATGTAAAAATTTGAGTATTTCATTTCAAATCTATTAAATATCGAGATTTAACTCTTAAGTCCGACCTAAAACTTACTAAAGGTTTTGTAGAAATTAAAGGCAAAGCCCATATTATACCTCAAGACCACCTTAATTTTTTTTGAACTTGAAAATTTCAAACTTGCGACCATCAGGCCCCTAAACAAATTCCTAACACAATAACTAAAGGAGTTAAAAATTTCCTAGAGCTATTCAAAATAAGAGGAACAGACGGTATAACCCCTAATCAGGTCAAACTTCTACCACCCAAAATAGTTAAAACTCATAACCCAATTATCGAATTTTTTATTAATTTTCTAGAATCTCTAAACCACACATGTCTACCTAAATTAGAAACAGCCCAACAAATACTTAATAAAAAACGAATTGTATAAGCTGCTGTTAATGCAGTACTGATAAATATAATTAATCAAATGATAGGCCTTAAATTTAAATTCAAACAAGACTCTAAAATTAAGTCCTTTGAATAAAAACCAGATAAAAAAGGGAAGCCTATTAACCTAAAATTAGCAACCAAACTAAACACTAAAGTAAAAGATAACTTATTAGTATTCAAAGAAATTATTCGCAAATCTTGATAATCAGATCTTAAATGAATCATATTACCCACTGATATAAACAATAAAGCTTTAAAAAATGCATGAGTGACTAAATGAAAAAAAGCCAATTTTCAAAACCCTATACCTAAAGCCCTTATTATTAAGCCTAACTGACTTAAAGTAGATAATGCAACAATTTTTTTTATATCCCTTTCAAACAAAGCAGATAACCCTGCTAATAATATAGTACACACACCAATAATTAAAATATAATACAATATACCACACTGAACAAATTGTTCATTAAATCGAATTAAAAGATAAATTCCAGCTGTAACTAATGTAGAAGAATGAACTAAAGAAGAAACAGGAGTAGGCGCAGCCATGGCAGCAGGTAGTCAAGCTGAAAAAGGAATTTGAGCACTTTTTGTAGTCCTCGCAATAACTAAAAGAATACAAATAGTAAAAGTTATTAAATAACTATTACTAAATGTATAAATAAAAATTTCTCATGAACCTGCATAAAGCCTAAACCCAATTGCTAATAAAATTAAACAATCACCAACTCGATTTCTTAAGGCCGTTAATACCCCAGCATTAAAAGATTTAGACCTATTAAAATAAATAACTAATAAAAAGGAAGTTACGCCTAAACCATCTCAACCCAATAAAATACTAACCAGATTAGGACTCAAAATTAATAAAAATATAGAACCAACAAATAACGCAACCAACAAATGAAATCGTAAAAAAAATTTTTCTTGAGCCATATAGTCTAAAGAAAACACTATTACTGATCCCGCAATAACAGACACAGTTATTAAAAAAACAATGGAAGTATAATCTAATAAAATAGGTAAATTAAATTGGACACTTCCCAATCTAAATAATTCAATAGAACTATAAACAATAATTTTATTTATTATTAAATAAAAACAAATTAAAAATCTACATAAGCACAAAAAAATTAATCTCCCCCTAAATAACAAAGGAAAAACTTTAATTAATATTATAAACTAGATTTAGTAGCTTATTTAAAGCATTGCATTGAAGTCGCAAATAAGATTACCTTTATCAATATTATTACATATGTGTAGAAATTTACTTCTATGAGTACCTATTTTAATTAATATTGCATTTTTAACTTTAATGGAACGTAAAGTATTGGGCTTAAGACAATCACGAAAAGGACCCAACAAACTATCTATCAGGGGGACCTTGCAGCCTTTTGCAGATGCTATTAAACTATTTGTGAAAGAATATTTTATTCCAAAATCAAGAAATTTTTTATTCATCCTGGGACCAGCACTGGGTTTAATATTAATATTAGTTTTATGAAGACTAACTCCCCTTAGAAGGGGTATAGGGGAGCCACTTCATAACTCAGTTATTTTATATATAATTTTAAGATTAGGACTATACCCTTTATTATTTGCTGGATGAGCCTCTAATAGTAAATATGCATTAATTGGCGCTATTCGTGGAGTCGCACAAACTATTTCTTACGAATTAAGATTAGCACTTTTATTTATGTTTATTTTAATATCCGGTCTCTCTTTAAACCTTTATACAGTCTTATCAACCGAAACTCAAATAAGGCGAGTATTTTTAAGAATCCCTGTAATTATTATATGAATTTGTTCTTGTGTAGCTGAAACAAATCGAACTCCTTTTGATTTCTCAGAAGGAGAATCAGAGCTTGTATCAGGATTTAATATTGAATATGGTGCAGGGGGATTTGCTTTAATTTTCATAGCTGAATACGGAATAATTATATTTTTAAGCATAATTTCAACAATTATTTTATGGGGGAATCATATAAAAAACATTAGTTTTTTATTAATTTTATTATTTTTATGCTTTTTCTGAATCTGAATTCGAGCTACGTTTCCACGATTTCGTTATGATAAATTAATAGCTATAGCCTGAAAAGTTTTTTTACCAGGCTCTTTAATTTTACTAATATTTATAAATTCTATAACCACATTATAATAATCAGAAGCTTAGAGCACTTTGTTGTTACCAAAGAAATAGAAAACTTTAATTCTGAAAATTTCTAATTTATCAGCATAGCTTTGCTAAGTTTTAACCCCATGAAATGATAACTTGAGGACAACTTGGTCTACAAGATGCAGCTTCCCCTGTAATAGAAGAATTTTTATTCTTTCATGATTTTGCTATAGTTCTTTTAATATTTATTATCACTGGAGTTAGGGTAATTTTAATTGGATTAACAATAAACCCAGTAATTCATCTAGGATTAATAGAAGCTCAAACACTAGAATGTATTTGAACATTAATTCCTGCTTTAATTTTAATTCAAGTAGCTGCACCCTCACTTATACTTTTATACATACTAGATGAAAGAAGATCAGATAGACTAACGATTAAAGTAATTGGGCACCAGTGATATTGAAGTTACGAATTCAGAGATTTTTGACATTTAAATGGCCCAGTTAGATTTGACTCATTTATACTACCCGAAGAAGAAAGATTAGACTCTTCTTTTCGTCTACTTGATGTAGATAGACGAGTTCCTGCACCTTTTGGTGCTAACATTCGAATTTTAGTAAGAAGAGCAGACGTACTTCACGCTTGAACTATTCCCTCCTTAGGAGTAAAAGCTGATGCTTGTCCAGGACGATTAAATCAAATAAAGTTTGTTAGGCATCGACCTGGAATTTTTTTCGGACAATGCAGAGAAATCTGTGGAGCTAACCACAGCTTTATACCTATTATAATAGAATTTTTCAGTGTCCAAGATTTTATAAAGTGAGTCAATTGAGAAATTAAAAATAGATAAAAATAGACAAAAATAAGGCATAAGGCGGCGCATGTCCCTAAAAAAGTCATAATAAATAATTATGACTTTTTTAGGGACATGCGCCGCTTTATAATATTTATAACTAATA
>JAAUYM010179185.1_pt1 | contig 13658 bp, 18 predicted proteins | sample 7278001 | NCBI WGS metagenome assembly JAAUYM01 (sample SAMN14350224, study PRJNA611818) | marine sediment metagenome | isolation source: surface marine sediment (1.8m) | place: French Polynesia: Moorea | collected 2018-08
CTTTTAACAAGCAAATTGGGTGCAAATTGGAGCCACTCCTGCACTCAATATTGCTACAAAACAACATGAGTGTGGCTCAAGCCTGCATGGTGCTGGAGCACCTGGAGCAGGTGGTGCACCTGCTGGCTTTCGGCACCAACTAGAGGCCGTGGGAGTGGCGCACGCCACCTACGTTAACTATAAGGCAAGCCCAGACTCTGGCCCACATTTCTTATTTAGAAAAAGCGCCAAAAAAATGTGCCAAAAAAGCGCCAGCGCAAATCTCCAAAGTGTACAGATTTAAGTGGGCCACTAAATAGTAGAGCACCCCCCCATCACTAAATACCACTAGTGGCGTTGCAGTTGGTTTGAATCTAGTGGTACCAATATTGGTTGGGTGGTGATATCTCTTTTTTTTCTTTTTTCTTGCTGTTGTTATTGTTCTTTGTTATGGTGGGTGACTCAAATAAAGGATCTCTCCACCTGTGGCTGCTCCTGTACCTGAGCGTGGTGTCGTACTCGATCTTGTGGCAGTCCTGGATGCAGGTGCGGTTGCACTCGTTGAGCAACTCGTGGTAGGGGTTGCCCTCCACGTTGTAGGAGAAGAACTCGAACAGGGACCGGTTGCACAGGGGCATCTCCTGGTGAGGACGACCCAGGATCTTCAGGTCCTGAAAAGTTCTTGGGGTGTATTTTTTTATTGAGCGCTTTTGACATTTTGTTACTATCATCATCCACCAAAAAAATGGGTCATGACCATAGACCTCGTTGGTCATGACAGCATGACTTTTCTCACGTTTTCCACTGAGGCAAGCCTGCACCCGTCAATCCTTGTGGCTGCCTTGTTGACGCAGTCCTCCCAGCACTTGAGCGGGCTGTAGTTGTGCACGGTGGGCAGGTCCACCTCCTCGGACAGGACGCACTTGCGGGAGGACACCGAGCGAGCGGCGAAGGCGGCCGTCACGTCAAACTCCTCGATCTTGAAGCTGGGGGGGGGGGGCAGAATGGGGAGAAGATTCCCGACTGGACTTTTAAACTTGCAAACGGAACAAATTGCTGACAAAAATAGTGACCTTCATGTGGTATTCTAATGCTAATTCTATTGCATGTTTAAAGCTCTGAGTTTGTGACGGTCCTGTAGGTTTAAAAAGTCCCGTCGGGTTGTGAATCAGCATCAAGGAGTAAAAAACAAGCCAATCCTACTGCCTATACTATTTGGCATCCCATCCAACTAGCATAACGTGTTAATTAAATCTCACAAGATATTGATGTCACTGATGCCCCTGTTCTGTCCGGTGGTGAGCCCGAAACTGTTCGATATGGCCCCCTTCATAATGGGCACCCGCTCCCTCTCGTGGAGGGCCATGCTGAAGGCCTGCCCGGTCATCCGGTCGTCGTCCGCACCGAGGAGGGCGTCCCCGCCCCCCGGGGGGGAGAACCCGAAGGGGACGGCGTTGCCGTCGTAGTAGAAGTGCAGGCCGCCATGCTTGGTGTGGAACGGCCTGGAGGCCAAAAGTTCTCATAAAACCTCCGTTGGCGGGCAGCAGATTCGTATAGCTTTGCAGGTCAGGTTTGCCACATCTGAGAGACTAAATATAGCCCAAATGCTAACACAAGGTTGTCAAATATAGGTATTACGTAGTGCAATAAGGAGTGAGCTGTCACATTGTTGTTAGGGTATATTTGGTGGCTCCTAACGTTAAGTTATATTGAGTTAGCATTTGGGCTATATTTGATATCTCCCTGATCTATGAGGTATAGAAACAAAGGTTTTATGAAGTTCCCCTCCCTGGTGTCAACCAGGTCGTCCTCATCACGTATGAACGGGGTCATATTCTGGAAATATCGGAGGAGTACACACCAGTGTACAGTATTTGGTACAGTGTAAACAGAAATTGCAAAATCCCGACGGGACTTATAAACTTACAAGCATAACAAATTTATGAAAAAAAATTGTGACGCTTATGTGATATTCTAATGACATGTTCCATTACATGCTTAAAGCTGAATTTGTTACGCTTCTAAGTTTAAAAACAGTTTTTTTAAACAGAAATTGCAAAATCCCGACGGGACTTTTAAACTTATAAGCGTAACAAATTCAGCTTTAAGCATGCAATGGAACATGTCATTAGCATATCACATAAGCATCACAATTTTTTTTCATAAATTTGTTACGCTTGTGAGTTTAAAAGTCCCGTCGGGTCGTCCATACCAACCTTGTACGTTTTGCTGTAGGTGCCCATGTTGAAGGTGGCGCAGAACCCCTTGTCCGTCAGGGAGCCCCTGAAGTGGGGACAGAAGAACGGGGTCCGCAAGCCGCCTTCCTCCTCCTCGTCCAAGGCGGGGGCGTCCAGTCCGTTGAACTGGCAGGTGGGCAGCGGGTTGAAGGACTCCACGCCCAACTTGAGGTTGTTTCTCAGATTCTGCAGGGGGGGGAGAATTTAGTTAAAAGTTAAAACCCTATGCTAATTCACGAATTTTTTTTTTATGAAGTTCGTCCCTGAAAGGCCCTGGTGTTGTTGGTGAACACGACGGTCTCGAAGAGCCTGTTTGGCAGGTCCAGGTCTGGATCGGAGGCCGCGTCAGTAGTCCGGTCTAGGGTTGCCATGACGTCCAGGTGCAGCCCTGCGTGCTCCGACCGGAGCAGGTCGAGGAACTCCCCGAAGACTTCCTCCTCCTTCTCGCCTGCGCCCCGGAGGAGCGAGAGTCCCCTGAGGCGCGGGTCCGAGTAGCCGGCGCCGTCGGCCACCACGGTCCTCCACAGCCAGTTGAGCACCGACCACTCCTGGCAGTACCACGCCAGCACCTCGCTCATCAGCGCGGTAAACTCCGCCGTCGGTCTCGACTCCGCCCTGGAGATGGTCTCCGCCATCTCCTTCCTGTGCGTGGTTGAGTCAGTCTCAACTGTTACATACGTGCTACGAGATTAAACGCAGGAGGTGGAGGTGGAGGAGGAGGAGGACGAGGAGGACGAGGAGGAGGATGACGAGGAGGAGGAGGAGGAAGAGGAGGAGGAGGAGGAGGAGAAGGAGGAGGAGGAGGAGGAGGAAAAAAAAACCTGTTTTGGTGCAAGACAGTAGTTTGTGGCGGCCGAGGAATTTTCTTATTTCCTCTGAGTTAAAGCGGCACAAAATGGATAATTTGCGCAACGTAATAGTCGTTGTGTGTACTATATGGTCCATAATACAGCTTAAAAAAGTACAAGTAAAAAGTCCTTCGTGATTCAGCTCATACATTTAGCATGTACGTAGAATAAGAAGTTTACAGTACGTAGAGCATAGCACATGATTTTTTTTTCAAACAATAGGCGATGATAAAAAGGAAATGTAAAAAAAATTAAAAATACGAGCAACTCCTCTGATGGAAACCATTCATGACCGGGATGCCATTCTTGACACTTTCGCCGACCTGTCGAGCTTGTCGGAGATCCTGGTGGATGCGCCGCCGGCGTCCTTCCCCTCCTTCTCTATCTTGCTCCTCCTGATTCCCTCCTCCAGCTCTGCCATGCCCCTCAACACCGTCTCCTCCCGCCAGGGCCTGCCCACCAGCTGCACCCCCAGGGGCATCCCGACGGTTCCCGCGGCCCCGTCCTTTACCCAGCCGTAAATCAGGTCCTTCTCGTAGCCGGGGAAGTCAGCCAGCTTCTCCTGGTCCTGATCGCTCTCCGTGGTCACCTGGCGAACATAGTAACTTTAATACGAGTAGTGCAAAGATTTTATGGGAACACCTACATTGGCTAAATGCATGTCTATTAAATTATGACTTCAATAGAATGTACATAATATCTAAGAAAATGGTAAAACAATGAACTTTTTTGAAGTGAAATAAAGTGTCAAAAAAGTCTTTCAACTCAATTTACCTTGACAAAAAATATAACTAAATGCATTTATGATTGCTAAGAAGAAAAAATTGACACAAAAAATTGGCTTTGCAGTACTGTACGTAGTATGCTAAGACACTGACGGGCACGCATCCGGCCGGGAAGTCAAGCATGTTGAAGACGACGTGGAGGCCGAAAGTCCCGATCAGGTAGATCGGGTACCCGAGCGGGGGCGCCGGCATGCTGTACCCGGGGGTGAGCAGCAGGTCGATCCCCAGTCGGTCCCAGTCGCGCAGGACCTCCTCCGCCAGGCGGCGACGACGGTCGTTTAGCGCGAACAGTTGTCCTGAATGGTGAATGACACTTAAGTGTACTGTAATATACAACAAGTGGAAAGCTAAGAATACAGGTTTGCCATTTTTGAAAAACTGCCTCATTTTGATTTAGCTCATGCTAGATAGAATTATCAAGTCTTAAGAACATTTCTGAATCTCTTGATCATGGGCCAGTTTTCCAACAAAAACGGCAGAAAAGGTTCCTTCTTAGGTTCGGTAACTATTTTTTTGCTGCAGTAAAAAAAAATAGTTTCCCAAATATTTTTTGTTAACAAGGCCAATTTATGTACTCGCCAATTTTCCACAAGTAATCATGAGTGTGTGTTTTATTAAATAAAATGATTTTTTTTTCTTTCCTGGTGTGGTGGCCGCCGGCGTCCAGCGGAGTCGGGAGGACAGTTTCTGGGACCAGGGCCGGACGAGCCAGCCGAGGGCCGCGCGCGCCGGCGCCGGGGTGGTCCAGATGAAGTGGGAGAACCCGATGGACTGTTTGCGTCGGTCGGGGTGGTGTCCCAGAAGCGTTTGAACGGACAGGGGGCGGGGGCGAAAGTAAAGGAAAGATATAGGGGCTGCCAACTAAACCAACAAACCCAACTCTGAATCCTGAGGTCTGTGCAAATGATTGGTGTGTGTTGGGATCTGTCTGCACATCTGTAGATGTGTTAGGGTCTGTTTGTTTGTTTGTTTAAAAAAAACCCCACAGTTTTGACTCCTTTTTTTTCGTGCGGAACGCTTCTGGGGACACGCTTGCCTGTTGGTCGACCGGCCCGCCCCTGATGGAGTCGCAGGCCGTCTGCAGGTCGTCGGCCGACACCAGCCGCCACCAGAGCGCGGCGGCCTCCGGCAGCCGCCCGTGGTCCGGGAGCTCCACCAGGCGGTGTCCCCGGGAGGAGAGCGCCGCGGCCGCCTCCCGGACGGCCCGACGCGGACCCGGGGTCGGGAGGAAGGAGAAGTCGGAGTCGGTCCTGAGGGCGAGCGGGAATTTTCTTTCTTCTTGGGAGATGCTCGAATTGCCAAATAGTTAATTACCATGACATTCGGGAATCATTTTTACTGTACATAGATCTCAACATTATGATGGAAATTTTTTTGAAACATATGGTAAAAACAATGTTTTTCTGCACTTGCCATCCGATCCTGAGCTTCCTGGACTCGTCCTCCTTCCTCCACGGCAGCGGGACAAACCTCGGGTCGCCTCTCACCAGCGGCAGCGACGTCTCCCGCAGCAGCGCCTCCAGGCACGCCTCCACGTCCGACACCGTCCTGGCCATCAGCCCCAGCGAGTTGTGTATGCCGACGATCCCCGGGATGCCCCCGTCCGCGGTTTGCCCGGACTGCGGGAGGCGCCCGGACGTCGGCTTCAGGCAGCAGGTGCCGCTCAGCACGGAAGGACAGCGCACGCTACCGCCCATGTCAGAACCTGGAAAGAGAATGTCAATTAAAAATGGGAAACTGTTGTGGCTTAATTAACTATTGGAAAAATATAGTAAAATGACTGACTTTTTGCAGAGTGCAAAAATTAGATATCAAAATATCCTCTGAGAAAAAAAGCCCTGACCGATTCCGATGACGGACCCCCCGCCGGCCACCAGCGCCGCCTCTCCGCCGCTGGAGCCGCCGGGAGTCCTCCGACGGTCGTGCGGGTTGGAGGTGGCGCCGTAGATCGGGTTGCTGCAGTCGTAGGAGAGGCAGGTCTGCGGCAGGTTGGTCCTGCAGAAGGGCACCGCACCGAGCGATCTGCCGACAGGTGGGTGGAACAGGACATTCGGTAATTAACATTAAACCCATAGGTAGACGCAAATAATAAAAGTTATGAACCCATCATCATCATGATCATCACGATCATCTGATCATCACCATGGTCATTATCATCATTGTCGCCATCATCATCATCATCATTGTCAACATCGCCATCATCTCCGTCACCTCCATCGTTATACCTGAGCATCGAGACAAGCGCGGCGTCTCTCTCTCTGGGCACGTCGACGTATCTCGGCACGCCGACGGTGGCGTCGCGCCCGCTCAGGTGGAGGTGCTCCTTCAGGCTGACCGGCACGCCGTGCAGCGGTCCGCGCTGGCCGCTCGGCAGCGCGTCCAGCCTCCGGGCGGCCTCCGACGCGTCGTCGAGGAACTCCGTCACCGCGTTGGTCCTCCTGTTGACCTCCACCGCCTTGGCCACAAAGGCCTCCAGCGCCTCCTCCGCCCTCAGCGCCCCGGACCGCAGCCTCCCGGCCAACGCAGACAGGTCTAACTGGACGATCTCCTTCTGCCTGCGGGAAAAGGAATAGGGTAAATCAAAAGGCTGGTGCCTCGAATTTGTAAAGTTGTAGAACTATTTAACTGCTCGTACAAATTCAACAAAGTCTTAAATCGTCGTTAATGTAATACCGGTTCTATAAAAATATACGATTTTTTAATTGTGATTTGGCAAACCACGAAATTACCACCAAAGTACTTGTAAAGTATATAAAGTATGTACCTGGGTATACGTGTGTCTCTGCATAGCCAAGGTCTAGTTTTGCTAAAGTTGCAGCTATATTTTTACTGGTACGTGATTTTTAAAAAGTGTTGTATGTAAAACTTCTCCTCCTGCCTTTCCGTGACCGCCGGGTGCTCCTCCTCCCTCCTCCTGACGTTATCCCTGGCCCTCTGGCGCCTCTTCCTCGTCCTGTCGGACAGTTCGCGGTAGGTGGCGGCGGCCGAGCTGGCCCTCACGGCCAGGAACATCACCAGCAGCAGGCTCACCGGCAAGAGGCTACAGCGGACGTTCAAGGCAAACAAATCGTCATTGTGCCCATTTCCAACCCACGTCTACTGTATGTACGATGAACATTAGACGCTGTTCCATGTACGAACTACGTAGATGTACGTGAGAGGATAATTTCTAGTAAAGTGACATAAAAAAATGAAAAAGTGCGAAGAATACGCAAATCTACGCATTTTTCATTATATCTATACATATCAGGGGTTTTTTTTTCACAGGTCATTTCCCACTTACATGTTCCTGCCGGGCCCCCCTCCTCCTCCTCTTACGCCCCGCCAGAGACACCCCACCGCATCCATCGCCGTGGCCAAGGCGGAGGACACCAGGGACAACTTCATGTTTTGTCCTGATGATGTGATGTCAAATCCTTTTATACAGTATATAGTATATCTACTAGACTTCCTTCGCCTCCCCTCCTTCCATCCTACTGGTACTTTCACCTTTCCTCTCTCCCTCCTACTGCTCAGCTTCCAGACAAAGGAGGGTGTACGCATAGCGGTCCGGTGGTCGCGGGCATAAAAAAGAGGGAAGGAGTCTAGTTTCCTGAAGGTCATTGCCAGGTGGATTCTTGGGCACCGCGCGCAGGCCCAGTTTCCACACACCAAAAGTAAGGAGAACTGCAAATCAGGTACCGAGTTATCATCAAGAATGCATATTCTTGTGGAGATTGCACTATGTAGGTTAAGAAGAAAACAGTTTTACGTATGTTACCTTAAATGTATGAAAAAATGTAACTTATACCGGTACTTGTATACTTGTACACCCCGACCGTCTTGTCACCCGGCACAGGTGTGTGCACATGAACTTGCCTCACTTATTACCGGCGTCACTATGCACGTTTTCAATATGGTGGAAAAAATAACGGAACATAGCAACTACTAAAACTTGTGCCGAATAGGGTCCTCCGAGTTTTATTTTACCACAGTGGAGGCAGAAAATGCAAATTTGGCGATTATAAGAATGTCACTAATAGCGAAGTTTTTTACTACTATATGCACATATATTGGACTTTCATACGGTTTGTTTACTACGTACTGTACGTACAATACGAGTATATCTTTGTAGCGGAGGTCCACTGTCCACTGTATAGCACAGGTGGCTCAGTAATACCACATGGCCTTGGCCTCCCTCCAGATGGTGATCCTGAGGTGCTTCTTGCCGATATACATGGAGACCGGGAGGAAGAGAAGGGCGAAAGAGAGGACGCCGAACCTGAGGATGTCCACCAAGATCCCGCTCCAGAAGTAGCCCATGGGGACGAAGACAAAGGGCCCTAGGGTGAGCGAGAGGCCTACCGTCCTTGTGGTGGTCTTGTGGTCCACCAGGGAGGAGGATACGAAGTTGTAGGTGGAGGAGAGGGAGGCGCGCCTGTTGCTGCCGCCGACGTTCGGACTGAGGTGGCTCTCCAGGCGCAGCGGGCGAATCCTGATCGGCCTCAGCCTCTTCCTCTTCTTCCTCTTGTAGACGAGCATCCTGCATCCCATGGTCAGGTGGTTGAGCACCGTCAGGGCTAGGATGCCAAGGACGATGGCGTCGCCTGTGATCGACGACGACTCGCGAGCCGCATCTGAGCAGATGGAGTGGAGACAGTGACATACAGTAGGTGGTGGTACGTACTGTAATGCTTCAGATGAGATTCTTACCCGAGCACTCCCCCATGCACATCCGAAAGATAAAGATGTTCTTCCCGAAGGCCACGCACATGACCAGGGAGAAGAAGCAGGAGAGGACGGCGTTGGAGGCCAGGAGTACCCTCCTCCAGATGTCCTCGTTGATGGCCTGGATGCTGCCGTGCCTCCAGGTCCTCAGCTGGAGCAGCGCCGCCAGCTCGTTGTGCACCATCAGGACTTGCAGGGTCAGCGCCAGCGCGAAGAAGGTGTGGAAGTGGCAGTAGGAGGGCCCGTAGTGGGAGCAGAGCTGCCTGCTCATCATCATGGGCAGGATGCCGGTGATCAGGAGCATGTTGTACAGCGACATCAGTGCCACCACCTTGTTGATCAGGGTGCGGTAGGTGTCGGCCACGACGTTCTCGTAGAAGACGATCCCGTAGTTTGCGGCCATGACCACCAGGTAGAAGAAGACGCTGACGACGGCGGCAACCAGCTGCCTGGCACAGTGGCCGTGCCAGCCGGTGAAGCAGGTGGTAAAGAAGTTGGCGCAGCAATTGGGATCATCATCATCCACTTGGGTAGCGTTCACGGGGGGAGAGGAGGAGGAGTTGGCAGCAGTGGTGTTGGGATCGATGCCACCCATGACTGCCGGATGCTCCTGGTTCGCTGGAAACACTGGTTGATGTAACCCAGCCCAGTGTGTCTTTTGTCTCCCCCTGTTGATACGTCTGTTCGCCCGTATGACAGGGTGTTCTTAATCCCCAATCACCCATTTACCTGTATGCTTGGGTGGGTGGATGATGACGAAGTGGTACCAACTTTATTTTTTGTTGAAGTAGGGCTTTGGGAAGGAAAGGGAATAAGTCTTTATATATTGGTAAATATGTAGATAATCGACAGAGCTTCAAGAGTCTTCAAATGCTGGTCTGCGTGTACGTAGTACGAGTGGCACCTGACAATTGTTAAAAAATGCCCGACTAACCTTGATGACAAAAAAATCCCCAGATTTATGTCCGAGGATTTTGGTTGGAAGGGGAAAAGCATGAGGGTACACGCGTCACAGTGCTACTAAGGTGACCAAATAAGCCACAAAACCTTTAGATTCTTTGGACCTTAGTATTGTTGTCCACTTGGTCTTTTTCAGGATCCACTTAAGTCTCGGATGGTAATCGGGTAAAAAAAATTAGTAGGCAGTTGGTAGCGCTGTGGCGTACAGTGAATAGTGATGCTTTTTCCTCTTACGATCCCTTTGCGACAGATGCTGAATGTTTTCGTGAGAAATTCTCGCCCTTTCTCTGAAAAACTGTTATTGGCATAGAGAATCTCTTTTCTCTAAAGAATCCTCAAGCAGACACATGTGGGATCATCAGGACCCGACGAGACTTTTAAACTTACGAGCGTAAAAAAATTACGAATAAAATTGTGACATTGCTGGAGTATCCTGATGACATGTTCCATTACATGTTTAAGGCTGAATTTTTTTGCACTCATAAGTTTGAGAGTCCCGTCGGGGAGTTGAACTTGGTACGTGCCTAGTACACACTGCAACCTATCCTTGTCAAGCCGGAAGGACAAAGCCTGGAGGAGTTTAACTGCGCGCGAGGCTGCAGCTAGAAATTTTCGCCTGTGGTACTTTTGGTTAATTGCCCCGTTTATTTTTTTACCTTTCAAGCACCCTTAGATCACAAGATTAGACACAGACTAGCTCTCTCTCTCTCTCTCTCTTCAAAACACCACTTTAAGTACCTCCAATACGGAATGTTGTGTCATTACCAACCTACCACCTATGTACGAGTACACAGTAGTCCCAGGGAAAAAAAAGGGGTGGCGTTAGATAATAACTATAATTCGGTAAGAAAGTTCCCCCTCCTCTCCTTTTTTCCCACGATGACCGCAGATAGGGACAGAAAATCCATTGGCCCCGCCCTTATGCGACTGACGCCCCCGCAGAAAAGAAAGGAAGACGAGGAGGAGGAGGAGGAGGACGACGAGGAGGAGGAGGAAGAAGAGAAGGAGGAGGTAATGACAGCCATAAATGAGAAGGTGACGCAAAACAGTGCTGCCAGATTTTTTCAATTTGGTTTTCCTTGATTAATTTTTAAAACATAAAAATCTTTTAGGTTTCAAAGTCCAAATCTGCGAATAAAAAAATGCCATAATGACATTTTGGTTTCTTTCAGGCAAAAATTCACTGTTACTAATGAGGAACCAAGGTCCCTTCAGGTAAAGAACCGACAATGGCTAAGTTTTGTCTGAAAAGGACAACACCCAAATTCATGCAGTGCCTCCACTCTTGAATTTTTTTAGCGCCATCTGGCAGCCCTGGAGGGAAGCGGCCGCACTTCTTTGCAATGCTGCCTACGTAGTGTATACTACGCATGTAACTGCCGAAATGGAAGGAAAAGTTTGGTCATAATCGCGGCAAAATTGCTTCATCGGCTGCGGAGGTGGGCTTCTTTAGGAGACCTTTTCTCAGTCCCGCGTTGGTCAACGCAAGGTGAAGTTGTGCGCACGTGTACTGTAGTTCTCTCTCTCTCTCCTTCTTTCTGTCTTGCAATGCCGGCGGCTCGAATCCGGTACGTAAGCCGAGAGGCCCGGACGTTGGCCAGCCCGGCGACGGAGGAGCGGGAGGAGGGTCAGTCCGGCTTCCTCCCCCCGGGACAGCCGCTGAGGCAGCACCGGGCGGATCGGGGCCGACGGGAGTCCGGTCCGCCCTCCTACGGTCAGGCCGTCATGCGGAAGCGGCAGCTCGGCACCCCCAACGCCGGCGACACGCTCGGCACCTCCAACGGCAGGGGCGTCGGCGCAGCCACGACCGCCGCCGCCCCCGCCCCCGCCTCCGCCTCCGCCTCCGCTTCCTCCGGCTCCACCTCCATGTTGCTCCCCCTGTCGCGTCGTCCCCTCGTCCTCTCCTCCTCCTCCTCCGTCTCCGCCTCCGACCGCCCCAGCAGGTCCTTGCTGAGGACAAAGGCCTCCTCCGCCTCCCTCTCGCAGGAGGAGCTGACGGAGAGGTACTACCACTATTGGACCAGCAAGAAGGTAGAGTACTAAGGCGATTTTAAGACAATTTTCTTGGCATTTCCATAATTTATCCAGCGCCAAAGTCCAGTGCCATTAAAAACACAACCATTCATATCTCCATTCCTCTCTGCATAGACTGGGAGTTTCATGAAAGTTGGTGCACGTTGATATAGTGGACTTTAATATTAGTTAATGTGCCTTTTATTGCAGCGTTATTGCATTAAAATTGCTTGAATATAACTTACCAATTTACCATACAATTTTTATTGTAATCTGAACAACGTAATATTGGACTGTTTTATTAAGTACGGTATGTGTGTAAGATGTTGAACAACCGAATTTGCTTTTGCAAACCTTTTTTGCTCTTTGGTTTGGCAATCCAAAGTGGTTGGGAGAGAGAAAAAAGTCGTCACCTTTCTCCTCTCTGTCGTTTTGCGTGTCCACTTTCTGACAGAAAAAAAAATAAAACTTGCATCATCTCCGGTGAGAGAGGGGGAGATGAGAAAAAAAGCATCAAGATGCACGAAAACAAAATGGGGAGATAAGACGAAAAAAGGGAGATGATGAAGCGACCCACTTTTTAACGACTTTTGCTTTCGCAAGAATTGGGTGGAAATTTGCTTATTTATCGGCCTTTTTTTTAAAAAAAAACCTGCTGGGAAATGTTTTTGGAAATGATTAAAGCGGCTTGAAATACAGCAGAACTTTACTGGTCGGTCAGGAGGCAAACAGTTCAGTACATAGATGCAATTCATTATTTGGATAGCACTCATTTCCATGCATTTAAGAATTAGTCATCACTTAAAAAAGTCATCTTAAAATCACTCCTTGTACGTATATTTTGGAGAAAGTTGCATATGGCTTTCCTTCCCTCAGGAAAGAGAAAAATCATGCCGATATTAAACACTGACATTAATGCACGTTATTATTGTTATTACTTTGGGACAATTCAGGCGTGAAAGAAAAATCTTTGGAGAATTCCAGGCCTTGTTTCGTAAACAGATGAATCATGTCACAGAAGAAGCGCGGAAGAAGCTGGGAGGAAAGGGAGAGAGAAAGAGGAAATTACCGCCGGTGTCCACTTCTCGGTGGTCGGGGAGAAGAAGAAGAAAATGTGACAGGGTGTCTCCCGAAAAAAAAGCTGTAAATTGAACATAAACTGCCTGTGCGTCAGGTTGACTTAATTTTTTTTGAAAAAATAAACGTCCTTTTTCGTCACCCTGTACTACCATAGTACGTATGGAGGCAGGCCAGCTCGTTCGTTCTCCGGTCACGCTTGAGATGAGGCTGTGTGAAAATAGACGAAAAACTTTCTTCTTCCTCCTCCTATTTTTCTTGTCTTGTAACCGCTACTTTACCTTATATTTATTCCAAGAAAAAAAATCTTCTTCCTCCATCTGCCGTGTCTGTCTGACTGTTTTTCCTGCTGCTGCTGCTGCTGCTGCCACCGTTTCTGCATTTTTTCTCCCTCTTTGCTAATAAGTTCTTTTTCCCATTTTTTGTTTCCGAAATTGCAAAGATATTGCAGGGAGAGAGAAGAAAAATCTCTTATTCCGGACACTCTTAAGACTGTTACTTCGAGATTGCACAAATACAAAATTAGCACAAAGAGTCTCTGCTTTTTTTTTCTCTCTCTTTACCAAAGAATTTTTCGTCTCTATTCGTGACCCTGGCTTTGAAAAAAAGATTGGCCAATAAATTATCTTCGCCAGTGCCATCATAATCGTCGACCCGGCAAAATGGGATTATTGTTTTTTTCCCTCTCTCTTCCACTAGTGGGACAAATGCTGCCTTTTCACACACACGCCCATGAGGCCTTGAGAGAGAAGAGAAACGACGTAACGGAAATTGTGTATTTTTTCTCTCCTCCCCCCGGTCAAATGAAACGACGGAGGAGGAGGAGGAGGAGGAGAAATCTAGGGTGGAAGTGGCGATTTTTGTCTCTCGAGGGGATGCTGTCTACTTACAGGGCGTCTCAGAAGCATTACGTGTTTGCCATGTCAAATTAAAGTTCTTTAAATCATCTGAATTGTGAATAAAATTTTATTTTAGGCTTATGGTACGTGTTGTGACGAGGTCAAGGATGTATCTCTACGCAGAGAAGAACTGTAGTACACCTATCTACAACA
>JAAUYM010087142.1_pt1 | contig 13646 bp, 17 predicted proteins | sample 7278001 | NCBI WGS metagenome assembly JAAUYM01 (sample SAMN14350224, study PRJNA611818) | marine sediment metagenome | isolation source: surface marine sediment (1.8m) | place: French Polynesia: Moorea | collected 2018-08
ACCACCTCTCCTCCCCTTCCGAATTGCTTGGCATAAATCACTGCTCCCTAGAAGCAAGACGGCTGCGAATAAAACACGCGCGCACACTTTTTCTTTTTCTTCTTTTTTCCTTCCGGGCACCAAGGCGTTTTTGAATGTGCTCCTTCCTTCCTTTCTCCTGCCCCTCCCTCTCCTCCTCCTCCTCACTTCTGTCACTTGCTCGACAAAAAGGAAATGGGCCTCTCCTGTTTCCCTCCCCCTCTACGTTTACTACGATAGTAGAGAAAGCAACCAGAAGGAGGAAAAAGAAGTTTCTTCAGCTGAAGGAGAAGGGGGAAAAGAGAAGGCGAAGAGAGAGGCTCAAGAATCTCCTTCTCCCCTCTCTCCCCCTACGGGCGGAAATGAAAAAGAAAAGAAGCAAGCTGGCAAAAATGGCATGCATAGGTTTTTCCCACCCTTTCAAGCCACCTTCCAAAACAGTGTTCATGCCTGCACGCAGGTGGGAAGCGTCAACAGCAGCTACAGCAACAGTCGGATCTGGTCGAAGAAGGGGAGAAGGAGAACTCCAAAGCGGTCGACAACATCAGCATTCTGGAGAGGCAACTGGAAAGGAAGAAGGCGGCGATTAGGGAAGAGGAGGAGGAGCGAAAAAGGCAGCAGCGGCTGGAACAGCAGCGTCAGCGCGCCGCAAACGGCGTCTTGCCGTCGGCCGCCGCCGCTGCCGCCAAGTCCCCCTCCAAGGCCGCGGGTGGGGCACTCAGGAGTCCCCTCCTGTCGCAGGCCTCCTTCGACTTGAGCTCCGTTCCGCCGTCCGCAACGGTGAACGCAGCCTCCACGGCCTCCACCCTCGGCCTCTTCGGCTCCGGGGACATCCTAAAGACTTCCTCTGACATCCTGGGCTCATCCGACCTGCTCAAGTCCGAGCTGCTCAATTCCGACCTTCTGCGCTCAGAGCTGATCAAAACTGAGATGATGCGGTCGGAGCTGCTCAAGTCCGAGTGCCTTTTGGCTTCGGAGTTGCTCGGAGGGAACGTGGACAAGAAGACCCAGGATGGGGCCAGGGGAGCCTTAGGAGGAGCTGGAGGAAGAGTAGGGGGAGACGTTCCCTTCTCCGCCGTGTCCACGAAGAAGTCCTTCTCCGAGAGTGGAAGGAAGCGAAAGGGTTCTCTTGGAGCCACCCCAACTACCCCGCCAATGGACCCAATCGCCGGTGAGTAGAAAGGGCGAGATGAGGGGGATACAACGCGACGCAACGACGACCGAGGTCGCAGCTTTGACGATGGTCGCGCCATCGGGACATTGTCGATCACTTAGTCGGCTTCTTGACCTACTGTACGTACAAGTACCAATTCAGTTTGCCAGCATCAACATCCGCATTGTTTGTGTTTTGCGACTGTGAAGAGCTGCGCTGTAACATCTCGCTCGTTTCGTAAACATGTTGGACGTGAGGCCGTCGGATAAGTTGAGTAAATGTGTCGGAAGAAGTACTAGATGGATGCTGCTAGCTTGCTAATTTTATTATAGCCAATTGTTTTGCCGAATCGGTAACGTATGTGTCTGATTCTCGTCATGTCAATCAACGAAATACCAACTGCCTTCTCCTTCCTCGCCAGCTAATCGCCGTCACTATTTTTCGTGTTCTCAGGCGGTTTCAGCTTGGACGACGACCCCTTCGCGTCGGGGGGCGGCGTCCCCATGCACAACAGCGGCGTCGGCGTCGGTGTCGGGCGGAACCCGCACCACCACCACCACCACTCGGGGCCCAACCCGGCCCACTCTCCGCCAGCCTTCAACACCCTCCTGTCTCCACCGGCTAGCCCGCCAATGTTTGATGACCCCTACATCCCGTCCAAGCACAATGGCATCTCAAAGAGGTAAAAGAGAAAATCACTAAGATCTGCAGCTCCATATGTACATACGGTACAGGCACTACAGTATAGTACTTACCAAACAATGGCTAATTTCCTTCCTTTTTTTGCAGGCCTTCCAATCCTTCTCCAACGGAGGAAGATGACAGGCTCAGTAGACGGAGACAGGTAAGAATCGATGAAACTCCTTCTCTCTCATAGACGTAAAAAACGTCTCGCAGAAATAGCATATTACTATAAAACCGGTGCGTAACGTAAATAATTCCTCTGCTTACCTATATTTTTTCTGTTCTACTCTATCTCCCGTCCTTACGTTGCTTGATGCTCGTGTTGCTGGTGCATCATCAGTCAGTCTTTTCTACTATACTATACAGTACTACTGTAGTAGTAGTCAGTCCCTCTTGCATTGTGAGTGATCGAGCGACAAAAAAACCGTTTAAGAATAATACTAGTGATAGATCTGAGAACGGGACTCCCTCCTAACTCGAGAGAAGCGCACATGTACCGAACCACCTCTCTTTCTTCTTCTTCTTCCGTACCCGTCCGTTCCGAACTCCAGAGAGCCCGATCCCTCTTTCCCGGGTCACACCCTCCTCCTCCTTCTTCGAACCTGAAAGTTGGCAGGACCACTGACAGCGTTCCTACAGAGGGTCACAACAGGCCGCCTTCTCTTCGACGCCACAGCAGCCCGTTCGTCAGGATGCACAATCTAAAGATGCCCCAAGTGCTTGAGTCGAACCCGCCGCCTCCCACCCAAAAAGTAGTGGGATTCAGGGAGGAAGGAGAGGAAGACGAAGATGCTCAGCAGCAACAACAGCAACAGCAGCAACAGCAGCAGTCGTTGCAGAGAGGCTATTCTTCGCAACCCAAGAACATGGTGATGGAGAGGGTGGAGGAGGAAGGAGGACGCTTATCGGGAGAGGAGGAAGAGCGGGTTCCCACGCCGCCACCGTGGACCACACTGATCAACAACAGCTTCTCCGAGACAGGGCCCGCCGCCTTTGTGTCCGGCGCTCGCCGACGCGCCTCAGTGGCCGCCGCCGGCGCCTGTGCCGGCGCTGGCGTCGGCAGTGAGCTTATGAGGAAGGGTTCCGCCGAGATGAAAGCTCTGACGGGAGCGTCGGCTCTGAGGAAGAGAGCGGCATCGCTGTTCCCAGGATTCTTCACGACCAGCATCGACCAGGAGGAGATGGACAACGACGACGACCAAGGACACGTCGTCGGCGTCGGTGGTGATGGCGTCGGCGGTTGCGAGGTCCGCGGTGGAGGCGTTGTAGTCGGTGGCGTTACCGTTGCCGGGAAAGTCCCCCAGCCGGGAATGTTTCAGGGTCCAGAAGACCAGGGTCCGTTCATTGAAGGTCGCTGTGAGGGGCCAGTGCGAGGAGAGGAGGATGCTGGCTGCCAGGTTCGTCATGGTGGATGGATGGATGTGCGTGTGTCGACGTCACACCAACAACTTCCCCTTCCTTCGCACTCGAAAAGAAACCTCCGCCATTTTTGCCCTCTCTCTGTTTCTTCCTACGCTTTTGCCCTCTCTCTATTTCCCAGAACCAGAAACACCTGACACCTTTAACCTCAAATCACCCTCTCTCCTAAGAACGCAAAACTATCTCTCTCACTGTAATAGGTGTTCTTCTTGACTGTTGCGTAGCCTCTGTAATGTATGTACTATATTACATAATTATACGTAGTATACTACGTATAATTGTTGAGTATGACTGTTTGCGTTTAAAATGACGAATTACTATAACACATTTTGGAAGAAACACAGAACGCAGCTATGGCATTTTTTTATCTTGGTACATTCGGCAAAAACGTTGTGTACTGTACATTACAGTATATGATGCCTTTCATTACTCCCACCAAATACTGATTTTTAAGGCATGCTATTCTCACTGTATAAAAATAGAAAAAAGTTGCAAAATTTGCAAACAACCCGTAAACTACTACATAAACAGGGCGAATTGGAGCATGCACTGTACTATTTTACAAAAAAGGACAAATCTCATAAACATGCTTAAAATTTCATTTGACTTTATTTGCCCACAAAGCATCTTCTTGTACGACTTGAGAGGGACGTCATTTTCTTTCGTCCCTCTCGCCACTCGGGAAGAAGGAAATATAATCGCGCATTAATCTCAAGAAAAGATGATTAATCTGTCCTACACTGTTTGAGATTAGAGTAGTAGAAAGCATTTTCCCAGATTGTTGGCAGAAAATTATTAAATCACAGTAAATTCTTGAACGCTTTAGTATATGTCTCATAATTTGTCGAAACAAGCCATGATAGTATTATACCAACCCCTACGAGGGAAGTATTGTAAAATTTAAACTAAACCCATCGTCGCATGCCAATGATTCGAGAGTGAGAAGAGACCGCCACCCTGCGGGGGCACAATGCTTAAGAAGTAGCTGTGGAAAGTGGAGACCTCTGGCGGGGAAAGCTGAAAAAGTCTCGTGTTCTGGCGGCACCGAGTCAGTGTGCTTTCTTTGCTTCACCCTTACACTCCATCTTCTAGTTCGGCATTACTACCGACGTCAACACATTCTGTCGTTACGTTTTACCTCTTCCTGCCTGTGTGTGTTTGTCAGTGTGTCAATGTTTCTATGTAAGAATGAACCGGAGCAGCCAAAAGGCACATCAGTCGACATTTTTAGTAGAAACATTTCTCCCCTTGCCCCCTCCTTTTTCTTCCTCTTTTTAAAGCCTTTTCCAAGGTCGGAAGAAAAGTCCCCCTTCCTTCATCGTCGTCCACTCCAGTGTTGCCAACTTTTTGCCGGAGAAACATGCTAAATTTTGCATGTGAAACAGTAAATAATCTCTTCATCATAATCTGTCCAAAACAGTAAACAATTTTCAAAACTCTTGCACGCTAAGCAAAATTCAAATATGCCAGAATTTTTTTTGGCTTCAAAATATTCCAGTTGGCAACACTGGCTCACTCGAGCGTAGTGTCCTATTTCTCTCTCTCCATTCTCATTCTTCCCCCTCCCTCCTCTCATTAGGATCGTTCGGGTCGTGCCCGCAGCCGCAGCCGCAGTCGCCGTCGCTATGACAGCCTGGACGAGGACGAGGATCTGGACCCGCTGCTGAGGTCTCCCTCGCCGCTGTCTCGTCCGCGGGCCCGCTCCTCCTCCCGGCGGCGTGGCAGCGCCGGTCGGGACCTTCTGGACGACCTGCTTGACCTGCGCGCAGGGAGGGCCGAGAGGGACAGGGACATGATGTCGCCCACCGGGGATGGAGGGAGATCTACAAAGTCAGAGGTGAGTAAGTCGGTGGTGCATATTTAAAAAAATGTGCTGCTTACTATGACGACATCAATTATACGTGAACAAACTTACTAGGATGGTTTCAAGTGTTGAGATAAGAAGATCTAAGTTTTGTTCAGCAAGGGTGCAAGGCCGAGTTGAAAATTTAATTTAAACATTTCAGGCTGAGTCACTAGAGACCGTCCACGTGGAAAATAATTCTTTATATTAGTGCAGTACCTAAAATACATAGATGTGATTTAATGTGTTTCGACCTTCAGGAATGTCATAACCCCCTTATTTTTAACACAAAGTTTATTTTAGTGCGGGGTCTTTTTGCAAGAAACTTTCCGAACACTGCTTTAGTATTCTGTCTATGGAAGAAAGTGGGGAGAAATTTGCATAGGCCCAACCAATCGACCGACGAACCAACCACCAACCACCCGTCACCAAAAGCCCTCCCCCCGTACTAGTAGTAGTATAAGACACCTTTGCTCCCTGCTTCTTCTCTTTCTGCGGTTCCAAAGTGAGAAGAAGTTGGAGAACGAAGAAGAAACGCGCCTGAAATGAAGAGTCAAGAAGAGAAGGGGAAGAAGAAGAGGAACATGATGATGATGAAAGCCCACGAAGAAAAGCCCTTCCTCCTTGCCTCCTTCAAGCAGCAGCAGCCAAAGCTTATCGTGGTTTCACTGCACGTGCGGAGCTTCTCTGGCTTCAATTTCGAAACAGAGAGTAGGGTACTAGTGCGGCATTGAAGACATGAACAAAAGATAAAGACTATATATACCAATGTGAATAGGGAAAACAACAAGCTCACTTTTGCTTGGTGGACCAGTGCTTGCTTGCTTGCTGCGAGGGGGAGGGAGAGGGCGACATGTTGCAGTGGCTCCCTTTCCTCTCTCTTCCCCTTCCCTCCTCCCCACCACGCCACGGCCTTAATTTTTAATAAGGCCACAGAGAGGTTGCACTGGGGTAGGATGGCAGACAAGCTCGGCCCCTGTGTGTGTACGTATACGTATAGATCAAAATCAGGAAGGAAGTCGGAGGGTAACAAAAGCTTCTAGGTACTACGTACGTGTACAGTCGACGTTCGATTTAGGCGATTTTTTCGACTTAAACAAGTTTTGGGACTGCCTCATCGTAGCAAGAAAATGTATTATTTACTGTAGGCAACAACTTAAAAAAACGGGGTTTTTTTGACCGGCAACTCGAAAATTAATGTCCATTGTACTATACATACATACTGTACCGGTACACTAGTACTATGAGAAGGAAAGAAAAGAGACACGGAAATCGATTTGTGTGTGTTTGTAATGGAGGAGAAGGGAAACAAGAGGTCCCTTCTTTCAAGTCAAGTTGCTCACATTTATCCTCGCCACTTGACACTTCCGTTTTCCTCCGCCTGAGTGAGGACGGGTAAGCAGGGGGAAGGAAGGAGGAAGAGGAAGCGGCATCCATCGTCTGGGGAGTTGGAATAGGATATCACCACTCCACAATGCAGTATAGGAAGAAGTAGGAAGAAAGACCCCGATCGCTTTAATCCTCCCTCCTCTCTTCTTGCTCTCATTTCTGCCTCCCTCCTCCATCTCTCCTCACCCCCACCTTCCCGCACACACACACACACGGCAAGTTGGTTTTCGCCGCAGGAGCTACAAACTTTTTCCTCCCTCCAGTTTCTCTTCTTTCCCACGTCCCCCTCCCCCCAGGAGAAAGAGGAGGAAGAAAGAAGAAGCTCTACCTGAAGTTTTTCCTCATGCTTAATTTCTATACGGGCAAAACCGGAACACCACCCTTCTTTTCTCTTTCTCCACTCGTCCCCCATAATGAAGGCGCCCGGGAATATGGCTTCGTTCGGCCTTAAAATTTTGGGCAATTTGGTCCACGGCAAAGAGAGTCTTTTGTTGTTTTACGTAGTTGTCCTACTGCTGCTTCTAACTACTACTACTACTACTAATCGTCCGTAGGTACAACTAGTCACGGATCCTCCGATCCCAGCAACGCTGTAGTATTTGGTGCTCACCACACATGAGGCAAAGTTATTTGGCAGCCTGTCTTAATGGTTCGGAGAGCAAGAGAGAGGGAGGAGGTAAGGGGAAAGAAGGAAATGCATCAGACAATGCGGAGAGGAGGATCAGAGAGGAGAACGCGTAAATCCTCAAATCAGATCGAGAGAGAGAGAGATCTTCCTCACATTTGTAACGTACATAGTGTATAATGACAAGTGTACCATTTTGTTCACGCTGCATTACAAGGCTTAACGTTGATTTAGTAGCTGCTGGCCGAAGCAGGCACTTGCTTTTTTCTTTCAAGCAAAAAGATTGTGTTACTTTTAGTCTAGCTGTTCCTATGAGCGACGATCGGCTCTAATTTCAGCACAACCAATCAAAAAGTGCTGCAACTGAGCACCTTAAAAATAGCTAAAATTAGCCAGTAGCCACCGATTCAGCATACATTTTGGTGCGAAACAGACTGTTCTGTATTGTATGTATTGTACTATGTAACATCCCGAAGCGTGACTAAGCGCCAGAGTAGCCAATTTTTATGTACTAGTACTACTTATTGAGAAATCGTTGTTGGTTGGGGTCGACCTTTCCGTTTGCTTCCTCCTTCCAGGAAGGAAGGAGAGCAAAACAAGAAAAAACTTTTTTGTAACCAACTCTCCCACTGCTCTTTCTCTCTCTTTTTCTGCTCTCGCCTCCTAATAATAACAAAGCAAGGAGAAAAGAAGTTGAGTGAGCTACTGTACGTACAGTATAAGCCACCTACGTACTAGTAATACAGTATTTCTTTCTCTTTCCTTTGGGTTTTCCAAGTAAAGCTCGTCCGACCTCAAATTAATTTCTGTCGAGGGTGGTGGAGTAAAGAGAGCTCGGGAGAGAGGAGAGAGAGAGAGAGAGAGAGGAAAGGCTCCGCTGGGACTCGCATTCATTCTCACCACGCGTGCTTGTTAGACACGCACGACCAGCGGGCAGGGGAAGGAGGAGGAGGAGAGGAGGAGGAGGAGCGAGGGAGGAAAAACAAGGCTGCAAAAAGCAGGAGCTTCTTCTACCTACACAGTACTTACGCATTTGTATGTACCTACGCACTAGTATGTACGGGTACTACTACCTATAATCGACTTAAGACAGTGGCGTTTGTATCGTAGTACTTGGCAGCGGTGGAGAGAGAGAAAGATGGTTCTGGTGACCTGGTTTTTTTTTCTTTTTTCTCCGCTCGTCACCGTCGATGATTCATTGCTTTCACTTTTCTGACGTGGGGCTTCTTTCTTCTTCTTCTTCTCTCACCTCCCTCTCATTCGTGACAAATTAGGCCGGAAGGAGAAAAGCCGCACAAATGCTTCTTTCTCTTTCTTTTCCTCCCTAACTAGACTCATGGCAGTAGAGGAAAAAAAGGGACGTCTTTGCCCATTAATCCTGCGGAGAGAAAGAGGAGGGAGAGGGGCTATGAAAGAAAAAAGGGCTGGAGCCAAGATCGCAGTTGGACTTAATAAGGAAAGCCTCTGACTTTTGTCACATACAGTCTTGTTAATTGAACCGTTGGGAGACATCTGGTGAAGAGAGAGAGGGAGGAGAGAGAGAGACACCGACCTCCCGCCGATCGCACAGATAAAGAAACAATTTCGACGAACCGTCCTAGTACGTACCATACTACGTACGCACATACTCCCCAACCTCTCCCGCGGAAGAGGGAGACACAGTAACTACACAGTACATCTCAAATGAGGATACAGTAGTAATAGTACAGTAGTAGTGAGTGAGTGAGTGTACAGAGGCAGACATTGGATCTTCCCTTTCCTCTTGATGTGGGCGACACGGAAATATGGCCGGGTCCGACGAGGAAGGAGGACGAGGAGGAGTGGCTGCACGCGAGGAAAGACAACTCGGACCAACAGTGAGAGAGAGGGAGGGGGGGAGGGAAATGGTCGGACGCTGGCCTCCCTCTCCTTGATTCGAACTACGGAGGCATTAATCCGGAAAAAGGGAGGAAGCAGGAAGAAAGAGAAAAGATAGAGGATAGAGTTCTACTAGTACACGTACGTACTACATTGTATACTAGCAGTACGTACATCTACAGTAGTATGTACCGTACCACCGAAGGAAAAAAGGCGGACAATCCAAGAAGCAAGAAATTTTATATCTCTGCGACTGTCTTGAAGAAACCTTTCTACGTGCTACTAGTACTAGCAGTCTTTCCTGTCTTTATTTTGCGTCGGTTCAACCACCCTTCTCCTTCTGCTTCTCCTACTTCATATGCATGTCGCAGAGAAGCAAAAAGTCGTGGGGGGGGGATAAGAAGGCGCCTTGGAAAAAGTAGGAGAAAGAGGAAGATGTTCACGTTTTTCGGCCTGTGAAAGAGATCGGAAAGAAGGAGAAGAAAGAGATCTCTCCCCCTTTTTCGCGCGACTGCGACTTCGACTGCGGCGTCGGACGATTCTTCCTCCTTCCCCTCAACCCCCTTGTCTTTTTTCTCTCTCACTATCTCCGACTCTCACTTTCTTCTCTCCGCTCCCCCCATTCTGTTGCAGGGCGGAGGCAAAAGATGGGAGAAAAAAGGAGAGAAAGAGAGACATAAACTCAGGAGGGAGAAGGGTGGAGGAAGAAAGGCAAAAAGCATGCAAACGATTTTGCGGATATACGTACATTGGGGCAAAAAAAAAAGAAGGCAGATCGAGTCGACTAGCCAGCGAGCGAGAATTCCCACACTACGAAAAGAAAAGAGGGGGAGGAGGAGAAAGAGAAAGGGGAAAAGGAGCAGCAATGGAGAAAGAAGGCCGCCTTCGTGCGCAAAAGAGAAGAAGAAAGATGATGGCAGCAGCCTCGGCGGCGGCGGCGGCGGCGACTGAAGGAAGTGAGCGTCCTTGTAGGGGTCTCTCCCTACCAGAGAAGGAGGGAAGGCAATGGAGGAAGACCCGGGTGAAAGAGCCCTGCGCTGCTGTCGGCTGGAGAAGGAGGAAGAAAGTAGTGTGTGTGTGTGTGTGCGTGTAGCGCCTACAGGCAAGTCTGGATACGGGAAAGGAGAGTGAGTTAGGGAGAAGAAAGGTGCTGCTGTCGTTGCTGCCTGCTGGTTGCTGCTTCTGAGAAAGGCCATGTACCCACTTCGGTCTTGGAAGTGGGAGGAGGAGGCAGCAGAGAGAAGACGAAGAAGGAAGGAAGAAAGGTGGCCCTTGTCTTCTCCCCCTCGTTCCTCCCTCAATCAATACGCTTACGTACTCCTTCCTTCCTTCCTTCCGTCGAAGGAACCGAGGCTCCTTCTTCTCGCTGCTGTCTTCCGGACTCACTCCTTCTTCTTCTTATGCTTTCTTCTTTGGTTGGAGGGTGAGAAAGCTTCATCTTCTTCTTCTTCTTTTGCGCGTGGCGCCCCCTCATCCACCCACCCACTGCCACTCCCTGGCCTGAAGGGACAAACTCGTGGTTAAGGGAAAGAGGAAGGCGGAGACGGAGGTGCGATTCGCGGAAGGAGAGAAGGGAGTGTAGAGTGGCCTTCTCCCTTTTCTCCCCTTTTCCCCCACGCCACACACACACACTACTAGTATACACTAGCACCCGTCGTGGGGTCCCAACAGGGTGAATGCGCCACTCTTCTCCTATGCGGCACCTGCGACGACGACCAACTGGACAATCAATGCCTGATAAACAGGGCTTGTACGTACTTAGTACTAGTACATGTCAAAGGAACTCATCCAGTTTTTCCACCTGTCTTTTACAGTTTCACTCCAGTCTGAGTTGTCAGGAAGCAGTAGGTGGAAAGGAAGAGTGGAGAGAGGGAGAGAGAAAGAGATCTCATGGGGGAAGTTGGAGTAGTGGAAGGCGCCCTGACTGCCAAAATGTCCGCTGAGGCAGCCACAGAAAGAAGGGAGAGAGGTGAAGAGCGCAAAGTTCGACTCTGAAAGTAGTATATAGTGAGGGGACTGGAACAGTGGAGAGAAAGGAGAAGGAAAGAGTGAGAGAGAGCTGGTCGGTCGCTGGTGGGGGGGGGGGCGGGTGGAAGAGAAGGAAGGAGGAGGTGGTGAAGGCGGGCCGGGAAGAAAGGGATGGTTACTGGTGTAGGGCCGCCCGAGGAGGTGGTGGCCATTGCCGGAGAGGGGAAGAGAGGGGGGGAGACAGCAGCAACCAAGAAAGGGGGAATGAGGAAAAGAGAAAAAGACCTCTTGACGGGGGAGGGAGAGGGGGGTACTTCTCTCCGTTGGTTCGTCCTTGCTTCCTCTCTTGCTCCGTCCGTCCCCTTCCTTCCTCTCTCCCTTCCTCTCTGTGCGTGCGTGCGGACTGCGCTGCATCTCTCTCCTGGCTTGTTGGGGCTCTTCTCCTCCGCCCTTTCTTCTTCTTCCTTCTCCTCCAGTCAGTCAGTCTTTAGAGAGGCCAGTGTAGCTGTGCTGCCACACACTGCTTTGGCTGTCGAGGGGGGGAAGGAAGGAAGAAGTGGGAGGAGGGTGGAGCAGAGCGACGAGTGCTTGGTGTCCGCGGCCGGGTCCGATATCAAACTCTCGCCGGCGGGAACTGCGTCTCCCACCTTCACGCAGACACCACGAAAGAGCCAAAACGCGAAGCGACAACTGTTTTTGCCCCTCCACCCACTTCCCCCACTTTAGTGAACGGAAAAGGGGGAAAGAAGAAAAACTTTCTCTCCTCCCCCTTTCCAGCGTGGTGAAAGAGAGAGAAAAAAGGCCGCAAAGTCGTGATTTCTAAATTTTAACCTGCTGCAATAGTGAGCGCCGCGCTGAGTGAGCTGAGCTGATGATGATTGATAGGTATCGAAAAGAAGAGCTGCTGAGCTGCTGCTTGTTTTAGAGGGTCTCGAAAAGGTTCTGCTGCCACAAGAAAGATGCGAGTGTGCGTCTCTTCTGTGCGTGTTTGAATTCCTCCTTCCCCACTTCCACCCGTAAGTGTGTCCGGGTGTCTGTCTCGTGCGCGAGCGAAGGGTTTGTCCAACGTGTTGGCGTAGCTGCTGCCAAAGAAGTACGAAGTGTTGGAGAAGAGGGAGAGAGGGCGGTGGCGGTGGCGGTGGCGGTGAGTGCTACACTTCAAGAGCTGCTGCTAAAAGGTCTCACGAAAGTTGCAAAAAAAGAGTGGATCAACTATTTCGGCCGCCCTCACAGAATTGAGAAGTCATCTTTTTCTACTACCCACGGTTTTTTCTTACAGGCTGCTGCTTCTCTTTCTAAACCTACCACGCTTTGGCTGCCGCGCACACTAATATTTTTTTCTCGAAAGTTTGGCTGCTGCCTCCTTCCTTTAAACCTCCTCCTTCAACCCGAGCGAACCAAAGCTGCCTGTCTTAAGCGAGAAGGAGAGAAAAAGAGAGCTGTGTACACAGATATCCATCTCAAGTCGGGTGAGAGGAGGAGAGGAAAGAAAAAAGGCGCCGACTTCTTAGAAGAAGGGCTTGAAGAAGAAGAAGAGAAGGAGGAGAAAGCTGCCTAATGATATCCAGCAAATAGGGTCTGCTGCTGCCGCTTTGGAAACCCCTCAGTCACGTAGCGAAGGGAGGGAAAGAGAGAAAGAAGGAAAGGGACGTGTTAAGCATGGTCCTGTCTTCTTCCGGAGCCGCCACTGCTGACTTCCTCCACGTCGACAACATCATCAACCGTGAGGAGGAGGAAAACAAGAGTGAATACGACGCTGCTGATTCTTTCTCGTTCTCCAGTGTTTCCGATGCCGTTGTCATGTGCACCACAGAATCAGAAACCTTAGACGACGATGACGACGACGATGTCGACGACGATGATGGTGGTGAGGGTGATGATGACGAGAGAGAGCACGAATGAACCCAAGGAGGCGGAAGAGGAGGAGGGGGAAGAAAAGACACCTGCTGGAGAGAAAGAAAGAGAAGCAACAAGGAGCAAAGGATGAAGGACCCGTAGGAAGGAGAGCTTCCCCTTAGTTTTGGGGGTTTTCCACCCATGCAATCTTTTCCGCCCCATTTATCCCCACCTGTGAAAATAACAGACACGTACTTCATCCACTGCCAATGCTTTCCCTTTCGCTAGGGAAGATAGTAGTAGTAGTCGCCGTAGTAGGAGCGGACAGAGGGAGGAAGAGGTCATCAGCATCACCTGACATCACAACAAATCGGGCAGAGATAGAGGCCCTTTCGCGGAATGTACAACAACTACCACTACAGGGCTCGCCCTCAACAAGCTGTCTATCCTTCGCAACAGGGAAGAGGAGGAGGAGTCTATGGAGGACACCACTACCGTCACCACCATGTCGGCGGCGGCTACGGCCAGCATCTGCACCCGGCGGGGGCGGCGGTGGGCGGCCACCAGGAGTCCATGGCGGGAATGCTGAGTAACTTTTCCAAGGCCCTTGGTAAGTAATCTCATGCCACGTTTTCTGACACTGCCACACACAAACCATTGGCCCAGTTTATCATGTGTCTAGCAGGCAAAATAAGCAATGACTTTTCTAAGCTTTCTTTATAAAAACTTCAAACACATTGTGGAAAAAATGGCTAAAGTAGAGCTGTTCCATGAAGAGGCAATTTTCTTTTGATTTTTAACTTATGCACATAAAAACAAACTTGTAAGTACACAGTTCCCAAACTTGTATGTAC
>JAAUYM010062768.1_pt1:0-12500 | contig 13641 bp, 15 predicted proteins | sample 7278001 | NCBI WGS metagenome assembly JAAUYM01 (sample SAMN14350224, study PRJNA611818) | marine sediment metagenome | isolation source: surface marine sediment (1.8m) | place: French Polynesia: Moorea | collected 2018-08
CCCTCCCCCAGCTCTAGCCCCCAACTCTCTTTCACACACAAGCAGAGTGAGATGAAATGAGAAGACGAAATGGAGACTCGCTCCAGGAGGGCAGGCGAACAGAAAAAAAAGTGTCATGCCTTTTTCCTCCCCAGGTTGAATGTGACTTTTTATGAAGAAGCGTTACTTTTTTTTGCAATCTTTTTAAAAGCGTGAGCGACCCAATTTACTTACTACACCCGTCAATATATGGGACTACGTAAGAGAGAGAGAGAGAGAGACTCCAGTCCTCCCCTTGTTTTGTGTGTCAAGAGTTGAGAAGGGACCCCCTTCTTCCAGCAAGGCAAAAAAGGGGCGGCGGCCCCACCTCGAGCGTGCATGGCGGTGACTCACATTGGAAGAAGCAGCTAGTACATAGTACATAAGACGTGCTGCTCTTCTCTGCCAGGAAATGCCTCCAGAAAAGGGAAGATAACAAGTCAGGGCAATTTTTTTAAACGCCAGGAGGACGAAGGTGATGAGAGAGAGAGAGGGAAAGAGAGAGAGAGAGAGAGAGAGAGGAGAGAGAGAGAAGGAGGAGAATTTGGGAATATTCCCCAAAAGGCTCGATCGGTGCCCGGGCGCAAATTGGATCCTGACTCTCAATAAGGAGCTGCCAACGTCTTCGGTCCTTTTTTTTTACCAACAGGATCCTCTTTCTCGAATAACTTTTGCTTGGGTGGAAAAAGGGAGAGAGAAATCTCTCTCAAACAAACTTTTTTGGAATTTTTCTGAAAAGATTTTACAGGCAAAGATTTTGCTTTGTATTGTCTGCTTCCTCACAAAACAAGCAAGAGTTACTTTATTCAGTCCTCGGACTGAATGTTATGTAGTGTGTCGGCCAAGAAAGATGGTCTGCATGAGCAAGAAGGGCGCGCCATTGATGTGCAAATACCGTACGTACAACCAGGGGGATTCCTCACCCTTCAGATAAGCATTGCGGTAAAAAAAGGTCCATTAAGGTAGAGGGGTGGGTCTGTCTGCCTGGAGAGAGAAAACATAAATTTTGACTCATCACCGCCCGACAGCCATTCCCGTTTGTGTCGACTTTTTTTTTGAGAGAGAGAGGGGGCTGATGCCAAGACCACCTGCCTGAGGACCAAACGGCTTTGGGCTGTCCCTCCCTGCGCAGCCTGTGCCCATCGTGATTCAATGATGGGAAGAGATTCAATGGAGAAGCTCTCTCTTCTCCTTCTTCTTCTTCTTCTCTGAATTCAAATGCTAATTGGATATGTGCACCACACAGTAGCAGCAAACCAACCCAGGGTCGGACGATTGGATATCTTAGTTTACTTGTTGCTTGCCCCCCCTCCCCTTGCCCTTACAATTTATGGGCGGGGGGGGGGGAGAGGAGATCGTGGTTGCTCGCGCGCCAGATCCCACCTTGCAACTGGTTTAATTGCCGATTAGATAAGTCGGACGGACGGATTGGGAGGTGGAGAAGATGGAGCAAGGATGATAACCCGCCTCCAAAAAATCCTCTCGAGAAGTTCGAGATGGGGCTCCGCAACTCACGCACTTCTTTCTTCTCCTCTGACATTTGAAACGTCTCTTTTTGGGCCGCTAGGTCTCTAGGGCCGCCGGTTTTTTTTTTTTTTTTCTTTTGCCATCGCCCATTTTCAGTGAACTGCCGAACGGGAGGATGAATAACTCCAATCCTCTCCTCTCTCTCTTCATCCATTCATTCCCATGGCGCCAAAGGTACTCCACGACTCTGCTGACGAGCCGCGTGGTGAACGTGGAGTCCCGCTCCCGAGAGGTCTTCCTGACGGTGGTGCTGCCGGAGACCGCCTTCATCTCCCGCTTCGCCATCGAGGTGGGCGGGGAGCTCTTCGTGGCCTACGTGCGGGAGAAGGAGGCCGCATGGAAGGAGTACCAGCACGCGGTCACCAGGGGGAAGACCGCAGGTAGGAGACATCGAAACATTTTTTTAAAAATCATTCCGAGACTCTCTATTCCGAGAGAAAGAGGGGGGGGAGGTAACAAAATAGTCTATTCCGAGACATTTTCCCCTTCCCTCAAAGGAGAGTGCGTACAAACTCGTTTTTGAACGCATTACGTATACGTAGTACGTGATCCGAAAAAGGGGTTGGGACGAGCTACTGCTAATTTTATGCCTCGTTTTCTTTTCCTTCCTCCTCCCATCCCCTTCGCCCCCCACCTGACTGACTACCTCACCTGCTCCTCCCTCCTCTTCCTTTCCTCCCCCGGTCCAGGTCATAAATGGAGAGGAGGGGGGGAAGGAAGGTGGGGGGTAAAGCCCCTAAATTGGGTGCTTAAGACGCGAGTTGATTGCAGTAGCATGAGGGAGGCTGTAGTAGTATGAAGAGGACTGAAAAAGACATGGAATAAGATTTTTACCTTTTCTCTCTTTATGACGCTTGCTGGAGGAAAAAAAATATGTACTACTACCTACACCTACCGTACTATATTGCTATACCGCATGAGCTGACTACTGTTCCTTCAGGTCACGTCGGCATCTCCGCCCGCCACTCCAACCAGTTCCGCGTGTCCGTGAACGCGGCGGCCAGATCCGGCGTGGCCTTCTTCCTGCTCTACGAGGAGCTCCTCCGGCGGCGCGGGGGGATTTACAGGCACGCCGTCAACATCACGCCCAGGCAGAAGCTGGCGGAGTTCAGCATCAAGGTCCAGGTGCGCGAGAGCCGCAACCTGACTTACCTGCACGTGCCTCCGCTCAGCCGACACCAGCTGACGAGCGTCGACGCCTCCTCCTCCTCCTCCTCCTCGGACGGCCCGCTTGGCACCCACGTGCACCGTCCCTCCTCCTCCAGCGCCGTGGTCACCTACCGCCCGCCCCTGAAGCACCTGCAGGAGAGGCTCAGGTCCAGGCACGCCCTGCAATTCGCGGTGGAGTATGACGTGCAGAGGGTCGGAAAGGGAGGAGAAGTGCAGGCAAGACTAAGATCGCATTGGTCTGCCGATATTATACGAGTACTAGTAATTAGTACCATAGCATACTGCAGTTTCATCAAATGATTCTCTTTTCTACAGATCCTTGATGGCTACTTCGTCCACTTCGTTGCGCCGAGCGACCTCCCTCCGATGGCCAAGCACGTGGTCTTCGTGCTCGACATCTCCGGCAGCATGAAGGGCAAGAAGATGCACCAGACGAGATCCGCGCTGGGGGCCATCCTGGCCGAGTTGCGAAGGGACGTCGACCGATTCAGCCTCGTCGTCTTCGCGGATGAGGTGCACGTGTGGGCCTCAAGCGCGGACAAGGAGGAGAAGGACGTGGTGATGGTGGCCACCGACGAGAACGTGGACGCCGCGATGCAGTACGTGGAGGACATCGAGCCAGGAGGTAAAACACTACTATGTGTCAAAAAAACCACTCCTAGTCTGACCAGAGAAGCAACAACAACAGCAGCAACATCATTTCAAACGTTTTAGGAATGACTAACCTGAATGCCGCGCTTGTCCGTGCCGTGGAAATCGCCACCGCCAGCGCCATCACCACCGATGACGGCTCCCACGTGCAGCCCCTGGTGTTCTTCCTGACCGACGGCCACGCCACGGCCGGGGAGGTCAACTCGCAGCGCATCCTGGACAACACCCGTCGCGCCAACGCCGCCGGCACCGCCGCCGTTTTTTGCCTCGCCTTCGGGAGGCAGGCCGACTTTGCCCTCCTGAAGGTGCTCTCTATCCAGAACAACGGGTTCGCCAGGAAGATCTACGTGGCGGCGGACGCAGCCCTCCAACTAGAGGGATTCTACAAAGAGGTGAGCTAAAGAAATTTGGGCGACTTGGTCCGGACGACGATGGGCAACTCCTTACTGCCGCACCAGGTCAGCAGTCCCATCTTGCGCGACGTCAAGTTCAGCTACCCTTCGGGGGAGGAGGTGTCCGAGGCCTCCCTCACCTCCACCAACTTCCACACCTACTACCAGGGGGGAGAGATGGTGGTGGCGGGCAAGGCATTCGAAGCCAAGGAGACGGTGCACTACGAAATTGTGGCGCAACAGTCCAGCGGCCTGCCGTACAGGGTTACCGGAGCGTATAACACATCTCAGGTGCATAGGTATTAACTTTTTTTGTGTGTGTAATTTTTGAAGAAAAAAACTTTTTGTTTCAGGCGGAGTACTATCCGCAAAGCATCACGGAGACGGTGTTCGACTTGGCGCCGAGCGTGAGGGCCACCAGCGAAAACTTCCTGGAGCGCATGTGGGCCTACCTGACGATCAAGGACCTCCTGGAGAAGGTGGCGAAGGGAGAGATGTATTCCTGCGCGCGTCACGCAGGCGAAAAGGGGCCGGACGTCTCGCCGGACAAGGACATCCCGCAGAGGAGAAAGAGGAGCGTCTCAGGTCGGAGGAGGGCAGCCGGGGACTACAACTTTCTGCACCAGGACGACGAGGACTACTCCCACTACGAGGGCTCTGGAGACGGAGGCGACAGCGAGGAGGAAGACGAGGAAGAGTATTACTACGAGGACAAGGGAGACGGTACTGACCACGACGACGGCGGTGACGTCGGGGACATCATGGAGAAGGTCATGGAAGAGGTTGGCGACCAGGACATCGTCATCTGCAACAACTTGGAGAGGGCCCTGTTCTTGTCCCTGAAGTACGAGTTCGTGACGCCGCTGACCTCCCTCGTGGTGGTAAAGCCGGACCGTGGAAAAGAAGAGGGAGACTTCGGGGAGTTGGGACCCCCGTCCAACATCCGGTTGTTGAGCAGCGCATGCTCCTCTAGCCCCAGCGGGCCGCTTTTTCTCCTTGGTATATTAATTTTCAAATTTGGTGAGCTTCTCCCGTAAGTTAACGCTGCCTTAGTGAATGATAAAAGAGTTTACTAGTGGTTATACACGACTGGTTCCCCAAGCGGCTGTGAGTGTCGGAAAAATATTATAGTCATAATGTTAAGAACGAATGTGCGCCTTTTCTTGAGCTCTGTCTAGTAGTACCCATACCGGTGGTTCTCAACCTTTTTTCGGACTGTGGCCTCCAGAGTATCCCGCAACCCACCTTGGGACCTCCAGAGCATGACGCAACCCACTCTACACTACCACATTAAGCGCTCCTCTTTTTCCCACGCCCTCCTGCGACCCACTTGGAAAAGATTCGGGATAACGACCCATAGGTTGAGAACCACTGGTCTGTATCACTACAATACTGTATATAATGTACTATGATGTCTCTTAAAAGGATATCAAATTGACAATACCACTGCCCTTAATCTGCGGATATAAAATGCTGACTTGATCCTTAGTTCAATAAATGGTTGTGTTCTGTACTTCTGTATAGCATTAAAAAAAAACACATTTCTGTTGAAGAAAAGGCAAGGCCTAGCCACTATCTGTGAATCTTGATTTCTGCCTGTGCTCCTCATTCCCCCACAATATTCTCCGCAAGCAAATAGATGGTGCTGCCGAGGCTTCCCACGCCGAGGATGGAGAGCAACCAGACCGGGAGGATGGTGGTTGTTGTCTCAGCCTTGGTCTCCACAAGTGGCAACACTATGGCTGTCACTGCTGCGTCCACCTCCTTCAGGTCATCCGGGGCTTTGTTGGAGGCCATGGCTGTGAGAGTTTCTCCAACATGGCGAACCATTGAGTTGACAGAGAAGCTGTTCCTCAGGGTGAGGAGGACCTGCGGGGAGAGGAAGACATAGGTCAGCACTCCTGCCACCGATGCTCTCAGCAGGGAGACCCAGTTGGTAGTCTCCTGGGTGCTGGGGAACTTGTAGGCCAGCCAGGCAATCAGGCATGAGATCAGGCGTGGTGAAGTCAGCACCTTGTCTGATATGAATCTGAAGAGGTTGAATGCCCCGTATGTGGTGGCGAGAACAATTCCAAAATCCAGGACTTCCTTGAGTTTTCCAGAATCGCAATTGCATCTAAGCTGCTGGTCTCGCTTCCTTGTCAAGGGCATCGAAGAGGTGGTTGTGGGAGTTTTCTCAAATTTAGGGTCTGTCATATCTTGGTCTAGATGTGAAATGCTTGCTGATTAGTGATTACTTTCCATCAAAAATTTGTCTGACTGATGAGTGATGTGTTTTGACAGCTTTTTATGCTTTATTGCATGGGGCGCCCTTAGTTTTGTATGTAGTAGACAACGTTCTGACAGGACTTTTGCTTTCCAGAACAAATATTGTTTTTATCTAATTCCTTAATAAAGTCTGTTACACCCCCCTCAAATGGCATAAGCATGTTGCCACATCAATTGGACTCCTGCCGACCTATCCAATCTAGGATGAGAGGGGAGATTAGCTCTTTTGAGTGAACCTGGGTGAAGACATAATGGTCCCTTGCGGACCGGCCGTGGAGGAAAGCTGGCTTATATCGCAGCCCCTCCTACCCCAACAACAACAACAAGGTCTGAGTTAAGAAGTTGTTCACACTTTCTAAACATGGAGGCACGGCTTTAAAGTAGTGTGGTAGTCTAATAATATCATTTTTCATGAGAACATGTCTTTAAACGCGTCACAAGCCATGCAGTTTGATATGGTCGTAACTCTTGAAAGTCGCATCTGGATGCGAAAGTTGGTCGGGAATGCAAAAGATGCCAAAGAAGAAAGTTCATCCTGCATTCTTGAAGTTGCGAGTTGTCAGGTTTACTTCATAAAAAGGACGTACGCTAGAGAACATGCAGATCGTTCCATCCGCGCGCAGTTGTACTAGTAGAGTACGTATGTATTACACTAGATCCATTTATCTCTGCGGTCGAGGATGAGGCACAATGGGAGATTCGTACTCAAACGCAGGGAGAGGAGTATATGTACACTAGTACTACTACTGCACCACGCCCACGTATTAGAAAAGCTGCACAAGTAGTACTATGTGCAAGAAGGGGAACAAACGCTGATGATTAAAAAAAAAAAAACCCTACTTCATTCTGCAGAGAGCTCAATCTTGAGTAAAAGAGTGAGAAGCACTATCTCGCTTTCCCTACCCACCCATCATGTCCGACATCGAGCTGTCCGAGGGCGTCACGTACAAAAAGGTGGACTCCGAGGCGTCGAAGGCGTTCCGGGAAAAGGTTCAAGGCCATCCGAAAGGATTCGTCCGATTGCAACCCTATGACCAGGTACATACCTACATACTACCTGTAGCATAACTCTTAAAATCCTTCATAGTTGTACTTTAGTAATCACTAAAGTGCTGTATTTCTGTAGGTGATGCCAGCCACTTTTCTTCCATTTGAGAAGCCAATGAGAGAGTTCAAAGTGCGGCCCGACGACGTCTGGGTATGCACCTTTCCTAAATGTGGTAAGTTGTCGTGGTTTTTTTTTCACGGGCGTTACGGCCAGCCGTTCTTGGATGCTGATGCAGCAAGACTTCCCCAGGGACTACCTGGAGCATGGAGATGGTCTGGTGCATCATTAACGACGCCGACCTTGAAAAGGCCAGGAGTCTGAGTCAGGATGAGAGGATTCCCTATGTGGAGTAAGTCTGTGGGGCAGCAAAAAATTCTGTTCCGGCTCGCTTCCTTTTTACCACCTCGCAGGATGATCGGCCTTTGCGACGAGGATATGCTGAAAAAGTACGAGATCGAAATGCCCAACACGCTGGAGCAGGCTGCCCAGCTGCCCTCCCCCAGGGTTCTGAAGTCGCATCTCTCCATTGACATGCTGCCAAGGGGGATCATGGACGAGAAGACGGCCAAGGCAAGTAGTGAACTCTGCAAAAAAAACCAAAAAAACCCAATCACTTGCTCAGTACTTCTGTTCCCTTCTACAAAGATCGTTTACGTGCTTCGCAACCCCCGAGACACCTGCATGAGCTTCTTCAACCACTTCCGCGCCCTGGAGGGCTTCACCGGCTCGCTGGACTGCTTCGTGGACGCCTTCCTCGCCGACGAGTGCGGGTACTACACGCCGGCCATCGGACACATGCTGGGCTACTGGAAGGCCAGGCACCAGCCCAACGTCCTCATCATCAGCTTCGAGGACATGAAGAGGGACCTGGAGTCCGTCGTGCGCAAGACGGCCGCCTTCCTGGGGAAGCAGGTGCCGGAGGAGAAGATGAAGGACCTCCTGGAGCACCTGAGCTTCCAGTCCATGAAGAAAAATCCTATGGTTAACAAGCAAGAATACGTGGAGGTACTGAATTTTTGCCGGGTAATGCTCTTCCCATAAACGCGTTTTTACCCGTAATATGTTCCTTTTTCCATGTTGTCAGATGGGCAACAAGATCTTCGACATGAACTTCGACCCCACGAGCTTCATGCGCCAGGGCAAGGCCGGCACCTGGAGACAGAGCCTCTCCGCAGAGACCGTCAAGCGGTTCGAAGAATGGGAGAACAAGTGGCTGAAAGACACGGACCTCTCCTTCCAGTACGAGTGAATCGGCTTTGTGGCGTACTAGTTGTGCAAAAAAAATAAAAATAAAAAGCCGTTGGCAAGAGTGTACCTACTACAGTAATTGCACAACATTGAAACAATTTGTAAATGCAACCTGAAAAATAAAGCCGCATAACACAGCTCCCAACTTTTTTTTCTAGGTGATGCGTAACGCTAGCTTAACTAGCGTAAGGCAAGTGCAAAACCTGTAAAGACCAAAAAGACGATGGTAAAGCGATTAAATTCCAGTTTATTACTCGTAGAATTCTGCATCTTCAACCTTGTACTTACAATGTAAGAAACATCTCATACTTGAAACTCTGACAATCATAAATGCTTAAAGGAGAAAAAAAAATTCAAACCTCCGTCCTGAAAGGCTTCCTCGGGTGCAGCGCCCTCAGCTCGTCAAACCCGCGCGCACTCAGGGTGGAAGAATCCTGTTCGTGGTCCTGCTGCCTGAGTCGGGTGGCCAGGCCCAGGAGCACGAAGCGACGCTTCTCCACATCCCCCAGGTTGCACGCCACCAGCCAGGTCACGAACCAGTCGCTGAAGGTGGCGCAGCTGGTCACCACGCTGATCACCTGCGGCGAGACGGTGAGGGAGGGGTGTGTGTGTCAAGCAGCTTCAGTTATCCCAAGCTTAATTGCTCCGTGATGAAATCTTACGTCGGGGGAGGAGTCGGGCGAGGTTATCTTGAGGAAGAAATTTCGGAAGAAGGAGAAAGCTATCAGCAGACAGATGAAGAACAGGTGGCAGAAGGCGAAGACGACAATGGCGTGGAGCCAGAACCACAGGAACAGATAGATCTTCTCGTTGATGATGTTGAGTGGCACGATGCAGAGGGCCTCTGTGTTCTGGATGTTGCCGCTGTGGCCGAATTTTCGCACCGAACAGGATGTCATGCGGGGAAACACCACGGCCTGAGGGGGGGGGGGAGGAAAAGAGTTGGAACAGGGAGGAAGAGCACCAGTGAACTGAAACATAAAAAGCATGCTTGCTCCTTTCCCTACCAGTGGATTGTCCTTGTCGTGCCAGTCCTCCTCGTACTTGAGGACCGACATCCCCAGCCAAGTGAAGCGCCCGTTCAGCAGCCAGTTGATGAAGCAGATGTGGAGGACCGCAAGGATGGCGCCGGCGACCTCGACGACGATGTACTTGGCCGCGTAGCCGTGGAAGCTGCCGAACTTCTCCGCCAGTCGCCTCCCGAGCTTCGCGGGGGCCTCTCTCTCGCCGTCGTCGGCCCTGTCAGGTCCGCTGCCATTGGACTGGTCCTTGTCCTTCTCCTTGTCCTCGTCCTTCTTCTCTGATTCCATTTCCATGCTCTTGAGCAGATTCTCTACTCGTCCTCCTTCGGCGAGGGTCCACCACATGTACGGGGCAGAGAACAGGAGACACTGGACAAACAAGAAGAAGGCAATCATTCCACAGAGAGAGAGAGAGAGAAAAAAAAAGCATACTCGACAAAGAAGACGGTCGTGTACGTAGTACAAGTGTAGCTCTAGTCACCTGGAAGATGAGCGTGAGTCCCACCCACTGGTAGTAGTAGTGCAGCCACTCCGGGTCCCCGTGCAGGTGGTCCCTTCCCGTGTACTTGATCCCGGTCTCGGCCAGGTAGCGGTCCTCCTCGCCCGTGGTGTTGAAGGTGCTGGTGCCGTGGAACCAGCAGTAGTTGTTGACGAACTTGTCATTGAGTATGCTGCTCTTGAAAACACAGTTGATGGGCTCCCCGAAGGCCTGGGTCCAGCTGGACAACCTGTGGAAAAGTGCCGTGTCCTGCTGGCGAGCTGCACTAACTACAATTCAGACCTAACTACTGTAGTAGAGCTAAGAGGGATCGGGTCCGCCCGGCACTCACGCGGAGAAAAGCCCGAAGATGAAGGCGGTGACCTGGTACAGCCTCAGCGCGGCGGAATGCAGCCTGACCTTGGACTTGAACTTCCACACGCTGATGACGGAGGCGGTGCTCTGGAAGACCTGCTTCAAATCGCCGGCCATCGCGGACGACGTCGGCGGGCGGTCAAGTTGGATTATGCTAATATTATTGCTATTGCAGCTTTGAAAGCTTTTTTTAAGTTCGGGAGTTGCTGACAGAGTTGCCAGCAGTTTCGTGCTTCAATACGCAAAATTTCCCGACCGCACAAATTCTGGTTGGGATATGCTGTATCTAGTAGTGCGTTTTAGTCAAACCGTAATAACTACTAACTAATAAGTTTTTTGGCCCATTTCAAGGGAAGGTTATTATTTTCTCCTATAAAAATATTTTGGTATAGTGTGATCCAGAAGCATCAAGTGTTTTTTTTTATTGCACTTTTTCCCATCTCGGGAAAAAAAATGTGTGAAAAGAAAAAGATTTTTCAGAAAAAGCACAATTTTACATTTTGCATTTATGCGAAAAAGTGCCGTATTTGGGAACACTGAGTCACAAGCTAACCACGTGTCAAGTTGCTAAGCTCCCACACAAGCCAGACTTGTCCCGAACAAAGCGCCCGGGCTGTCTAGAGAGACAAATCGCCTCCTTGAAGGTGTGTAAACGAAAAAAAATAGCCGCATTTTTGAGAGGTCTGTCTAGAATGTTCCATGGAGTTCGCTGAAAATGGTGACGCAATTCTGTCAGATGTCCAAAGTAATAAGACACATCACGTTCACGCGAATTTCTCTGCATGGGAGTTTGCGACTTCCCCTTAGCCATCGGCCAAATGGTGGCGAATTGTTGTTCTCTGAGAACTCCAAAGCAAGTGTAGCCAAGGAAAGGAGATCCCCTGGTAGAGTCGACGGCTCCCATACAACTGCAACTTTCTCCTCAGGGCCTAACAAAGTCTCTCCCCGATCTAAAGACATTCACATTTAATCGTTTCCAAAGTTACGTGACTGCAATATCACAACATCAGGTTAATAAGCCCGCACTTCAAAAGCATACGGAGAATAAGAAAAAACTTTTGTGAAAAAACTTCACTCGGGTGATTTGCATGTTCGTACGTAAAAAAAAAAAAAAGCTGTATGAAAGCTCACGTGTGTTCACAGCTTTGTGTGGAGAGGGGGGGAGGGGGAAATGCGTCTCTTGCACCCATCAACAGATCCTACTATAATCAGCTCACACTCCCCTCCCTCCTCACAAGAAGTAGTCGATGGAGTGCGGCATCTGGTGGTGGTGTTGGTCTTGCTGCTGCTGCTGCTGCTGCCTCTGCTGCTCCTTCCACCTGGTGCACATGACCCTGTCCGTGGTGAGGGTCCACTGGGTGCAGCTCCGGGAGAGAGGGGAGGACGACAAGGCGGAGGAGGTGGCGGTGCCGTCCGACCCGGAGTAGATGGACTTGTTCCTTGGTCCTCCTCCGCCGCCGCCGTTCCCGGACGGTGGTGAGAGGTACCCCAGCCGTCCCGACCGCTCCAGCAGTCGCAGCGCCCCTTCCGACACAGCCGCTGGCGCCTTCGGCTGCGGGAGAGAGGACGAGGGCGGTGGCTCGGGCTCCTCCTCCTCCTCCTCCTCCTCTTCAGACTGGACGAGGCCGTCGCCACTCGATGGCAAAGGAACTTGCTGTGGCCTGGAAAAAAAAGATGTCGATTACGTGTCCCTGACGTCGCTCATGGAGACAGAAAAGAAAAAAACCTATCCAACAATCTTTGCATGCTCACGATTGAGACATTTGCTCCAGGAACTTTTGGTTCCTGAGGTTGACCTCCTCCATGAGTCTTTCGTGCGCAGTCTTCCTCTCCGTCGCCCTTGTGCCACCCCCGCCTCCGCCACCCCCGCCTCCTCCTCCTGCTCCGCCGCCGCCGCCGCCGCCGCCCCCGGGAGGAGGGCCTGCATTGCAGTTGCATCCCTCCCCAGGATGGTACACGACATCTCTGCGACAACAAGAGACTTAGTTTTGGAATTCGTACTGTAGCTGCCAACCTTGAAATGTTAGATAGTGTGCTAGATTATAGATAGTACAGTAGTAGTTTATTGAAGAAGAAAAAACGTACCCTACCCTTTCATGTATATGAAGCTGATGTATGTGATCAGGTAGACGAGTGGGACCGCCACGATGGCCCACACACGAGAGCTGGCCATGCCTGAGAGAGACCAAACAGTTCCAAAAGTCCTCTCGCTCTCAGAGGTGCGTTTTATTGGTGATGCGATCACTGTGTTGCCCCCTGGCCTCGGAACAAGCTGAACATCTGTCTTTCATGACATAATAGTC
>JAAUYM010067468.1_pt1 | contig 13636 bp, 17 predicted proteins | sample 7278001 | NCBI WGS metagenome assembly JAAUYM01 (sample SAMN14350224, study PRJNA611818) | marine sediment metagenome | isolation source: surface marine sediment (1.8m) | place: French Polynesia: Moorea | collected 2018-08
CCTTCCTCCCCCCCCCTCCCACTCCCCCGCAGGAGTGCAACAACATGCTGTACCCGAAAGAGGACAAGGAGAACCGCGTGCTGATGTACGCGTGCAGGAACTGCGATTACAAGATGATCGCGGACAACAACTGCATCTACGTGAACAAGATCATGCACGAGGTGGACGAGCTGACCAACATCGTCTCCGACGTCATCGGCGACCCCACCCTGCCCCGGTCGGAGGACCACCCGTGCCCCAAGTGCAAGCACAGGGAGGCAGTTTTCTTCCAGGTAGGCATGCTACTATACGTACACATCGGATACTATGGGATTGTTGAGCGCCGAGATGTCGTCGATCCATCGTTGTTTCTCAGGCTCAAACGAGCAAAGCTGAACACAGCATGAAGCTGTACTATGTGTGCACTAACAGTCTGTGCACCCATCGGTGGTCAGAATGAGAAAGAGAAAGGCAAGGTCTTAGTGATTCTCTTGAAAAATAAGGTACCACCTAACAAAAGTAATACATATCTACGGAGAGACGCGATTCCTAAAAAGCTTTCTTAAAATACTATATCTTGTGTTCGTACGAGAAAACAGCAAATTTCCACTCGACCTTAACAATTTTTTGTTAACATCTTCCAATGATGCTTAGTTTAATGTGTTCTTAACCCATTTTCAAGGAGATTTTTTTCTTTCCTAACTCGTTCGCCAAGTCTCCCAGATCTGACCTTGTTCTTCCTTCCTTCTCCCCCCCCTCCTCTTTAGGCCGAGTCTCGACGGGCGGAAGACGAGATGAAGCTCTACTACGTCTGCACAAACGTTCACTGCAGTCACAGGTGGACAGAATGAGCGCTCTGGGTGTTTCTCTTCCTCTTCAAGTACCAGTGTCACCGTGTCACCACCGTAAAAACATAAACGTAACATTTTTGGTCTCTGGTTAAAAGTTGCATCGATTATTATTACGATAATGCTGCACTTAGCATTACCGCTAATAAAAACTTTATGGGATCTCGCCTGGTAGTATCTACAGCATGCCCCTTTCCAACCAATATCGCTAGTGTGCATTTAGTGATGGGTTGTCCCATCGCCAGAGCAGGTGTTAAAATAGTAAAAACAATGACCCTCAGAGCAACCTAGAGTAACCCAAATTTTGACAGCATCAATAATTACCACTAGTGGCACAGCCGTTGGTGTGGCTCTAGTGATACCAATATTGGTTGGGTTAAAAAAGACTGAATACTTCTTTTCTAGTTTAAATATTTTTTGTCAAAGTAAAAGTTTTTTGGTATTTTTAAACGCTCGTGAAATGTATCATAATGAATAATCATTTTGCCACACACGGTACTAAAATAAGGTATTTGGTTTTTTTTAATGGACATGCTGGCATGCTTGAAAAAGTACCGTACTTCGTACATACGTGGATGTTCCTTCCGTCGTCTTCCGTCGTCCTTGGCTGCTGGTTAGCAACGCGATGGCTGCGGAGACGGGAGGGAAGGAGGTGAGGGAGCGCTGCGTTGGGCCTCTTGTGTCGCTCAGAGGCCCTCAACCGCCCCCCCCCCTCTCTTTCCTCCGTCTCATCATGGCCTGGGGGCGACCTGGAACACACACAAAAAAGGAAGTGAGACTACAATACCAGTTGAGGAGGAAGAGGAGGCGAGGAGGAGGAAGGAAAAAAAAAAAGAGAGACAGGAAGGGAAAATTCCTGTTGGTACCTGGGGCGGAGGCGAGAATTATTGTCTGGCTTCAGTAGACATTGTTCTGCTGTTATGCGCGCTGTCACCATCTGCGGAGTCAATTTGAGAGGGTTTTTTTTTTGCAAAGAATACTGTAGCATACTAGTTTGTTTTACTCGTTTTTGACCGAGTGTCCACACCCTTGCCCTAATAAATAACGCGGAAATCAGACCGAGTCTAGCTTCCCCACCCCCTCTACCCACCCAAAAATAAAAAACCTGTACCGTACGGTATAGTCCTAGTCCTCTTTTTGTGGGGTGATGGCGCGTGCGTGCGTGCGTGCGGCGGCGGCGGCGGCGGCGGCGGAGGCGCCGCCTACCGACTTGGCAAGCGTCTTCGAAATACTAGAGCGAGAGTTGGCCGCTCCCTCCCACCCGGTAGTTGGCAGGTGCTCCTCATCAGACGCAGGTGTGAAATCATGATCCCGGCAGACCTGTCGGCCAGGTTGGCCCAGCAGATCCGTCGGCTATGGGTCTACCTGAGTCTGGAGCCCGCCATCTTCTGGTACCTGGCGGCCGAGGGGATCATCCTGGGCGCCGGAGTGGAGAAGAACTTCATGATATGGAAGGTATGCGCAGCGTTCTCCAGAATTACTTTTTTCCCACCTAAGCAACAATTCAATGGGCAAAAATCTCTCGACTTCTCTGCCGTGTCCCAGATGTGTCGCGTTGAGCTCGGCTACAACGAGACGGTCTGCGACAACCTGGAGGCGGACGAGCACGAGAAGGCGACGTCCATCGTGCAGATAGAGGCCAACAAGATCGCCGCCACGGACAAGTTGCTGACCCAGTGGCCGGCCGTCTTCTACGTCCTCTTCGCCGGAGCCCTCTCGGACAGGTTCGGGCGGCGGTACCTCATCTGCTTCCCGATCGCCGGACTGGCCTTCTCACAGATTGTGTACCTCATCCACTGGACGTTCATCTGGTGAAAAAAAAATCTTAAAATATGCGAATGCGATATTTTTAAATCAAATATGAAAGTAAAAACTAGATTTTTTCCCTTTTTTTATAGGGAACTGCCTGTGTGGTTTTTCTATTTGGACGACTGGCACGCCTTCCTGGGTAGCTTTGCGGTAAGTGAGGTTATTACCAGCACTGAATACTACTCGTAGTAGTACACTTGTACCGACATTACATGTTTACTGGTTTTGTTCGTCCGTTTCCAGATATTCTACATGGGAGTCTACGGCTACGGCTCAGACATCACGGAGCCAGATGGAAGAGCTCAAAGGAAGGCTGAGTCTCCCTTAATTTGGGAATGGAGTAGTAGTAGTACCTTCTATGTGATCGACCCGCTCTCGACCCTCTAGGTTTGCCACCTACGACGGGACGGAGATCGTTGGTCTCATCATCGGAACTCTCATCAGCGCGCCCCTCTACGAGATAGGGGGTTTCTACGCCAGCTACGCCGTCAGGCTCACCTTCCACCTCATCTCACTGGTCGGTGGTGGTTTCCTCGCACTAAGGCGGGCGCACTTCCTTTCCCAAATAAATTTTGCATTAATTTTTCCAGACAATCTTCATAAGAGCGACGAGCCCGTCAACCATCGCTGCCAGAAAGAAGATGAGGTCGGACTACAAGGAGGAGGAGGAGGAGGAGAAGTCGAAGGACAACAACAACAGCGGCGACGAAAAGGAGAAAAAGGAGGAGGCAGAGGAAGGAACGGCCACCTGCGGGATCGTCGGCATCCTCAGGGACTTCCTGATCCGCCCCCTGCAGGACGTCTGGAAGACCGTGACCAAGCAGCGTCCGTGCGTCATCCGGTTCTGCATCGCCGTCACCATCACCATCTATCTCCTGTACGGCATTGCCTACAACTACAGGGACGAGCTGTTCCAGTACATGATGAAGGTAAGCGCGACGTCCTATCTCGTACGGAGCGCGCGGCGGGGCAGGCATCACCTGTAACGAGAGTTTCTCCATTGCATCGCCAGGTTTTCCCTGACTTCACCGAGGGCATCTTCGCCAGCATGTCGGCCGGGGAACAGGCGCTGCAGGTAGGGGCAGAGACAAAAAAAGGCACTCTTTGTCATTAGTCCTGTCGTCGGAATACTTGAACGTCGTCCTCCAACTTTCTTTAGATCTTGGTCCTCTTCGGGCTGGTTCCTTTCCTGCGCGGCCGGATGGGGTGGCACGAGACCGCAGTGTCCATGCTGGTGTGCCTCACCATCGTCCTCGGCCTCCTGGGCGCGGCCATGTCCAAGGTCCTGTGGCCGAGCTTCACGCTGGCCACCATCATCGCCGGCGGTGCGCTCCAGGCCCAGTGGTCCCTCAACAGAGCCGTCATCACGAACTTGGTCGGACCGGACGAGGTGAGATCAAAGGGGGTCGAGTCAAGAGCTTTGTGTTTGCAGTTGCATTATGCTGTCTGTCTTTTCTATGTACACAGGTGGGAAAAATTTATTCGGTGATGTCCCTGTGCGCCACAAGCACCGGACTGTTCGCTCCCGTGGCTTACAAGATGGTAATTTGACTTTAATACTGTACATATGTGCAGTGGAATTATCGACAACATTCAACCTCTCTCTATTCTCTCTGTCTTTTCCCCTTTTTTACATCAAGCTGTACAACGCGACCGTGGACACCCTGCCGTACATGTTCCTGGTGATGACCTCGCTGCTGTACGCCATTGCCATGGTGGGACACGCCTTCCTCAACTCCAAGAAGGCCCTGCTGAACCAGCAGAAGAAGGAGGAAGATGCGAAGGAGGCGGAGAAGGGCGAGAGCAGCAAGGAAGTGGCTGAAAAGGCACTCTGAAAGACCCGTCAATTAGTACGGTTAATCGTTACGTTTATTTATTTATTATTAATTTTTGTGAATCAAGAACAAGTCCATATACTTGTACGCAAGCTCGTATTTGTTGGAAAAAAAATTGTTACACCTAGCTACAGGACTCCAAATTTACTTCAGAAAAGATGGCAGCAGCCAATAGCAAGTATTTAGAAGATACTACTACATTCATACTCTGTACCTACAATGCACTACCGGTAGTCTTACCATGTTCGTATACAATAAAACTGAGACATTCATGCAAACGACCTTCATTATTTCTGCATTTTATGCGCCCTCGCAAACGTGCACTTACTCTGAGATGCCTCGCAGCTACCTTCACGCGGTGGACCGCGTGGCCATCTTTCTCCTCATCGGGGTCTCCACAGTCTTCCAGATCGTCCTCTACATCGACATGGCCAGGAGGGACAGCAGCTGGAGGAGGGGAGACAGCACCGTGAACGCCCTCACCATAGAGACCAGGCAACAATATCACATTGAAGCTGGGCTCTCCCCCCTCCTAAGTAAAACGGCCTTATTATTTTTGTTTTATTTTTAGGCCTTATCCGATTCGGGATATCAATGAAAGTGAGGTTTTTTTTCAGCGCTATTCCGGTGTGCTTCAGCGCCAATAAGAGTCTTTAAGTTTTGGCCTTGAGTCCCACCAGGGCCGTCGTCCCGGGGGACAAGGTCTTCTACGTCGCCGTCCTGTCAAGCTACAACCGCGTCACCATCGCCGTCAACAGCAAAATGGTGGTCGACTGTACTGTACCTACTACATCCCGTTTTTCAAATTAGGGACCACAGTTTATTCCCCTCGCCAGGTGTACGAGAGCTCTGATCGCGGCATCCACGTCGTCGTGCTGAACCAGTTCTCCGGGGAGGTGATGGCCGCGGACGCCTTCGACCTGTTCACCTCCAAGGAGTCCAATGGCCTCATGATCGCCTTCGTCAGGAGCATCAGCAACGCCGGCCGCATCGTCGTCATGGCGGTCTGCGACGAGGGGACCTTCAACGTCAACGACATCCTCAGGGAGGAGGTGAAGAAGCTGGGTTCTCTGCTCTTCCACAAGCTGCAGTGGCGCTCCATGTGGGCCTTCGTCTCCTGCAACTTTACCTCCCTGGGGGAGCAGATCAACGACCCTCCGGAGAACGCCTTTGTCAGGATGCGAACCTTTTCGGACAATTTCTTATACGTGTACGTCTTACTTGAACCGATTTTTGTTTTGTCAATTGCAGGGTGTGTGGGCCGAGCCGCTCTTGCTGGGGATCAACCTGGTTGCGAGGGGAAAGGCGGAGGCGGTGGAGAACTCCTGCACCAAGTGGATGGGCACGATGGCGGGAGACAAGCGAGCTGCGGTGAGAAGCGGCCTCACGACCACCGTCCTCAACCAACTGATTTTTTAAAACTTTTTTTTAATCGTCAGTTTTGCCTGCGGTACGAGGGGTACGGAGAATTTTGCCAGTGTCGGAAGAGGGACTCGAGAAGTGACCAGCTGGAAGCCATTGTGAATCCAGATAACATCATTCCCCTCAAAAACTCGCAGCTGAACCAGGTACAATTAAAGTTTAAGTTGCTGGCACATCTTTACATCACCTCAAGTCACCAGCAGCGACGTCGTTGCAGGTACCCACCGTGATCATCGCCGGGAACCGGCCCAAGTACCTGTTCTCCCTGCTCAGCTCCGTGATGAACGCGACGGGCGCCACCCCCGCGTCCACCCACGTCTACATCAACGGGTACCACGAGGAGCCGGCGGCGGTGGCGGCGCTGTTCGGCCTGGCGCACTCGCACCTCGGGCAGATGGGCGTGGCCAACGGGGTCATAGGGAACCACTACCGGTTGTCGCTTGTCGACGTCTTTCAGAGGAACCCCGGGGCCAAGTTCGCCATCATCCTGGAGGAGGACCTGATTGTGTCGCCCGACATCTTCAGGCGAGCCAAATTACGCAGCGTGCCAGTTTGCAGTTTGTGAACGAGCTGATCTTTAGATACTTTTCTGAAACGCTGCATCTGCTGGATTCCGATCGAGATCTCTTCAGCATTTCTGCCTGGAACGACCTAGGATATCCGGAGGTGAACTGCTTAAAATTCTTTATTAAACTGCATGGCAAATGCAAACGCATCTGATTAAACTGCATCAACGTCTACTGTAACTAACAGCCTAAGCATCATCAAGAAATAGTAGCTATGCCAGTGACAACTTGCAGGTTGCTAGAGACCCCTCCCGCCTCTTACGCGTGGAAGGGGTCCCCGGGCTAGGCTGGGTGCTCAAGAGGAGCATATTCGAAAAGGAGATGCTGGAGCAGTGGCCCAACATGAACCAGGTGGGGAGATGTACACTAACTGAAGGTTAATACATAATTGTATTATAGCTATATTCTTTCCTAGCAGAACTACGACTGGGACATCTGGCTGCGCATGGATCACATGCTGAAGGGGCGCGACAGCCTCATCCCGGAGGTGCCTCGCTCTAGGCACAACGGCTGGAACGGGCAGAACGTCAAGCCCTTCATGCAGGAGATCTTCTTCAACAGGATGGTGCACAACGTCGACAGACACGTCAAGTACAAGGGTGACACCGCGGCAGTCCGTCCTCTGCCCTCCCCCCTCCCCCACCTGCCCCCGGGCAATTGATAGATGGTTTAAATAAAAATTCGGTCAACAGACGTGCGCAACATGACGAGGGTGGGCTACGACCTGAAGCTGGCGGCCGAGGTGCAGGCGGCGCACACCATCGTGGCCAGCGAGGGCGCTACACCCTGCGGGAAGGAGTTCCTCAGGGGTCAGGGCGCCCATGACAGAGTATGAGATGCTTGCAGTGGTACATTATAACCCTACCAATAATGGCCTTGCTCAGGCTATGCTGGGTAAGGGTTCTGATCGCATGCTAAAAGTCCAAAAAATATTTTAAAGCTCCATTTATGCTCCGTCTTCCCCCCTGATAACTTTTGACGCAAAAAATAGCCCCGCCCTAGCACTCGCACGATAGGTTGGCCTCACTCTGGCCTCGGATTATTGGTCGGGAAGGCACTTTACACATGTAATGCTGGAAATCGACTTCTGCTAGGTTTTCTACATCGAGATGCGCGACAGGGACGACCACTTCAACTGGCTGCAGCTTGCCGGGTGCAACCACCTCTGGAGCCTGGACTCCCGCGGCTCCCGCAGGGGCGTCTGGTCGCTCGGCTCCGGGGAAAACGGGTCAAGGCTCTTCATTGTGGGGGTGCCCTACAGCGAATTGTCGTGAGTGGAAAAAGAGAGAGAGAGAAAGTCCTTACTAGCAATCCTTCTTCTTATTCCGTACCCGACCGGACTATGTGACATTTTTTTAATGTGACATTTACGTGGTTTCTAATGACATGTTCTGTTACTTGATTCCAAGCTGAATTTGCTACACTAGTAACTTAAAAGTCCCGTCGGGTAGGCGCACGATGGATTCTCGCGTGAAGCCCTTCTCCTTCCCGCGGCTGCCGCCGGGCGACAGCAAAGACGAGGACGAGAAGCAGGAGGTCCGGAAGAAAATACAAGTGCAGTGATCTAACGAGGTGATAATCACAAAAGAAATTCATTTCTTGTCACAACAAAAATCAACTTGTTCCACGATGTACTACTATACTAGTAGAAAAAATGTGGGATCATAAATCAACACACACATTAGATATTTCATTAAAAAAAACTCTTCTGTCCTTGCAGTCATCCTCTTGACAGGGAAGAAGTGACTTAGTTGATGCTTCACTAGAACAGTCAGTTTTAATCTCCGTCGTCTTCTTCCATCATAAGCCCTTCAGAGAAATCGTCAGTGTGGGTCTTGGCGCTCTTTTTTGGTCAATTATAAAAGGATTTCATATACTATAGCAAGATTTTTTTACTTTAGCCTCGGCTAAACAAAAACGAAAACCATTTCTCGTACTTTATCTTAGACTCACACTGGTCGACAGCCCAGCAACCTCCTCTCCCCTCCTCCTACTTTAGTCGCAAGTCGTTGAGGTTGGTGGGAGAGGAGTGCATGTAGCTGAGGTATGCCATGCCGTGTCCGCGGAAGTGCCTCCTCAGCTCGGGCGGGGTGGGGAACGAGCGGTTGCACACGGCGCACACGTTCTTGGCGCCGGGCGGCGGCGCCGGCGCACGCCCCGGCGCCGGCGCGGAAGACCTCTTCCTCTTCTTCTTGTCCGCGCCGCCTCCGCCGCCGCCCTTGCGCCGCCTCTTCTTCGGGGTCGCCTCCTCCTCCTCCTCTTCCTCCTCTGCTGCTCCTGCTGCTCCTGCTTCTTCCGCTCCCTCGTCGATGGTCAGTGGTCGGTCCTCCTCATCCTCATCTTCGTCGTCGCCACCTCCTTCCGAGCCTGTATTATTAACCGTTTGGTCTCAATTCAAACTTGAAGAACATTCGAGGTTAACTCCTTAAACACCTTCTATTCTGCTTCCTTCCTGGCGGGCGGCGAGTGCGTCCTCGCAGTAATCGGCCGCCTCCGGCCTGCGGACAGCGTGCAGCAGGAAGAGATGCTTCTTCCAAGCCGGCTCAGACGCGAAGGACATGCCGCACTCTCGGCACTGATCGGAAGGATATAGTGCGATTTAGAGAAGTTAACAGAAAAGTGACGTTTTTAATAGGTACCTGGAAGTAGTCGATACCAGGCCTGGCCGGGTCCCTGGGCCTGTGGACCCTGATGTGGCACTGGAAGCTGTCCCTGAGGTCGCTGGAGAAGTCGCAGAGCCCGCACTGGTACCGGTCCATCCTGATGCTGTCCTCCTCCACCACCCCGAGCGGCGACTCCGTCCTCCCGCCGTGCTGGTGGCGCCTCTTGCGCTTGCCCACGTCGCCGTGGACCACGGAGGAGCCCAGCAGGTGCGCGCGGCGGCCGAGGTTGTTGAAGGCCAGCATGCTGCGCATAGAGGGCACATCCACCCCGAGACTCTCCACGAAGGGCTGGGCCGCACGTTCCTTGGCGGCCATGGCTGCGCCTCTTCCCCTGAGAGGAGGTCTCCCCTTCTTCTTGGCGGAGTCGGACTTGGAATCGCTTCTCTGCAACACAGACGTGGCTGACGGCTCGGACTTCACCGTCTCAACGGGACTGACTTCGGACTTGGACGACGGAGGGACGGGCTGGACCTCTGACTCTGGCAGCTGCTGCTGTTGTTGCTGCTGTTGTTGTACTTGTGGCTCCTTTCCAGAGTCCTTGGAAGACGATCGGATGTTTCTAAGTGATCCGCGCCTCATCCCTCCGGCGTTGCGGAGAGCCTTTCCGACGGGCACCTCCTCCTCCTCGTCTGCGTCGTCGGGAAAGGCCGAGTCGCTGAAACCCTCCTCGTTCTTCTTGGTCGGCGAGACCGCCTTGGAGGGCGTCAGGTTCGACTCGAGCTCGCCAACCACCCTCTTTTGGAACTCCGCCACCAGGCTTCCCCTGCAGTCGGACCCCAGCACGTTCCTCAGCTGCTCAAGTGAGTCGGCCACCTTCCTCTTCTTCTCCCTCAGCGTCTCCTCCGACTCCGCGCTTGGGAAGAGCGAGCTGAAGGCCTTTCCCGCCGCGGAGGAGACGGCGGCGGAGACTGACGAGCTGCACCAGTTCTGCATGCGACACCACCGGCGGTTGTGACGGGAGAGCTGGGACACGTCGGCGAAGTGTGACTCGCAGGAGGAGCACTTGAACGCGAAGAACCTCTCCCACCTGGAGAGGAAGGAATGCTAAAATTAGTACACCGCATCGCAACCAAAAAAATAATAGGGCAAATTTACTTTTTAGCCATGCGATGAATCTTCTCTTCAATGGCCTGTCTGGAGCTGAAGAGGTTGTTTGGCCCCCTGAGGAAGGGTGCTTTGTACAGAAGGTTGAAGTCGGGTTGCCCAGCATCACATTCATTTTTATGAGACTCCTCCCTGAAGAAGAAGAAAGAAAAACTTCCTATGAATGCTAACACTAACAATAGAAGAGACTACACGTCATCTGTCACCAACAACCTGTGGGCATAGATGGCGGCCTTGTTGTCGAACGCCTTGGGGCAGCCCGTGCACTTGTAGTAGAGCCTGACGTGGGTGGCGTACATGTGGCTGAGGATGTCATCGTCGTCGATGACGGCGCTGGCGCCGACGGCGTTCCCGGCCAGGCAGACCCTGCAGGACAGCGCCAGCACCCTGGCGTCATGGTGGCAGGCGTCCTGGGCGTGCGCCGCGAAGGACCGCCACGTCTCCCAGGCGACCCCGCACTCGGGACAGACGTGCGGAGCCGACCGGGAGTGCGCCCGCTCGTGCGCCAGGGCGGCGCAGCGAGTCGGGAGCGCCATCCCGCAGTTGAAGTGGTCGCAGTGGAGGGTGGCGGCGCCGCCGCCGACCTTGCCGTCTTGGAAGTGGGAGCGTAGCCTGTCCCTACGCATACTCTGATGGCACTCCGTGCACTGGGCAACGTCGGGGTCCGATCGGCTCAGCTCGGCGTGGAGGGCGTCCAGCTCCCTGGACTGCTCCACGTCTCTGTAGCCCGTGTCCACCTGTTGGAGGCTCATGGGTTTCACTTGCAGGAAGTCGGCTGCGACGGAGACCACGCCCTCCTGCTCCATGTGGCTCAAGACGTGGATCTTTAGGTGGCACCTGCCAAAGAAACCACTTGCCATTCTAACAGTCTACTAGAGTGCACGCGTACTATTTCGTCACCATCCGCACCTGTTGTGAAATGTCAGTACTTCCGAGCAGGCTTGACAGGAGAAGCTAATCTCAGCACTCTTCCTGTACACATGCTGGAAGAAGGTAGTCGGCATGATGAACCTTTTGGGAAAAAATACGTACCATTAATCAATTAATATTAATTTAAACAAAACTATCTCACCTGTCTTTGCATCCCGGGCAGCAAAGCAGATCGACGTCCGTGTCCGTCAGGTAGTCGATGAGTCTCTGCGACGTCCCCGGCGGCACGCAGGGGATGTAGGCGGGCAGCACGCTGGGCGGGAAGACCTGCTCCGCGTCCAGCCGGTCTCCGACCCCGGCCAGGGGTAGGCGGATGGTCTTGCGCCAGTTCTGGACCGGCTTGAACGCCTTCCTGCTGGCGGGTGGCGGTCCGGAGTCTGCCTTGTCCTCCTGGGCGGTGACGTCCGCTCCCACGGCCGCGGCAGCGCTGGCGCTGCTCTTCCTGCTCTTCTTGGAGGAGGTCGACTTCCTCTCGGAGGCGCTCTTCCTCTTCTTCCTCTTGGCGGAGGCCTCCTCTCCGAGCGTGGCCTCGACCAGAGGCCTGTTCTCCTCCTCTTCCGCCTCCGTCGACTGGTCCTTTTCAGCGGAGGCGTCCTTCTTGTCCTCGCTCTCCCGGATGAAGTCGGCGATGTCGTTTATGTCCTCTTCTATGCCCTCCTCGCTGACCGTCTCGCTCTCGGACGCCTCCTTCCTCGCCGCCGCCGCGGCCGCCGTCCTCTTGGACCGCCTCGTTGGCCCCATAGGAGTGGCAGTACCTTTTCCCTTCTGCTCTCCAGACCTGACCTGTCCCTCACTCTCCACCATCATCTTCCCGCTGTCCTCTCTGTTCACGCTTTCCGATTTTTCAGAAACCTTCGTAACTGCCTCTCTGTTTCCGATTTGACCCTCCTGCAGTACTGACTTCGTCGTCTTTGCAGCCTCGTCTTTTGGCAAGACCTCGTCCTTCCTCATTTCTTTCGACTCTCTACTCCTAGAAGACCTCCTCGTAGCCTTGATCTCCTCGCCAGGGCCGCCTGTCGTGGGTAATGTCTTCTTCTTGCCCTCTCTCTCCTTCCTGGCCTCCAGGATCCTGCCGGCATCCTTGACGACCCTGGCCACAATCTCGGAGGCGACCTGACGAATCTCGGCGGGGGCATCCTGCTTCGGAGCAGGGTCCTCCTCCTTTTCATTCTTCTCCGCCTCCTCCTGATTGCTATTGCCGTTGTTGACGGACCCCGGCCTGGAGTCGATGGTCTCCCACGCGATGTTGAGCCCCGCCGCCTGCTCGGGGTCGCTCTCGCTCTCACTGAAGGAGGCGGCGTCCACCTGCGCCGCCGCCGGAACCTTCTCCAGCGCGGAGGGGATGCTCCTCTCTTCCACCAGACTCTTCTTCTCTTCCTCCGCCGACTTATTTCCCTTGGCTGAGGAGAGGTCTACAGCAGACTCCTCCTCTTCCGCTCCCCCTTCGCCTCCCCCGTTGGTCCCCTCCGCCTCGATCTCGTCCGTCACCTCCATCATCTCGATCTGCACCTCTCCTCCCCTCTTGGTCAGCGTCGTCGTGGTCGTCTTGGAAGGGAGGCTGTTGGAGGTCGCTCCTTCTCCCTCCTCACGCGCTGAGCTAGACTGAGCCTCCTCATTTGAGCTTGGAGCGTCCTTCTCCATGTTAAAAAAAAAGTCCTGCAGGAGTGAAAAGGAGGATCTATCTGTTAATCAATACGTTTCGTGGCATTGGCATTTGAATAGAGGGCATTATTACTTCTCTATGCTTGCATTATAAACGCAGTCGTCATGAGACCAACAACCATAGATGAGCACCCGCGTACTGTTCTATACGAATACTCCCCTCCTACCCGAAAAAGTAACACTCACATCCCCAACGAGGCATGAAGAGCCACAACACGTCTTAACTCCCACCCCCAAAAACAAATATAAATAATTTTTTTGTACCTATATACTCGTATAATTTTACATTTCCCGACGGGACCTTTAATCAATTTCCAGAGCAAAAAATGTGACACTAATGTATGGTAGTCTGAGGACATGTTTTAGTACATGTTTCCAAGCGGAATTTGTAACAAGTTGTTACGCTCGTAACATTCAAAGTCCCGTCGGGATTTTGCGTTGAAACTTTATCAACTTTGCAATGCACGCTACGCTAGCCATTGTTGAACCTTGTTTAAACTCTTACCCTGCTGGAGACCCCTGACACCAAATTTTACCCCCCTTCCCCACGAATGGCAGAAATCTAGCCTGCCGACGACACGTGAGGCCAGGAGGGGATCGCGCCCACCTATGCCAACAACGCACGTGCACACAGTAATGGCCACTTAGGCAATGAAAATGCCACTGGTTGCCTAAACGTACCTGTCACAGCATATGCAGCACTGTCCTCGCCCTCCTCCTCTCCTTCACAGCCATGGAACAAAAAAAAAAAAAAAGAACCGAAACCGAAGAAGCTCTGTAGTATCTGAAACCGGATTCCCTCCTCCCCTCCCTCTCCC
>JAAUYM010006289.1_pt1 | contig 13632 bp, 14 predicted proteins | sample 7278001 | NCBI WGS metagenome assembly JAAUYM01 (sample SAMN14350224, study PRJNA611818) | marine sediment metagenome | isolation source: surface marine sediment (1.8m) | place: French Polynesia: Moorea | collected 2018-08
CACTTTTTCCTGGAAAGAGGTTAAAAGGGGAAATTTCCCGAGAAAATATTTTTTTCGCTTAATTTTGCCAATGCAAATTAGAGGTTTCTCCGAGAAATATATTTCCCGGGAGGGATCCCGGGTATTAATCCATAGTTCCAATGAGCCGAGATTACATACTACACTGCTATGCTGTGCCTCCTTCCTCCTCGATTCCCTACCTACCCTTTTCCCCTCGATGGCCTCCATGGCACCCACCAGACTCGTGGCGAGCGTGGCCAGTCCCCGCAGATGGGCGGCGGCCTCTCTCCGCCAGATCCACTCCCTTCCCCGCATCGCCTGGCCTCCCGGAGGCTTCGCCGACGCCGCCTTCGTCACCGCCTCAGCCCTCCTGGCTTCCTCTACGGCCGCCAGCAGTTTCCGGCAGGTCTCCCCCACGTCCTTCTCGTCCCCTCCCGGGGACAGGTTTGTCACAGCGGCCGCAGCCGTCTCCTCCTCCTTGTCGACGTCCGCGCCGCCCCTTGAGACGGCGCGGCCGAACCCGAGGAGGAACCTCTTGGCGGACAGCAGGTCGGCGCTAATCTGGCACATGGGGTCCAGGTCGAACAAGTCGCAGTCTACCTTGCTGGGAAGGCTCTAAAAAAAAAAAAAAAGCGGGGGGGGGGGCAAATGTGTAACCTGGTATCAAGATTTAATCAACCTTTTTAGTTGGTGAAAGCCTAATTAACCTTGATGAACTCGACGTAATCTTTGTAAAGCGTCTTGTTGGGGACGTAGAAATCGGCTACCGAAGAGAACTTGAACCTGAAGAGGGGAGAGGAGAGGGAAATCACAAGTTTGCAGTGCTGGTCTGCGTGGTGGCAATATGCTCACCTGTTGGTGGTGATGGCCTTAGGAGATATGCAGCTAGTCATCAGAGCTCGAACCTGAAACTCGGAAGACGTAGGTATCGCATTTCTGCTGTAGCAATGAAGCCTTTGGTCACTTTTTTTTTTTACCAGATTTTTCTTCTGGTCCCCTTCTGCCTTTGCAACGTAGCAGCACTCGCTCATCAATGTGCGGAGAGCGGTCACTGAGAAGCATTCCATCTCGCCAAGTCGCTAAAGTAGCAGGAACAGAATCAGTAAAACTGCGATGTCAGTCATCGTCTTTCCTGCTGCTGAAAGTCCGCTGTCTTACTGCAACTTTCGCTAAATCTGATTCAACCTTCTGAATTATGGAGGTGGACTCCATAATTGTATTTTGTACGAAAGTACGGATTGTTTTTTTTTCCCCTCACCTCTAAGAAATGCAACGCCATCTGCAAGTCCTGCGACTCCGTCTGCAGCTCCGCCTCCCTCGTCGCCGCCGCCGCCGCCACTGTCGCCGTCGTCGCCGCCGCCGCCCACTCCACGTCCTCTTCCTCCTCCTCCTCACGCCCCCTGCAATACAGCCCTCCCCTGGCCCCGAACCGCCCTCTCGCCAGAAACAGGCAGTGGAAGAAGACGGCGCAGAAGAGCAGCCTGGAGTGGTCGCGCTCGTGCCTGAACTGTGCCTTCTCCCACCTCTCTAGCAGCGCGCGGACGGGGCTGCCCTCGCCGGCGTAGCAGTGCAACAGGGCGTCGCGAACGTTGGTCGACGTCTCCGAGCACAGCTTCAGGCTGAGGCGGAGCGGGTAGCAGGGAAACTATTGCAAGGAAAGGAAAGTTTGAACCAAGAATACCAGTACTGTACTAGGTACAGATGTATACACTACGTATAGAAAGTGGTCAAAACTAAACTGACGTTGTGCGTCTCCCTGGTGATGATCCAGAGCCTGTAACCGGGGTGGAAGGCGACGTCCTGTTTGGCATGGCTGCGGAGGATCTTGCCCGCCTCTGACTCTAGGTAGAAGTCCTCCATGAGGATCCAGGCGGACCCCGTCTCCTCCAAGTCCGCCAGTCTGCGCAGCGCATGCGACCTCTCCCCCTCCTCGCCCAGCGAGAGTACCTCCACGTGCTGCGACCTCTGCGCCGCCAGCCTAACGACCTTGGCTGTGATGGCGGCGGCGCCCTCAGCGTCCGGCGCAAGCGCCACCAGCGGCTGTGATGCGCAACCGTCAGAGAAGGCGCGCCCCAAGTCGAACGTCACTGGCTCCACGAACTTGAAGCCCACGTGATCCGACACAAAGGAGTGCGCCAGTTCCAGCAGCTTGTCCGGACGGAGAGCACCGATGAGGACCAGCCTTAGAAAGGGCGTGAGGGAGGAGTACCAGGGCTCCTTCAGGGGGAGGTTGTCAGGCTCTTTTGCCTCGTGCAGGACCAGCCAAAAGGAGCTGCTCTGCACTAAGTCCGAACAGAGACCTTCGAACTCTTTGAAGGTCTTCTCCAGATACTGGAAGAAGTTCCACTTAGCGATCTTGAGCCAGGGCAGCTCCGAACTCGCCTCCTTTACATCGTTGCTCCCTTCCACCGCCAGCGCCCAGAGCGGCGGCACTGCCACCAGGTGCGCCGCGTCCAGCCTCCCGTCGTCGACCATCAGCTGGCAGGATAGCAGAAAGGCGAAGAGGAGGCGATCCTTGCGCATGAGGCCGTGGGTCACCTGGCAGAAGAGGCTGTAGGTGAGGTGGTCCTTGATGTACCGCAGCCTCTTCTCGATGGCCCTCGATTTGTTGCTGTTCTCGATGGACATCTGCAGGACCTTGAGGAACCACCCCAGGGAATATTGGTACATTGGCGAGATGTACTTGAGTCGCTGGATGGTCCGGTAGAGGGACACTGCGTGGACGGCTGCCTTGACGTACGCCGCCCTCGCCTCCGCCTGCACCAGCGCGGCCTGGCACAGAGGCCTCCTCACCTCCTCCAGCTCCCCGATCTCATCAATCATCTTCAGAAGACCGTCAACCACCTCTTTCTGCCCCAAGATGTTGCCTTCCGCCTTTGCCAGCACTTGCAGCATCTCCTCCTTCTTGGCTGAGACCTTTTCGGTGACCGAGTTGGTCTTACGGATAGTCTTTTGCAGGTCAGCGAAGCCCCTTTGAACAGAAACCAATATAAACAGACATTTGATTAATTCATAGCTGCTTCTCTATACAATAGGCCTCGGCGTCATTGGTATCGCTGTTCCTGATCATAATATTACGACTGAACACGATTGCAAGGTGAGCAAACCAATTTGGTACCTGGGAGACTCCTTTTCGAAGAGGGTGTTGAGAAATCTCTCCCTGAGGGCAAAGTCTGTTGCAGAGAAGTTGGTGAAGCTGCAGTAGGAGACGAACTCCTGGTCGATGAGGAACTTCTCCGCCGGCCCGACGGGAGGTGAAACCAGGAGGAGCTGAAAGGCGTCGTTGTAGGGACAAGGCTGTCCAGCGACATCGATGTAGGTAGCACCGTCTAGTACGTAGTACACGAGGGGATAGCAGTAATGAATGCTTGCTATAGAATAACCAGATTATTATTTGGCCTTGCCTCTCTCCACGGTGCTCTTTGTGAGGATGGGCTTGAGCCTGCTGTCGTACCTCCTGATGCCGTGAAGGACGAGGACTTCGCCGCCCGCCAGCGCCCTCCGGATGGGCAGTAGGTCCAGCTCCCCATCGGACTGCACGCACCGCACGGACCTCCCGGAGAAGAACATCCTTGCCAGCTGCAGTCCCAGCCCCTCCGGGTCCCAGATGAACGGCCAGCTCTGTCCCCACTGCCAGGCAAGGACGTTGTCGTAGAAGTTGTCGCTGTCCGGCAGGTCGCACTCCCTCCAACGGGCTTTTCCCGTCTCGTCCAGCAGGAGGGCCAGGCCGTAATCTTCTTCGGTGGCGGGATCGGAGGAGGAGGAGGAAGTCTTCTCCACGTCAGAATCATCCGTGAACAAGACGTTGGACAAGATGTCCCTCAGAGGCTTCCTGGTGTCAACACTCACTTCAAACTTGTTGAAAAGAAGAGCATAACTTTGACCCTTTAGGTAAGTTTACCTGTGCCTGGGATGGAAGCAGTTGATCACGGTGATCCTGAACGCCATGGCGAGTGCGTCAGTGTGGAGCCTGGCCATTCTGCACTCGAGATCGGCCAGCTTCTTCCTGGTGTCGTCCATCTCCTTGCTGAGACAAGCGCTCATGCGCTCTCCCCTGTCCAGGCGCTCCTGGATGAGACCGTCGGCATCTCTCTTGCTGCTAAGCTGGTCCTGGAGTTCGTGGTTGCGGCGGCCGGCATCACGGATCTCCTCTTCCACTTGCTCAAGTTCGGACTTTGATTCCTCGACCTGTGCCTGATGTTCTCCCGCTGTTCGACTGGTTGCCTCGATAGTTTCTAAAGTTGGCTTTAGCTCCTATCAAGAATATACCATAAACAATAATTAAAAAAAAACCAGCTTAATGACAAACATTGAGGCAAATAATTTCTAATCGTAGCTCACTGTTTTCTTGAGATGGAACAGGCAGAGTGCGTGAACGAAATGACAGAGGGCCTCAGCTGGAGGAAAAGCCTTGGTGGCCTGTGGGACGTCCCAGTCGCCACCGCAAATAATTTCGTCGTGAATCAGCCGGGCACGTTCTTCTGGAATCTGGCACAAAATTTATAGGATAAAATTATCAATTTACATACTAATCTAATACTAGTAAGCAATTCAAGAGCCTTATAGTACATAGGTTCTTGACTACTTTATCTTCATAGGAGCTACCTCGTAAATGTTGACCTGAATGAGTTTTTCCAGGAACGTGGGATCCATCATCATGCGCTTACCCGGAGACCAAAAGTCCGACCCCTTGTAAGTAGAAAAGTAAGTAAACATAAGTAAAGGGAATATCTCAAAATCCCTGACACCATATAGTAGAACAATTACTTCCAGCCTAATCTTGCCCTGCTTCTGAGACTTCTCTGATGCCCCCTTCGTCGCATCAGGAGATACTTCCATCAAGATGCACAGTGAGGTGACACAGGCCCTACGGGAAGCAAATGTCCAACTCTGTCCATAGGTTTCAATTAAAGTAACTACAATATGAGGTACGTAGGTACATTCGTTACCTGATGGGTGGCGTTCCGTTCTTCAGCGTCTTGGACATGAGCAGGTCAGCCACTTTCAGCAACTGAATTCTTCGCTTCTTCTCTGCAATTTTACGTATATCGAAAACAACGGCCAAATTTTATCTTTTCGAGACGGGACCCTCCCTCCCTCTCACCCTTCAACTCGTTCTCCAACGGCACCATGATCCCGTCGTAGTCCGCCCTGAGTCCGTCCCTCCTGCGCGTGGTGTCCTCCAGTTGCGCCTCCCTGGCCTCCAGCCCCTCCTGCCCGTCGTCCCTCCTCAGCAGCAGCCCGTCCAGCCGCGCCTCCTCCTCCACGATCTGGCGCTCCACCTCCTCGATCTTGGGCTTGAGCTCGGTGCGCTCCGTGCGCAGCTCCGACATCTGCTGCTGGGTGTCCTCGAACTTGGCGATGGCGGCGCCGTAGAGGGAGCGAAGGGCGTCGAGGGTGGCGCCGCGGCGCTCCACCATCGAACGGAGCGTGTAGAAGCAGCGGAGGTGGTTGGCCGGGGACACCAGGCACGGGTAGCCGCCGGGACGGCGGAGGGACTCAGAGTGGACCCTAAAGGGGAGGCACCGTTCAAGAACGCATTTTGTCAATTGCAACAATCGTAGCACCCGACCTGGCTTCTTCATACAGGCGGATGCCTTTCTCGATCAAGTCCTTTTTGGCATTTCTTTCCAAGTTGACGTCCTCCAAAATCAGGTCAGCAGACTTCTTCAGGGCATCCAAAGGCCATTTCTGTACAGATCAAGACTATTGATGCTGCAGGCGTCATAGTTAATGATGTTGCGGTACCTGAATGACAACGTGAAACGAGTTCTTAGTCAGGCAGTCATTTTCCCTAAGCAGGTCAAGTTCTGCTGGGTTGTCTCCGTCATAGGCGATGATGATGTGCAGGCGGCGCTTGCAGATGGAGACGAACAAGTCGTACAGGGCGGAGGGGGTCAGCTCGCTAATGATGCCACCCTTGCTCGCCTTCAGCAGGTGCTGGTGTACGTGCTGTACGGATAGGCAAGGATGAGAAATCTCACTTCCATTCCGCTTTTCCCGTCCGCCAATGTTCAGGCTCCACCCACCTCGTTCAACTCGTGCCTCTCTTCGATGGAGAACAGTCCCTCCACCTCCCCCCTGATAAGCAGACTTCGGATGTCCGGCAGCAAGAAGTCGCGCTTCCGCAGCAGCTGCGAGGCCGTCACGTACAGGGCGGTGTCGCCGCGGTCAAATTCATCCTGCTCGCTCTTCGCCTCCTCCTCAGCATCTTCGCCGGCCTCCTCCTCTTTCTTCTCCTCCTCCTCTCCCTTCTTCTTCTTTCCCTGTCCATCATCCTCTCTTCGTGATGCTGCTCTGCGATCCCTCCAAGGCGACGACGACGACGAGCTCATCAGTCCTTTCACCAGGCGTCCGAGGTCACGGCGCCACTCGGCACGACCGTAGTTGTAGCTCACCGGAACCTACACATTTAAAGCACCAAAAAAAAAACCCCTCCATTTCCTTCCTCTCCATTTAATCAGGGGAGGAAAGAAGGTTGTCGTTTTCCTCCTTACTTCCAGCAGACTGAGCCCGGACAGTCTGGAGGCCAACCTGGTTGCCGCCCTCCGCCCGACGCCACCGCGCGCGCCTACCACCGCGTGCCCGCCGGGCAGGCTCAGCACGTGGCTCAGGTGCGAGGTGAGCTCCAGGGAGAACCTGTTGGGCAGCACGGCAATGGCGTCGTCTGCAGCGGCCGCGGGATCCGCCTTCGCCTCCTCCAAGGTGCCCGCCGCCGCCGCCGCCGCCGCCGCCCCCGAGGCGCCCGTGTCCGCGTCGTCGCCTCCCAACCCGTCCCTCTGCTCCTGCCTGCGCGCGTCCATGGCGGCCTTCTTGGTCACCGTCTTCTCGAGGACGTCGAAGGAAGACACCTCGGTGAAGATCTCCCTGTTCACCTTCCCGTCCTCGCCCGGAAGATAATTGCCGAAGAGAAGGTTCCTCATGTTGAATTGAGTCACCTGTAAGGAATATGTGTACCTCTTTCCCGACGCCAACAACGATCGGACCGTGTTTGATTACTGCAACTGTGTATACGTATATCATGGAAGTCTCAGACCTGGAAAGGAAACTTATCAAAAAATGATATCAGTAAAATTAGGACATTTTAGAAACTTTTGACAGTAATATAAAATAATATTAAATGGATAGTATCAAAAATACAGCACATTAAAATTTGTAAGTCACTAAAGTAAATCTGATAAGAATTGGTGTGGTTTTGCATACAGTAGTACAAAGGTTTTTTTTATATTTCTTTGAAGTCTCAGCACTTTAAAGCTATGAGTTGTAAATAACAATTGTTCCAAATCTATAACTCTCAATTTACATATTATTTAATAAACTGCCTCGTTGAGTGCACTCTTTAAGCTACACTAAGGTCATGCAAAAACAGGGCGGAAAAAGAGTTTCATTTCCTGTCTGAGAATTCCATGGTGGTACGCACGTGGCCCTCCACTTTTCCCAGGTGTTCGAAGGCTGAATCAAAGTTCTCCCTGAACACCGACTTGACACAAGAACGGATCTGTCAGAACAGGGGGTTGGATATCTAGGTATAAAGCAGAAGAAACGTTTGCCTCAAGTACAGACTGCCATCGCCATCGTCACCTCGTTGAACAGTTCATCTCTTTGGTGGTCCGTGATCATCCTGTCATAGAGCCCCCTGAAGGTCTCGTGCACCCATAAGCGAGTGAAGAGCTTCTTGTTCTCCGCATTTTCCTGAAAAGACAGATAAAAAAATACAGTCCACCCTTGATATACCACATGACATGTATAGTAAAGTCTGCGGTTTTCAAGAAAAACTTTACTAAACCAAGGTTCTTTTTCTAAATTGCAGTCCTGGAGGCTGTGCGTGAGATTGATTTTTTTTTTTTAGATATAGCGGTGTTTAGTCGATCCCAGTCACCTTGGGAATCTTGGAGCATCCCTCCACCAGTCGAAACACGTCTCTCAGGTTGGGCGCGTGGCTCAGGAAGGAGGATCGGTTCCGAGCGTCGGGGTCTCTCACCGAACCGGAGAGAAGCTCCTGGCACTTGAGAAACACCTTCAGGCTGCTTTGCACAATGGCCGGGATGACGCTGATCACCTCGGGGGGAAAGTTCTTGTCCTGCGCGGCAAATTGAAAAACTTTGAAAAATTTGTCTGGCTCACACGGTGCAGGCGCAGCTTAGTACGCGGAGCTGCAAAAAAGATGCTTGTCGATTGTACCCTAAACTGCTTGGTGAGGGTGGTGGAGAAGAACCTGTTGAGAGCGTCGTCGTTGGGGTGTCCGACCCTGAGGACGCAGCAGCGAGCCACCAGGCGAGCGGGCAGATCGCCATACAGGGAAGAATCCAGGGAACTACAGGCTTTGAAATAGAGAAGTCGTGAAATTGAAAAAAAAAAGGGAAAAAAAGCACTTCTCTTCTTCATACCGATCATGTCCACGTTCTCCAATCGGCACTTCTCGTTCGTCCCTGGATGGTGCCAGTGTCCTTCTTCAAAGAGCTGTATAATCAACTGGCAAAATTCGGACGAGAAGAGTAAGAGTTTTTTTTTTAAAGTACTACACCACATGTTGCATGATATCACCAGAAGTTATCATTTCTCTTTTTTTCTCTCTCTTTTTTTCTAACCTCGTGTAAGTTGACCCTGCCGGCCGCGTCTGGAGCGGGAGCGTGCAGGTCGTCGAGAAAGAGAGTTCCTCGCGGGTCGCCCTCTCCGGGAGGAGGGCCGTAAGTCAGGTGTCGCCTCTTGTGAAGCCTCTTCAAGAGGATGTCCTGAGGCACGGGTGGAAGCAGAGTGGCACTTCAAGCGCACGCCAAGTTCCAGAATTTCCTTCTCCTTCTTCTCACCGTGAACTCCGTCGTCTCGCTGTTGCTCAGCGCGGTGTAGAAGAACGCTGGCCTGTTGTCTGCTGCGCCGCCCCCCTTGAGTTGCGCCACGACGGTGGCGCTCTTCCCGCAGCCCGCCGGCCCGACCAGCAGGAAGGGTCGCGCGTTGCGGCGGCTCAGCCCCTGCAGCTGCTGGAAGCGCACCGAGTCGACGGTGGGCACGAAGGGCTGGTCGCCCACGGCCAGGGAGGTGTCGGCGTTCTTCACCGCGTCCGCCCAGTGCTTCCACTGCCCGCGACCCTTGAAGTCGAAGGCGAAGTCGAACAGCATCCCCTCGGTGGGCGGGACGGCGTCAAACTTGTTGTTCAGTACGGCCGGGAGGGGGTTCTGCGCCGACTTGCCCATCAGGGCGTCCCGCACCAGCGCGTCAAACGGCTGTCTGTCCTCGCTGGCGAGGATGCCGCCAAAAGACCAGACCACGCTGAAGAGGAAGGCGGCTTGGAGCCAGGTGCGCAAGTACTTTCGCTCCTTTAGGCCGTGGATGGCCTCCGTCATCAGAGTGGAAAACAGCTCCAACGCGTACCTAACCAGAGACGAACGGCGTATGATTGGTCAAGTTGAAGAGTAAAAAACTAATTGAGAGAACCAACAAGACCTGCAGAGAGCGTTGGTGACGGTGTGCACCTTGGAGAAGGAAATGGAGCTGATCAGTCTTGTCACGGGAGGAAACAGCCATTCAAACAGGCCCCTGTTGATCACACATCGTCAAATAAGTTCATTCAATTATTGAGCTATTGTAACAATAAAAAATATATACGCTACTACTATATAAATGCCTTATGAGTCCCTCCTGTCCTTTCTTCCATTTTTCCTCATCGGTAGATGTTGCAGGAGCCAGCAACCAGCGGTCAAAGAGATGGGACCAGCAGAGGTCGGAGGATTCGAACAGCAGGACGGAACAACGGGAGAGGGTGGAAGGAGAACACTAAGAAAACAAATGTAAAAAGATGGGATGATTATGGCCACAGTACGTACGGTACATATTGTGGTACTTCTACTTGTACGGTGATCCCCTTTTTGCTTGCCTTGGCGATGGTGTCCGTCTCAAAGATGATTTTGACTCTCTCCGGAATCCTGAGGTGTTCTCCGCTCTCCAAGTCGACGAACCTCTCATCCAGCAGCTTCTCCACCGTGTCTCCCCACTCCGCGTCCAAGGGACCCTGCAGGACCAGCCAACTGCCGCCGTCGCCGTTGCTGTCGCCGCTGCCGTCGCCGTTGCCATCGCCATCGCCGTCGCCGTCGCCATCCCCATCCCCGTCCCCGCCCTCCGTCCTCACCTCTTCCCTCCCCACGCGCCTGAGGACGGTGGTGAGCACTCCGTCCCGCCACCGCCCTCGCTCGTCCAGGCGACCAAACCTCTGGTGCGGGAGGAAGGCGGCGGGGAAGACCGAGGTCATCCTCTCCCTCTTCCCCCTCAGCTTCGCGGCGACCCTCAGCACCGTGGACTTCCCCGTGAAGGTGTCCCCAAGCAAGACGACCCCTCCCTCGGCGCACTCGACGATCTTGGCCAAGCTCTGCGCCTTCTGCATGATGGACCCGTCTGCCACGCACCCGCCCTCGGCCACGAAGGCCTCCTCCACCTGCCTGGCACTCAAGTCGGACGTGGCGGGAAGCTCGTCGGTCTGGAAGTTGTTCCAGACAGACGAAAAGACTTCTCTCAGCATGTGGTGTTCCTGCTTTGCCAGCCCCATGCGGCAATGCTCCTCCAGGAGTGAAGCGAGGACACTCAGTGCTCGATCAGGCGGATGGCCTTGGTAGGCTTCCAAGAACGGAGAGTGGCACGGAAGCTCGTCACAGAATCGCGTCAGCATTCGAATGTCTGGAAGTAACGTCCAGGAAATTATAGTCATTAATTCCCCTGTTATCACATGAAGAAAGCATATGTACCCTATATGCCATAGTTCGTCTGTCGAGAACAAAATTCCTGTGATTTGGGAAGGGGTCATTGGTACAGCGTATATGTAGGTTTTTTTTCTGGATCAGTAAAAAAAAAAAAACAATGCCAAGCCGAATTGCAAAGTATGCTATACCTCTTACCTAGCACATAGATCACAGAAGAGAGGCAAGCCTACAAGTCCAGCAGAAGGATCTCTTTAGGGTCTTGTCTGTGGTCATGCGAAACTTTTCTGGGTGCGCAGTCACCCTCGTGGAATGCCTTGAGTACAGCAGTCTGCTCTTCTATGATTCAAGTTAATTGACCGACACAACGTGGAGAAAAATTGCTTAAAAGTAGAGCTAACCTCAGTTTTTTTTGTTCTGCCTACTTCTCAGAAAAGAAATGCAGAAAAGTGGATCGAAGAAGAAGTTAGCTTAAAAGTCAAGCCAACTTTTGTTTCGTTTTTGATGGACTATCAGAAAAATGCTACAGAACTTGGTTCACAGAATTTTGATAGAACATTTGAGCTATTTCCTTGGATCCAACTTCTGTTTCAGATTCGACCCATCTTTTGTGATGTTTGATCCAACTTCAGTTTGTTGGTCTAGTCTGGGAATTGGTGGTATTTACACACTAATGGACTCGTAATCCTGCCCCTTTTTCTCACCACAAGTGAATACTGCTTGCTGCTGCCGTTCCTCTCCCCAGAGCCTGTCCACGGCCTGGGCGGTGGTGACGACCCGGTTGGCCACCCCTTCGAAGCGCGGACACCCCACGGAGAAGAGGAGCGCCCTCGCCAGCACGCACATGTCCGGGCGCGGAACGGAGATCGGACGGAGCAACTTCTGCAGTGGAAAAGGGAGGAAATGGGATGCTGGGTGTCAAAGAAATTTTACGTACAACGAACATCCGACGGGACTTTGGTCATTTTCCGGAGCAAAAAATGTGACATTATTGTACTGTGGTAGTTTGATGACGTTTCATTACATGTTTCTGACAAGACACTCAGAAGTTTTTATCTAATAAAGACCGTCAGAGCTATAAGACTTTATAATTTACTACAGTCATTGAAATAAATCTGAAAAGGACTGGTCTGATTTTGTATAGTACATAAGATTTTTCAAGATATTTCAAACAGTTGTACATTCTAGTATGTAGGTACTTACAGAATAACTAACATTCGCATCAACATAGTTGTTTAGTAAAGTTTTTTTTATGTATTCCTTTAAGCTATACAAATGTCATAAAATGTCATAAAAAAACAGGCTGGTAGTACCAAGTCATTCCATTTGAAGTTTATAAGTGCGAAAATTAAACAGTTCCTCATATCATACTAGGTTCGTAGTAACAGTTCTCTCGGAAGAGTGATTAAAGCTCTGCTACTGGTGGAACTTTATTTCACCAAATGAGACGAATTTTTTTTTCTTCCCCCCCACCCCCCACCCGTCATTACTACATGTAGGTACAATATTTACCACATTCTCTCTTTGTCTCTCTATCTCTGCTTTTGCGATAGTTGCTCTCCTTCCCTGTCTCCCACTCGCTCGCTCACCTCGGAGGACGCGACCTCCAGTACCTGATGTGTACGGCACGACAGTCCTCCAAGGGTTCCAGCTCCGTCACTGCTGTTGGGAAGGCCAGTCCTCCTCCTCCTCCTCCTCCGTCCTGCTGCTGTTGCTGTCTTCTTAGGTCCGCTCCCCCCGCGTCGGCCTGTGTCTCCATGACGGCGAATGACGCCGGCCTCCGTGGTGCCCCTCCGGGTGCCCCTCCGGGTGCCCCTCCGGGTGCCCCTCCGGGCGCTGCCTGTGGTCGTGCCGCCGGCGAGACCGGCTCGAGCTTGGGCACCCCGACCACGAACTGCTTTCCCCCCTCTGTTCCCTGGTCGTCCTCGTCCTCCTCGCCCTCCATCTCCAGCTCCAGCGGGCTCTCGCTGCTCCCTCCCGAGGGCGACGACTCGGTGTCGCTGTCCTCGTCGGGCGCCCGGTACCTCCCGTACTCGTCGAAGCCCGAGCTGTCCGGGGCGACCCTCCCCTGGGAGACGCGCACCTTCCCGCCGTAATGCGCCAGCATCACGTCCGACGTCTCCATCGCGAGGGCGAACGGCTTCTTGATGGTCAGCGCCATCAGCAGCAGGAGAGCTCTTATGATTAGCAGGAGGGCGGCGATGAAGAGCAAGACGGCCGGCAGGATCAGAGCCACCTGGGTGATGCCGTAGGCGGACATTGCCTGCGGTAACGGTTCAGAGCTGTCCACCTTGTTCACCAGGCCGGCGGTAGCGATTAGGTAGATCGCAAGCACACAGAGAATGATACCTTCGATGATGGAGTAAATAAGCAGTACACCGAACAGCACTGGAAAACCCATTTTTCACAGGAGATTGTTAAAACGCAACTGTTTTAACAGAAAAAAATTCAAATAAATTATGCATACTAGCCGGTCGCTACCCGCGCTGCTTTCCTGGGTGGTACTTATGTACGTAGTATTCATTGCTTTTTATTACCTTAACCTGAATTAGGTGAGCTGGTGTCATATTGCACCGATAGTCTCAAAAATGAAAATGGGGGACATTCAAAGTGACTTAAGGTTCTGACTAGTTGGCGCCACCAGCTATACTAATTTTAGGCGTGTGTACAATCACGGAAGTCTCAAGAACTTCTCAAAAAGTTATATTATTTAAAATCTGGACATCTTAGAACTTTTGACAGTAATATAAATCCTTCTGTGCAATACTTAGCAACATATACTGTACTTTAAAGATCTTAAAATCAAATGGATAGCATCAAAAATGCAGAACATTAAAATTTACTACAGTTAGTGATTTTTTAGCCAGATTTTGTATAGTACAAAAGATTTTTCATATGTCTTTGAAGCTTTAGCACTTTAAGGCTATGGGTTATAAATAACATTTGC
>JAAUYM010022676.1_pt1 | contig 13630 bp, 7 predicted proteins | sample 7278001 | NCBI WGS metagenome assembly JAAUYM01 (sample SAMN14350224, study PRJNA611818) | marine sediment metagenome | isolation source: surface marine sediment (1.8m) | place: French Polynesia: Moorea | collected 2018-08
AACGAGGGAGTCTGAGCCGATCTGGCTACATGTCGGCCACCTTGGTGGATCGGGACGGTCGCTCACCTTAAAAAAAAAAAACGCCAGTTATTATTTTTTTTCCTAGCAGTTTCGACAATAAGCTTCGATAAAATGCATCACATAGTCGAGTTGGGTTTTTCACCTGCACGTTGATGATGGCAAAGTCCTGTCCGAGCTCGTTGCTGGCAGTGATCGTGTACGGACCGCTGTCGGCGCGAGAGCAGTCGACAATGGTCAGCAGGGCGTGGCGCTCCTCCGTCTTGACCTGGAAGTGGGCGCCCGACTCCACGCGCTCTCCCTCGCGGGTCCACGTAATGGTCGGCTTGGGGTTGCCTGTGAATGGGATCTTAATGCAGGCATTCTCCCCCTTGTCGAAGAAGGCGGAGTCGCGGAAGCGGGGAGGCACGTTCAGGTGGGGTGCCGTCTTGATGCGGAGATCTGCCTTGGAGGATTTAGTACCTCCGGAATTAACAGCTCTGAAAAATAAATCACTAGTGTTGCACCATTTAAAGGAACAAAAATTGTTAAGTACATACGTACTGCTACACTGAGCTAAATTATAGACTCTACATTTCAAACACTGTGCACAGTACACTATATGTACTATTTTACCAGACTCAAGGATAACTGCAACTAAAACGTACCTGCAGGTGTAGGTGTCTTCGTCCTCACCAAAGACGCCCTTAATAACAAGCTCGTAGAGGTTGCCGGTAACAATAATCTCGTGCTTTGCACTGTCGAATAGCTCCCTAGCTCCCTTCAGCCAAGTAACCTTGGGCTTGGGACAGCCCGTGATCTTGCAGGCAAAGCGAGCATTCTTGTTCTCCATGCATTGCTGCGTCTTGAGAGGCTGAATAATCTCCGGCGGCTGCGGCTCCTCCGGATCCCGCACCACCACCGACTGCGAGTTGGACGACGGCTCGCTCAAGCCCGCCTCATTCTCGGCGAACACGCGGAACTCGTACTTCCTGCCCTCAATCAAGTGGTCAATATTAAGCTGGGTGGCATTATGGATGAACTGATTCACCCTCTGCCACACGTTCATGCCGACCTCCCGCTTTTCGATCCAGTAGCCCTTTACACGAGAGCCGCCATCCTTCTCGGGTCTCTCCCATGACAGGTGGACGAAGTCTCCTCCGACCTCACTGATCCCTGGGACTCCCGGCGGCGACGGCACATCGTAGGGAGCTCTCGCCTTTACTGGATTGACACCCTCCAGTGGCGGACCAGAGCCATTGGCGTTCGCTGCGCGAATGCGGAAGAGGTACTCCTCCCCTTCCGTCAGCCCCTGTACCATAAAGTTCGTGGATTTGCAAAAGCTTGAGATGATGATCCAGTGCTCGAACTTGACGTCCCTCCTCTCCACAACGTAGTGCGTGACCCTGGAGCCGCCGTCGTACTCGGGCGGGTGCCATGCCAGTTGACAAGTGTGGTTGGTAACCTGCGATACCTCCAGAGGTCCAATGGGGGCACTGGGCACTCCCGAGATGAAGAGATTAAAAGAGCCTTCAGCAGTGCCACTCTCATTGGACACTTTTACTGTGTACCTGCCCTCCATATCCTTCGTAATTTCTCTCAGGAAGATGATTAGGAATTCATCAAAGACGGTCATCTTGAACTTATGAGACTCCGCCACCTTCTTTCCATCTTTGAAGATATCCACCTCAAATGGCAAATCTCCAGACCACTTTACCTTCACCTTGCTGTTGTCTCCTTCAGGTAAGTGGAGTTCAGATGGGATGTGCTCAATCCGAGGTGGTGCTCCCACTTTCAGACGGCAGCTAGTGTTGGCGTAGCCGAAGTTGTTGTAAGCCTGGCAGGTGTACTCACCCTCGTCAAGCTCCCACAGCTCCATGATGGTAAGAATAAAAACGCCGTTTCTCTCCTCTGCCATAACCCTTCCTGGGTGCTCGTTCACCTCTCTTCCATTCTTCATCCACTTCGCCTTGGGAGTGGGTCTACCCGTTGCCTCACACTCCAGCACCACCTTGTGGCCAAGGCCAGCGCCCGTGTTGCGCAGAAAGCGGACAAAGTCGGGCGAATCACCATCAGCAGCGTCGCCAACCTTGACGGGGTTAGTGGCCGGAGATGGATCACCTTTTCCAGCAGAGTTGACAGCAGAGACCCTGAATTCATAGTCTCTTCCCTCGTTCAAATTGCTTACTGTGTACTCAAGGTCAGGTAGGTTGTAGTCGTTCACGCGAGTCCACCCGCCGGCCCCGATCTCCTTTTTCTCAATAATGTAACCAATGACCTTTGCTCCGCCATCATATGTGGGAGGGGTCCACTTCAAATCAACGTAGTTCTTGCCCACTTTAGTGACGATGGGAAGTCCGGGAGGACCCGGAGGACGGGTTTTTCCTTTCAGCTGCAATTGAGAGCTCGGGAGGGAAGGTCTACTATCGCCTGCAGCATTTGTTGCCTTGACTCTGAACTCATACTCGCACCCAGTGACCAAGCTTGTCACCGTGTAGCTCTGGCTCCTGACGAGGGAGGAGGTGCAAAGAGACCAGTGCTCTTCGGTCACCTCCCTTATCTCAATCTTGTATCCCTGGATCTTGCTACCTCCGTCAGAGGCAGGCCTGTCCCAGCTGAGACCAATAGACGTGGTGGATTCCTGGGTGGCCTTTGGTTTTCCAGGCGGGTCTGGGACTGAGAATGGGAATTTTGCCGTTATGGGCTCGTCAATCTCGCTGGGCTCGGACACACCGTACTGGTTCTCAGCCCGTACCCTGAAGCTGTATTTTTTGTTGGGTTCCAATCCAATGACATCATAGGTCAGGCCCCTGACAAAGCTGCAGATCTTAGTCCAGTATCCGCCAGCCACGTCAAACTTCTCAATGACATAATTAGTGATGGGAGATCCTCCATCATCAGCTGGAGGCCTCCACGAGAGCGTGCACGTTTCAGGTGTTATGTCATAGACATCAACAGGCTTCCCAGGCGGCAAAGGTTTGTCCACAATTGTGACCCTGCATGATGCTTGATCACTACCTTCTGAGTTAGTCAATTGGATGTTATAGCTGCCAGTATCGCTCCTCTGAGCCTCCTTGTTGTAAAAATAGGCTTCGTGCGCCGTAACTTCGGTGGAGATTCTGTCGTCTCCGACCACTTCCTGCCCATTGATGCTCCACTTTGCTCTCGGCTGTGGTATGGCGATGAAAGGAACAGTAATTGTCAAATCATTACCAGCAATGATGGTCATGTCTCTGAGACTGATGTCACTAGTGATCTTGGGCGCACATTTGCCAGGGCGGCACTTGATGGGGCCGGACTGGCTCCAACGGCCTTGACCGGCTGCGTTAACAGCAGCTACACGAAACTCGTAATCCTCATTTTCCTCTAGGCCTGACACCTTGAGCATGAGATCGTCGATCGCCTGGTGGCAGGCTCGACTCCAGTTCTGTGCCACTTTTCTCTTTTCAACGACGTATCCAGTGATGGGAGCTCCTCCATCTGATCTTGGCCTCGTCCACTGAATGGAGATCGAATCGGTGGTCGAGCCTATTTCAGTTGGCTGTCCAGGAGGGCCAGGTGGATCAAATGGATATTTTGCCTTAATCGCGTCGTCAGTCAAGCCAGGTTCAGAGACACCATAATGGTTTTCTGCAAACACTCTGAAGTCATACTCCTTGTTAAGCACTAGGTTTCTTACTCTTGTGTAAGTGCTTGTTACATAGCTGCTAACTTTCTGCCAATTACTGGTGCCCTTCTCTGCTTTCTCTACAATGTAATTTGTGATCTCACTGCCTCCATCATCAAACGGAGCAGACCAATTCAGTTGGAAAGCCTCGCCGGCAAAGTCTGAGCCATAGATGCATCTTGGCGGAGCTGGTCTGTCCAGCACGTTCACCCTGAAGGAAGCAGTATCATAACCAGCATCATTAGTGAGCTTGAGCCTGTAGTGACCAGCATCTTCACGAACAGAGGCCTTTACGATGATGGAAACAAATTCCTCCGTGACCTGGATGTGTACACGAGAGTCACTGTTCAGCTGGATGTCATCCTTCCAGAACTGGGCAGTGGGTTTGGGAAAACCCGTGTAATTGATATTGACAGAGAAATCTTCTCCAGCTCTGACGGTGATGTCCTTGACGCAGCTTAGGTCAATTTTAGGCTGGTTTGGCTGCTCTCCAACAGTTATCCAGTCAGTTGCTCTGCATGGCTCTCCACGGCCAATATCATTCACAGCAGACACTCTGTAGCAATAGTCTTCGTGTTCAATCAGCTTGGTTGAAGTATAGGACAAGTGAGGATGAGGATAAGTGTTCAATTCCTTGAACTCGGTCTCGCCCTTTTTCTTTTGCTCAATGATGTATCCAATAATTTTGCTTCCGCCGTCATTCTTTGGCGGTCGCCAAGACAAAGTTACAGCATCTCGAGTAACCCTGTCAGGATTGAGCCCTTCAGGAGGACCAGGTTTGAACTTCATTACTCCTGCAGTGATTGGGTCTGACGGCTTGGACGGAGCTCCTGGTCCAGCATCATTGACTGCAATGATCCTGAACTCGTATCTGCCTCCATCTCTCAGGCCAGGGCAGGTGTAATTAAGAGAGGGAACTGGATAGCTATTTGCCCTCACCCATTCGGAAGTTCCGATTTCTCTTTTCTCTATGTAGTATCCAATGATTTCTCTTCCTCCAGTTTCTGTTGGAGGAGTCCAAACAAGACTGGCGGTAGAAGGCGTGAACGCTGTAACTTTGGGCTGTCCCGGTGGTCCCGGAGGATCATACGGTGACCTGGCCTCAACGTGCTTTCCCATGAGGGCATCAGAGACACCAATGGCATTCTCAGCTCTGATTCTGAACACGTATTTCCTTCCTTCCACAAGTCCTCTTGCCGTGTATTCGCACTTCGTAGCATAACCAGGGCATGCAATCCAGTCATTTGATCCTTGCTCTGTCTTCTCAATGACGTAACCAGTGATATCGCAACCACCATCATCGTCTGGTGGATTCCACTGCAACTTAATTGTGTCCCTGTCAATATTGGTATAAACAACAGGCCCGACAGGAGGATCAGGCCTGTCAACAACAGTGACGTGCAGGTATCCGCTATCGCTGCCAAATTCATTTTCAACTGTAACCTTATACTTGCCACTGTCCAGGCGGTTCGAGTTTTCGATGTTGAAGATTATGGCATCGCTTGTCACGTCAGAGCTGAAGCGATTGGTGACCACCTTCTTGCCATCTCTGCTCCAGTCAGCCTTGGGAGCAGGAGCTCCAACAAATGGAATATCCACCCGCACCCTCTCTCCTGCTCTGACTCTCACTCTTCTGTTTAGAACATCCATATCAAGCTTGGGTGCTGCCTTCATCGGCCTGGCTGTAATGGGAATGGAAGGGTCCGAGTGCGGACCCGGTCCGATCTTGTTGTGCGCCCGGACCTTGTACTCGTACTGGTGATTTGCTTCCACGTCGGTGTCGTGGTACTCGCACCGAGGAACTGGTCTTGTCGTTACCCTGACCCATCTGCCTCCTAGGACGTCCCTTCTTTCTACGTCGTATCCTGCAATTGGGAAATTAATATGTTGATTATTAATCATGCGATACTTTTGTTGCAGCTATATACGAGTACATTTTTGTAGTATATTCAAATGTCCCCCCTCTCTCTCTGTCTGTCTGTCACGAGGTTCGAGATCAGACTGTTGGACCAATCCTTCCCAAAAATTTGCAAGGGGTGCTCTTTTTCAATGGGGACGGTCATAGGGAGGTCAATTTTTTCCGCTTTCGGGAGGTTTACTTTATGCCAGAAAAAAGCTTTTTAGGCAGGCCTCTAATCAATTTTTTTCATAAAATAAAAGTTGTTTGGCACCCCCAAAATTAAGGGACTGGACGTCAGATCTGACCTTTCTTGTGCCCAGAGGCAGAAAGAGGTCTTAGATTCAAAAAGTTGCATCAAATAAAAGCTGTTTATCAGCAGAAATGTATTTATAAAGATGTCCAAAAGAGTGCCCATTTTATGCCCAAAAATAAAAGATGGCTATTTCAGGAAAAGGAGGCCTTAGATCAAAAAAGTTGCATAAAGTAAAGTGCACTCCCAAAATCTGTAATAGGGTTGCCCAGTAGGGATGCGCATTTTATGCACAAAAATATAAACTATAAGGGTGGCCAAAAAGGGTGCCCATTTTATGCTCAAAACTAAAAAAATGGCTATTTTGTGCAAAAAGAGGCCTCAAATCAAAACGTTGCATAGAATAAAAGTTGTTCATTACCCCGAAACATTTAATATGGGTGCCCAAAAAGGGTGCATTTTATGTCCGAAAATAAAAATGTCTGTTTTGTGCAGAAGGGTAACTCAGATCAAAAAATTGCAAAAAAATGGGGCAGCGAGCAAAGTGGGCACAGACACGATGAGCCTCACTTGGAGGCCTTCGGCCTAAGGCCTTCCAATGAGGCGAGTTGTAATTTTGTCTTTTACCATTGCAAAATCTTATCCAACAACACGGGTAGCTCAGGCTAGTCATATTTTATTAATGCCATTAAATAACCATTACAGCCGCTCATGCAATGACAAGCCCCTAAGAATCTTGTTACAGGGCCACAATAATATTATAATTTGGCTGTTTTCCGGCTATTTTGTCAGTTTTCACGGAATTGTCTGATGTATTACTGCACCCATCAGCCAAATTTATTGCTAGAGATCTTACTTACCTGTAATTGCTGAACCTCCGTTGCTGGTGGGTGGCTTCCATGTCACTCTGATGAAGGTGTAATCAGCATCAAGTGCATATGGACGACCAGGTTTACCAGGAACATCAAAGAGGGCTTTTGGAGTAACAGGTTCTCCTACAACAGGGATTGACCTGCCCTGTGCGTTGACGGCAAAAACCCTGAACAAGTATTGCGTTCCCTCCATAAGGCGCGGGACGACGGAAGTATGACAGTGAGGATCTACGTAGTTCACAGCTGGTACCCATCCGCCTCCATGATCCATATCTTTCTTCTCAATGATGTAGCTCGTGATTTCACTGCCACCGTTGTCCTTCGGGGCTTTCCAAGAAAGTTGAACAGAAGATCCAGTGATATTGTCGTATTCCAGGTCTGTTGGGGGTCCAGGAACATCGAGAACATTAAAGTAAAAGCTGCCTTTGTCTTTGCCAACTTCATTGACTAGCTTGATGGTGATTTCTCCACTGTCAGTTCTCTTGCAATTAACAATATGGTAAGTGGTGATGGGGGCAATGGCAGACATTGTAATTCTCTCAGAGTCTGTTTCAAGCGGCTTTCCCTCCAAGTACCAGTTGACGCTGGGATCCGGAGAGCCGATGTATTCCACATCGAGTGTATAATTATTTCCTGCTTTGACGTCAATGGCTTTGAGAGGAGTGATAATTTTCGGTGCAAGATATCTCGGCCTGGCTTGAATCATGTCACTCGGCTCTCCAGGAAGAGAATTGCCGTTTGCATTGAAGGCGATTATTCTGAACTGATAATACTCATTTTCCAGTAAGCTGGAAGCTGTTCCCTTGTTGATGTCACTAGTGACAGTTTTGCAATCCACCCACGTGGTGGTGCCTTTCGCTTTCTTTTGAATGATGTAACCTTCAATGCGGCTTCCTCCATCACTAGCTGGCCTTGCCCAGGTGAGATCGATGTGATCACTGTCCCAGTCAAAGGCCTCCGGCTTGCCTGGATGATCGGGAACGTCGCTGTCACTCTTCGCAACAAAAGACTTGTCCAGAGGAGTCGGGTCAGATTCGCCGACGGCATTGACTGCCTTCACCCTCATCATATATTCTTTCTTCTGCACCAGTCTGCGGACAGTGCACTTCAAATCCGTTGTGATTTCAGCCTCTACCCATGATCCCCTGCTCATGTCCATCTTTTCAACTAAGTAGTGAGTGATGGGCGACCCGCCGTCGTCCGGAGAGGGTCCCCATGCCAAGTCGCAAGAGGTGGACGTAATGTTTGATAGTCTGAGGGGTCCCTCCGGAGGCGCGGGGCGATCAACCACCTTCACGTTTGCGCTAGCAGAGGCGGACCCGAGCTCGTTCTTCACCTCCAGCTTGTAGGTGCCGGAATCCTCTCGCTTTGAAAAAGTGATCTCGAAGATGGTTTCAATGCGCGTGCTCATAATGTCGATTCTTTCAGAGGACGTCACAACTTTTCCATTAATTGACCAATTGATGTCCGGCTTCGGCGCAGCCTTGATGGGGACGGTAAAGTTGATGGCCTGTCCGGCACACACTACCATATCTTGCATGGCTGACAAGTCAATCCAAGGTTTAACATATCTCGCTTCGGCAGTAATGAGATCAGACGGCTCTCCAGGTTCACTCTCTCCAGCTTCGTTCACAGCTATTATTCTGAACATGTATTCAGTGCCTTCCGTCAGGCCAGTAACTGTTCCTCTGGGTTGTGGTCCTGGGCATTCTGCTGCCTTCTCCCAGATGCCAAATTTGGTCTTTTTCTCAATGACCCACTTCTTAATTCTACTACCTCCGTCGCTCTTTGGAGGAGCCCATTTGAGATCGACCCTGTCGACATCCCAATCTTCTGCGACTGGCTTTCCAGGCTTTCCTGGAACCGTAAATGGATCCTTTGCTGTAACAGCTTCGGTGGGGCCAATGAGTGGTCCACTTTCTCCTTGCGCATTCACCGCACGGATGCGAAACTTATAATCGTGACCCTCAATTAAGCCATCCACTCTCATCTTCAACTGCTTGCTCTCTCCACATCTGACCCACCTCATCGTCTCCTGATCTTGCTTCTCCACGATGTAGTGCTTAATCTCACTTCCTCCGTTGTCCTTGGGTGGCTTCCAGCAGACTGTCATGTGATTTGCATACACTTCCCTGCACTCGACAGGCCCCTCCGGAGGACCTGGCACATCGAGCACAACGACATTGCAGGTGCAGCGATCAGTCCCATTGACGTTCTTTGCAACGAGTTCATAAGTGCCAGCATCTGAACGCTTGCTTTGGCTGATCCTGATGGTGCTCCTGTACTCTTGATTGATGAGAGTGAGATGAATTCCATCCTTGACGGGACTTCCATCCTTTGTCCAATCCTTACTCGGAGGCGGCTCTCCATCAACTGGTACATCAATGAGGAGCGTCTCTCCAGCCATAATCCTGATCTCCATCATGGCGTGCTTGTCGATCTTTGGAAGAGAGTTCTTAGGACGAGCTCTGTGGTCAAAAGAAGGCTCTGAATTATCAGATTCGCCTGCTCTATTGACAGCCCTAACCCTAAATTGATAGTTGACTCCTTCCACGAGTCCCTTAACTTTTCCTGAAGGTTCTTCCCCTTCTGTTCTAGCACAGACCTCCCATCTGTTAGTGAGATCATCCTTTCTTTCAATTACGTAGCCGGTAATTGGGGAGCCGCCATCAAACTCTGGCTTATCCCACTTCAGTTTCACCCATTCTGAGTCAAAGTCCTCAACTTCTGGACGACCGGGTTTTGTGGGCTTCTCAAAGGGATTCTTCGCCTCGTACTGTCCAGAAGTATCTAGAGGATCTGACTTACCCTCCTTGTTGACAGCTCTGACTCTGAATTTGTATTTGTGTCCCTTCTTCAAGCCCTTCACCTTCATCTGAGTGTCCGGCCCCTCGGTCTCTCCTGCTGGCATCCACCTTCCGCCCTCACTTTCGTCACACTTCTCCAAGACGTAGTGACTTACCGGCATGCCTCCATCATCTCTGGGAGGTCTCCACTTCAACAGACAATCGTCGGCAGTCATATCCTTCACCTCGAGAGGACCAGTAGGGGCTCCTGGTCTGTCTATAACTATCACGTTGACCTCTGCCCTATCTGACCCATTGACATTTTCAGCAGTGATAACCAATTTGCCGTTTTCCTTCCTTGTAGCACTCCGGATAAAGATCTTGGTGTTGTAATCATTGAACACAACTTTGATGCGCTCGGAGTTCTCAATCTCTTTCCCATTAGACAGCCATTTCTTATCTGGAGGTGGCTCGCCGCTAATGTTGACATCGAAGTTGAATGATTCCCCAGCCTTTACTCTCACCTCCATCAAGTTGGTGCGATCAATCCTGGGAGGAAGGTTTCTAGCCTTGATCAAAACTGGTCCGACCTCGTTGGAAGGCTCACTCACGCCACCGGCAGTTATTGCCTTGACACGAAACTTGTACTTCTCCCCAGTTATCAGGTTGGGAACGGTGCACTTGGTCTGAGTTCCAGGAACCTCGTGGGCCTTGACCCACCTTCCAAATTCGTCCTTCTTCTCGACCAAGTATCCAGTAATTTCAGCTCCGCCGGTGTCCCTAGGCGGCTCCCACTTCAGATCTGCAGAGTCAGCGTCATAATCAACCAGTTCAAGATTTCTAGGTGCACCCGGTTCATCAAATGGATCCTTTGCTTCAATTTCTTCATCTCCAGTAAGGGGCTCAGACTCTCCCTCTTGGTTTACCGCCCTCACTCTGAACTTATACTTTTTCTTGGGAGTCAAGCCCTTTACTGCCAAGCTGGTGTCAGTGCTCCTTCCACATGGCATCCATAGTCCAGTATCAGGATCAAGCTTCTCCACCTGATAGTATTCAATTGGCGCTCCCCCGTCATCCTTAGGCCTCTTCCACTTAAGAGTGGCCCCGTTAGCGTGGACGTCGTCTGCCTTTAAGGGTCCCTCCGGAGGACCAGGACGATCCAGAACGGTCAGGTTTACTATAACCTGGTCTTTCCCAACACTGTTCTGAGCAAGAACTGTGTAGGTGCCCTGATCGCTCCGTTTACAACTTTTAATGATGAGCTTGGTATTGTACGGCACATTGGTGATGACCAGACTTTTGTCTCTTGCAGAGTCAATGATTCTGTCCTCCTTTTTCCAGGTGACGTCGGCGGGTGGCTCGCCAATGATATTGCCCTCGAACTTGAGCATTTCGCCCACAGAGACGGTGATGTCCTTTAGTTGCTTGCGCTCAATGCGCGGAGGCACTGAAAGAAAACGAAAATGTACTTAAATCTTTTCTTAACATCACGAACATATCCTTGCAGCTTGCAGTTCAAAATGCACTATCTTTGGGTCACAAACTAAGATTAAATTGGAGCAATAACATAAGATTCAAAGGTCTATGACGAGGTAAAAAAAAACTACGTACTACATACTGTTTATGCGTAGTCTACTGTGCAACAAAATAACTAATTCATACTTACTGAATCTCGGCTTTGCCTCTTTCGGTCTGGATGGCTGCCCTGGATCGCTGGGGCCGGCCTTGTTAAGAGCAATTATCCTGAATTGATACTCCTCCCCCTCCACCAGGTTTCTCACTGTGCCCTTGCACCTGTTGCCTTCTACCCGGCCACACTCTCCCCATTCAGTCGTGCCCACCTTTTTCTTCTCTATGATGTAGCCAGTAATAGGGCTGCCACCGTCATCAATAGGCTCTGACCACTCAAGGTCCATGTGGCTTTCACTCCAGTCAACAACGTCAGGTGCACCTGGCGGGAGAGGTACTCCGAATGGATCCTTGGCGACGATGGGCTTCAGGGTTTCTAAGTTATCTCCCTCTCCAACTTCGTTAACCGCTCTCACACGGAACTTGTACTCCTTCCCATGCTCCAACCCAGTGACATCAATATTGAGTCTGGAGGTTGTTCCAACTGAAGACCAGATACCGGTGTCAGTATCGCACTTTTCCACAATGTAATGCATTATAGGGCGACCACCATCGTCCTTGGGAACATTCCAAGTCAAAGTACATCCGTTCTTGTGCACTCCACTGACTTCAAGGGGGCCTTCCGGTGGACCAGGGCGATCTATGACATTAACCCTGACTTCCGCCATGTCCTTGCCGTGAATGTTCACTGCCGTTATGAGATAGTTCCCATCGTCTTTACGAACGGCCTCGTCTATGTAGAAGTGAGTCTTGTACGGCTTGTTCTTGATACGCAACATGTCGGTGTCACTAATCGAACGACCATCCTTGGACCAGGTAACATCGGGAGGAGGTTCTCCTCGGATGTCAACGTCAAAGTCAATGGTTTCTCCAACACGTACTGTGATTTCTTTGAGCATCTTTCTGTTGATTTTGGGCTTTAGTTTTTTATATCTGCAAGTGAGATTGTCACTCTCCGGGCCGGGCTTGCCAACGCCTGCGGCGTTTACGGCCTTCACCCTAAAAACATACGTCTGGCCGACCTCCAAGTCTTTAACAGTCCCAATTTCCAACTTAGACTTCACCTCAGCAGTTTTAATCCATAGGTCATCATCAGCATCCCTGCGCTCAATAATGTAACCGGTAATCTTGGATCCCCCATCATTCCTTGGCTCATCCCACTTGAGATCAAAGTGATCATAATCGTAGTCAGTCACAATCGGTTTTCCTGGTGGCCCTGGTGGCTGGAATGGGTTCTCAGCAACGATAGTGTCCAGCCCTTCCAAGGGTTCAGACTCCCCTTCAGAATTGACCGCTTTGACTCTGAACTGATACTCATGGTGCTCCTCCAGGGCCTCAACATCGCAGAACAGCTCTGAGGACTTTCCACATGGCACCCAGACCCCGCTGGCCACATCCATCTTCTCCACAATGTAGTGCGTGATAGGACTTCCGCCATCATCTCTAGGCACCTTCCATTCCACTCGGCACCTGTCAAAATAAATTGTACATGTACTATACAATAAATAATACTGTCCAAAAAATTAAGTTACAAAGGTCAAAGTAAGAAAAATTAATGTACTACCTATCTGCAAAGACATCCTCGACTTGCAGTGGTCCTTGCGGTCTCTCCGGTGGCCCGACAACCAGGATATTTTTATCAGCTTCGTCTCGCCCATTCTTGTTGGACGCCTTGATGACGTAGTTTCCGCTGTCCGACCTCTTGGCACTAACGATGTGGAAGCGGGTCTTGTAGTCCTCAAACGCCAGGTTAAAGGCAGCAGTGCTTTTCAGCTCGGTGTTGTTGAGCAACCACACCTTGTCTGCAGGTGGCTCGCCAGAGACCTAATGACAACAAAATATTTGCAACGAAATAAATACGTATCTTTATATCTTGTAAATAAGTAGATTCGTACCTACAGTACCGTACAGTACAGTATGTACGTAAACAGCAGACAGTTCTCCTAACAACCATCTTAACAATATTGTACGTATGTACTATATTTGCAAGAATGGCTTCCATTAAAATTTTGTAGAAATCTTTCTCACCTTGACGTCAAACTTAATAGGCTCTCCGATTCTGACCCTCAAGAAGTCCAAGTTGGTGCGGTCGATGACGGGAGGCGCGTTGCGAGTCTTACAGGTTACCTCCTCCGAGGGCTCCGACGGAGGACCGGGACCGGCCTTATTCACGGCCTTCACACGAAATCTATGCAAAAAAAAAAATTCACCCACTATCCTTACGTATTAAGTAGGCTTCGGATTATTACGCATTGTATTTGCATTAAACAGACTTTCACATATTTCGGCCATTTTTGGAAAATATAACATTTTTTTGGCTTTTAAGCCCCAAAAATTACTATTTGGGCATTTTTATCTGTAGCCAAAAGAGAAAATTGGGGGCAATATTTTAACCACCCAAACCTAACCGGAGCACAGAAAAATATAAGCCTCCCCTTCTTTCTCCCAAAAGAGTTTGGTCTAAAATTTTGTGTTTGCCAAAAATATGACGTAAAAATCCGATGCAACTATAACAAATACTAGCCTAAA
>JAAUYM010116778.1_pt1 | contig 13628 bp, 7 predicted proteins | sample 7278001 | NCBI WGS metagenome assembly JAAUYM01 (sample SAMN14350224, study PRJNA611818) | marine sediment metagenome | isolation source: surface marine sediment (1.8m) | place: French Polynesia: Moorea | collected 2018-08
CCCAAAATTATAAAGTTGGTCTTTTAGCCAGCGAGCGAAGCGAGCTCAGGCACGAGCTGTCTTTTACTATTGCAAAATCTTACCCAGCAACGCGGGTACATTCAGGCTAGTGTCTAATATTTAGGATGCTTAAAATGCATTTCTTGAGGAAGTGTAAGAATGCAGTTTTTTCCCCCTCATCCTCTTATATCCTTGCACTACCCAGCCCCAAAAAATACTGTACACCTACTAAGTGCATAAATTGGGTGGGGTTGGTTTCCTTCTCATCTGCAAGAACACATCTGCTGGTTGCATCCTCTCCAGCAGTGCTGCCAACTGAAATGGCCAAAAAAACTAGGAATGCTAACTAATTTACTATTTGGCATATTTCAGTAGGAGATTATTTACTGCTTATGCCCCACTTAAAAACTATATATCTGGCACAATTTTGCTGGACATGTATACTTCTGCCTGAAAGTTGGCAACACTACTCTCTAGTGTTTGGTGACGATGGGATAGACTCTCCTCCTCCTCCTCCTTCTCGAGGCGAAAAATGCATGCCATATTTTAGTGGACGGAAGAGGATTTGGAGGAGGAAAGGAAGAAGGGACAGGAGAAACCGACCAAATTTGCAACTTTTTATTTGCAACATATTTTTTGAAAGAAGGGAGGCAACGAGAAGTACATTAAAAAGATTCTTTGGCTAGAAATGCCGACATTAACCGCCACAACTGGACGTCACTCTGGCACAGTCAACCTCCGATTTAGTAAACGTCGATGCCATTAGTGAAAAAGTTTTATCTGCCTACCAACTTTTCTGTGTTAGTTTTAACATTTCTAGCCCTCTGAGTGAGTAGTAAATAATCTCAATTTTACACACTCACCCCCCCTCAAAACCCGCACCTTTTCCAACTGATAAGTTGAATGTACTTCTGCCCTTCAGACAGCTACCCAACCACCAACGGTGGTATGCAACATGGAACCTCAGTTGGAATATAACACAATGCATAAACATTTTTGCACGTTTGGCGCCAATTTGTAAGCTCAGTCAGTGCTTACTAACAAAATTTTTGCATCGGAGCTCAGTCGTTGTTGGTTGGGTAGGTCCGCAGCTGTCTTCTCCCGCCTAAGAACCCGGAATCAATTCTAGCAGCACAGCAGAAGCAACCCCCCCCCCCCGGGTCCCCCTCTACGCATTCTTTCGGTGCGTGCGTGGCCCATTTCGCGCCTTCACCCACCCACCACCCACTTCAAACACACACACAAAAGGAGGAAGAGGAGGAGGAAGGAATATTTTTATGCGAGGTCGGAATGCGAGGCCGCAGCTCTTCGTTTGTGTGTGTGTGTGAACCAGGGTTGCCAGGGACGCAGACTTAAAAAAGGCCAAGTAGTGATCTAAAAAAAATCCAAACAGTAGCCCAGAGAGTTTCAAAAACCCGGGGGGAACGACCACCCGATTTTCGCCTTTTTTTTAGGTTCTTAGATTTTTTTAGCAAAAATATGACCCAAAAATATGACCCAAACTGGCATTCCTGGTGTGACCTCTTCTTGTTCTCTCCATTCTTTTGTGTGCAAGAGTGGAGAAATATCTCTTGGGGAAAGAGAGAGAGGAAAGTGAGAGTTTGTGGTTCTCTACACGCAATTGCCTTTTGGGGGGGGGGGAAGGGGAGAAAGGGGTGCAACGTTGAAATGATAGAGAGGGTTAAGACATGTGATTCTCAACCTTTTTGCAACCCATAGTGTTGCTTGGTGATCCGAAAGCATCCGGCGACCCACTTTGTGACTCCCAAATCCAGTGACCCACTATCATCCCAGAGCATTTTGCGATCGCCTTTGCAAAGAGCATCCATCCCATGAGCGACTTTGTGACCCCGCGGTCCACTTTGTGACCTCCAGAGCATCCTGCGACACAATTTGGGACCCCACTGTATCTCGCAATCTACTTTGTGACGCCCAAAGTTTGTGTCTAGGGTATAGTCACAAATTAAACTCGCCATAACTGAGTATCGACTGTAAACAAATAACGCCAAAAATCTTTTAAAAAAATATATTTTTTTTTGGAGCAGGTGTGCTCTTGCCGTATGAGGGAGAAACATCCCCGCAAACTGCTGAAGCATGTTGCTTTAATTTACCCTCTTCATTCTAAAGGAGCCTTTGTTGCTGCTGCTGCTGCTGCTGCTGCTGTTGCAGATTTCGCCTGAGCTGAGATTTGAGAGACCTCTTTTGAAGCCCTCTCAAGTAAAAAAAAAAAAGAAGAAGAGAACAAAAGGAGGAGGAGGGAGAAAGAGCCCTAATAAAGCCCAGACCGCCGCAACCCAAAAGTTTCAAAATTAGTTTTCGAGGAGCCAGCACACCTCCAGCTCTCCATACCCAAGAAAAAAAAAACATGAGCACACCTTCTGATACAGTCAACAAATATAACAATACTTTTTTGGGGGAAAAGCATTGCCAAGTTACTGCTTGTGACTCTCTCCAGTACAAGGCTTTGGAGGGAGGAAATCCAGCTACTCATCTCAAATTTCCACAGCAGAAAGGGGGCCAGGCACCTTCTGAAACAAAATGCCAGAGTAGGTCCGGGAATTAAAAGACAAAGAAACAAAAGAAAAAAACTTTTTTTTGGGGGGGGAGGGTTATCTTAAGGCGCCATTACACAACTACTCGTAACATTCAGTTTGACAGAAAACAATGGGGAGAGATCATCGTTTTCAAATTTTGGAGACTCTGTAAAAAAAAACCCCAACCCATAAATTCTTCTTCCTCTCGCCGCGGGCAAACCCAAAGAGAATGAGGAGAGCGGGAGAGGAGGACGAGTGCACTGAATCCGAATTCTCTTTCTTCCCATCCGCTCTCGGCCCATTTAATCTGAGACTATTTACAGCCACCGCCACCATCATCATCATGTCGCAGTGAGAGGAGGAGGAGGAGTCGAATTGTTGTTGGCGCGTTCGATGTTGCCTCCTCCGATCCAGTCGCCAATGCCCGACCGGACAAATTGGACGAACTTCTGCGGCCAAGAAAGATGCAGGTTTATTTATCAACCATTCTACTATTACGGTCATTGTGGAAACGCCAAAGTCCAACTTGAAAGAGACTTTCTTTTTTTTTTAGTAGCACATGCTTCTTTCTAGAATGTTACGGAGTTGGTCGGGTACTAAGAAAAGGGAAGAGAAGGAAGGGTTTTCCCGGAAACCCATTGCGTCCGCTCCAAATTATTATGACGAGTTTTTGGGACGACGATTTTCGAAACTGCCTTCCGAACATCGAAATCATTTTTTTTTCTCATCCAATTCCTGGTGATGTAAGGCAGTTTTATTTTGTGTCGACTGTAGCTTGTGAACAATTGATGTGCTAATGACGTCTTCTCCATTCCTCCAAAGTAAGTCAGAATGGCTCACTCTCTCAATACACACTACCAAACTGTACCAAACTTGGAGCTGTTGTCAAGCTTCCAAGCACAAACTTTATAATAGTATCAAAAAAATGGAAACCCTTGGGGATGGGAACACGCTGCTTTGTTCCCCTCTTTCTACTGTACTCACAACTTGGGTGGTAACTTTGCCCAAAGGTCAACAACAAGTTAGCTCAATTAAGGTAAACTTTTCCTGGATCAGTAATTATGTAATTATCACGTAGCATGCTGCGCAGCACCTACTGTATGTACATACACACTAGGTTTCCCAAAAGAAAGAAAAGATAATTTTTCTTCCGTATCTAACATATTTTCTTCTTATGTGTGAATTGCTTCCTGTGTATTAAAATGCTCTTTTTTCTTATAAGAAGTCAATTGTTTTACCATTTTTTCTTTAATGTACCTGCACATGCTGTACTAAACGTAGTACTACAGTTGTCCATGCTAGTTAGCCAAGATTAATAGATAGTCTGATGTGTTCTCCAGATGGTACACTACTGCCAAACCGAACCTTCTCTACACTTTTCCTCGTTGGGCGCGCGGTGAATAATTAATGGAGCTTCTTCCTTCAGGATGCGAGAAAAGGGAGGATAAATAAGGAATCCTTAACCTCCTTTCCCCCCCCCCTTTTTTTTGCAAACTAGTATGGTACTACCCAGTACCAGCAGAAGCCAATCTGGAAAAGCTGGGTAGGCAAAACAAGAACGGACTCTTGGGAGACCTGCGACGTGAAGATTGGGGGTGGGTGGGTACTTGGCACAAAATTTTTGAACAGACTTGTAAGGTTTACCCACCTGGGAAAAGCACTTTGTTCAAGGTAGGTACCAAATTTCCACTTTGTCTCAACAAGAAGAAGAAGAAGAACAATAACTCATTGCATTCCATGACCTGTCGGCTTCGCCGAAGGTAAAAAAAGAGTCATTTTTCCTGTTGTTTGTTTGTTTCTTCCATTCATGAAAAAGTAGTAGCATAGTTTTTGCAATCCTACTTGATTTTGGGAACATAACATTTTGGACTTGACAACTCCTCATTGCAGCAAGAAAAAGTGTTCACTCCATGCAGCAAGCCTTACAGTATTTGGGCAACTCTCTCTCTCTCTCTCTCTGCTTTGACTACAGGGGCTCGTCTGAACCGAAGGTCCAATGTACCACAGTAGATGAACGTGTGAATACCATTGATGTGCCCAGTGCAAGAGCAGCAGGACTGGCGCAGAGCCAACCTTGTTAATGTTTCTCTTCTCTACTGGTATCTTCCCTAGCCTTAGCCTCAATGCTTAAGGAGAGACGCTGATCCGAGTGCAGGTGTAGCAGCTCCCCCACCTATACGTATGGCACAGTAATCAAATTTTGTTGGTCAGGACTTGGGTTGGGAAGTCACCGACCTAGCACAACGTACGGTACGTATACAAGATCGTTTGCAGAAAGTTGACTTTTCTCTTTTTTACTAGTATATACAAGGTACGAGTAACAGTTCAAAGAAATTGCAAATTATGTAGTAAAAACAAATATTTTTAATTTAAGCTGAGTGTTTCTCGTACATTACAGTTTACTTCGTATAACGGAGTTTCACAGTTCCTTTAACTAGTAGTACACGCACGTGATATCTAGATTCTCTCTCTCCCTTTCTCTCTCTCTCTCTCTCTCTCTCTCTCTCTCTCTCTCTCTCTTTCTCTCTCTTTCTCTCTCTCTCTCTCCCTCCCTCTCTCTCTCTCTCTCTCTCTCTCTCTCTCTCTCTCTCTCTCTCTCTCTCCTTAGATCTGAAGACCGCAAATTGTCTGGCCTGAAATGAGAGAGAAAGACTTGTGGTCTCTTTATAAGCGCCTAAAACACACTGCCCACTTTGTGTGCCAAGAAAAAGTTATGGCGCATTCCTTCCTCAAAGAAAAGATGCCCCAGATTGTGCGTATACCATCACACGCACACTGACACACTAAATTGAGTTACTATGTATGTACAACGTACTATCTTCCTCAATGCTATGGGGAAATGGAAGAAAAACAAAATCAGCCCACTTCTTATCCTCGGCGGGAGAGAGAGGAAGGAAGGGAGAGAGAAGAGTTGTACAACTTTCTCTTTTTCTTCCGTACCCACATTCAGATCCACTGTAGTATTTCCCCTCCCTTTTCTCTCCTTCCCGACTAATATTGGTATCACTATAGAGCTACACCAACGGCTACGCCACTAGTAGTAAATACTGATGGGGTCGAAAATTCGCTGCATTAGGTTGTTCTAAGGGTTCTCTTTTTCACTATTTTGACACCTGCTCTGGCGTTAGAAACAACCACTAAATGCACACTAGCGATATTGGTTGGGTTTTCCAATGCGAAAAAAAGGAGGAAGAAAGAAAGGAAGGCAAATTGGAAGCATTCATCATGCAAGTGTTTTTCCCGCTCTGCGTATTCATTGATCTTTTCTCTCCCTCCCTCCTTCCCTCTTTTTGTTAAGCGTGAGGCGCTTCTAGGAGTGAACAGGGTGACCAGGCAGATTGGACTGTCTATTTTTACGCCATTATTTTTATGCTGCTATAGCTAGGGTGACCAGCTCTGATTTTTTTTCTCTAGTAGACCGAATTTATTCGCTGTTTCTTTTTAAAGACTTGTCCTTTCCTCCTATACATGTAGTATGTAATAATGTAACAGTGGTTCTCAACATTTTTTAACCTTGACCCACTTTGTGACCCCCTCTCCCCAGCGAGCATCATGCGACCCACTGTGATCCTCTACAGAGCATCACGTGACCCACTCGGTGACTCTCTACAGAGCATCACGTGACCTACTCTGTGACCCTCCACAGAGCATCACGCGACCCACTATTGTGACCCACCACAGAGAATTACGTGACCCACTCTGTGACCCTCCACAGAGCATCATGCAACCCACTCTGTAACTTCCCCGAGCACTACGCTACCCATGGCACACCACACCACGTTAAGTACCGTACTCCATCGCCCTGACCCTCCCGCGAACCCATTTGGCAAACCCAATCTGTGTCCACGACCCAGAGGTTGAAAATCCATTCGTGCGGAAGAATGAGAGCGGGGAAAGCTATACATACACTACAGTATATCCTCCATCTCAGTCCTCATTTGCCGCATTTCTGTTTGCAGATAATTAAAAAGTAGTGTGCTAGTACTACGTTTGTTTCGCCAGCTTTTTTTGACTGCTCTGATTTTTTTTTTTTGTGTGTGTGTGGTGTGGGCAGGGAAAGAGGACTGATGATGAAGAAGAACCCCTTTCCTTCCCTTTCCTCGAACAAATCGATAGCAATTTGCCAAATAGAAAAAAAAAGAAAGTTGGAGGGGCTCTATCTTCACTCCTTCGCTTTTTTTAACTGCGAACCAGGAGTGAAAAAAATATATAATAATTTTGCTCTTGTCGCTGCTGTTGCCTCTGGTCGCTTCGCACCAAGTTGGCAGCTAGGCATCACTGATTTTGCTCAAAGGGAAGCAGATGTCGCAAAATTCATGCTGAGCTTTCTTGTTTCTCCTACTTCATAATGAGAGGGGGAGGGAGGAAGAAGGAGAAATTACTACGTGGAGGAGGGGAGGGCATTGATTTATCGCCCGCGAAATTGGCCAACAGTGCTTGACGCATTGTCTTTTCCCGCAAAAAAAAAATCTGGAGAAGACAGGAAATAATGCTCCGTTGAAAAATGAAGTGGGAGGGGTAAGAGGGGCAACCTGATCTGACAATGTGGCAATTTGTACACCAAAGGGAGGGGAGGAGGGGAAGGGGGAAGCTACTAAAGAGGGTGGTGGTGCTGTCAGAACTTGCTCTGTGGACGTTGAGGACGACCTCAACCTTGGAGACAAAAAAAAGAGTTGATGAAGTTAGTTAGAAGTTAGTAAATCAAGTGAAAAGTTTGCCACCAGGCAGCCATTACGCTAAAATTTAACCCAATTAAGCTACTGGAACCAAGCTTGTATGCCTAATTTGACTGGCATACATGTCAACTTTGTTTTTTTTACTACGCAAATGAATTGCAGTTGTGCTTCTAATTTACGTCTCATGCGTGTGAGAGGAAAAAAAATTACACATGCATATACTGTAGTAGATATGGGTAAACAGGCGTATGTTTGAAATATGTCAGGTATGTGCTGACGAGACAAGAGACAAGGGGCATGATCTGGTAAATGGGAGGGGGGAGAGTCCGCACACAACAAGTGGCAGAGTGTTCTCATCATCCGTGATCACAATGATAAGCTCTCACAAGTGTCAGATGGACGCTAACAAGCCTCTGTGCGCATCGGGTCAGGTCAACCTAAGTGGGAGGACACTTGACTTGACGTTGTTGTACCAGTACAGTACCACATTGTAATTTCTCGTAGCATGTACTGAAGGTAGGTTAAGTAGGATGAGAAGAAAGGATTTAAAGTTTCAATGGATGTTCATTATGTCTCGTACTCGTGACAGATTCAAGACGGATTCATGAGTCTTGTGCAGTAAACCCTGCTCTACTGGTAATGATTTAAATAATGATGCTATAAACAAAAAGGTCTGTGGCGCGTAGCACTTTCCAGACTCTCCATAGACTCATGCCAGAAATGACTGTTTGGTCGGGCAAATGCATATCAATCAAGCACCATGATGTGGGAATGGCCATGCTGTTAATGCCACCCGTCTACTTCTCTCTCTCTCTCTCTCTCTTCAGGCTCTCCCCACCCGCCGCCGCAGTTCAACGTCTACCCGGCGGTGAACTACACGGTGCAGAAGGGGTCGACGGCGCTGATGCCCTGCACGGTGGCCAACGTGGGCAACGAGTCCGTCTCCTGGATCCGCGTCTCCGACCAGCACATCCTGACGGTAGACGAGGACGTCTTCGTGTCCAACCCGAGGATCTCCGCCATCAGGGAGCAGGAGAGAGAGGAGGAGGAGGAGGAGAGGGAGGAAGACACCTGGACGCTGCAGATCAAGTACAAGTTATTTTTTTCTAAAGGGGAAATTCCAAATATGTTTACTCTTTCTGCTGTCTGTGCACAGACCTGAACCACATTCTTTGGCAGGCAAAGATGCTGGAAAAATTGGTAAAATGTAGGTAGAGGCGGCAGGATGAAATTGTCCCCGGCGAATTTCCCTTAAAAGTGGAAGTAGTGGCATTGAAGAAGATGGCTCCTTCAGAATGGGAAGGATTGCCACATCCCACCACGCTTTGTTGAGCACGTTCGTGAATACGTGCATGGAGAATTACGTGTAGTACATGGGAAAGTGCCTCATGCCAAGTTCTGTTAGCTGGGTTTTTTTCTCCAAACTGCCATAAAAAAAAAGCACCCGAAACTTTTTTTTGAGAGCCCGAAACAGGACCGCCAAGTGCCTATTTAAGCACGAAAAAAACTTTGTGAAGGATGGCGTCATGAGTTTGGACAAGTTTGAGAAGGAGCAGCAGAGTCACTAATTTTCCAGGCAGTCAAGAAGTTGGAAAATAAAACACCTAGAGCGTCATAAATGCCTAATTTTGTTGGTTTTTTCTCTCAGGGGGAGGAGGATTAAGTTAGACACGGAAAAGGGCCATTTCTTGGCAGTTAATGCTGAATTAAATGCCATTTTTTAAGCGCCGGGCATCGCGGTCTGTGTGAGAGCCTGTTGCCGTTCTTGTTGTTGAAGTTTGTTAGAAAAGCTTTGCTATATGCATTATGCGAACTGTTCAGAACTTCTTGTTCCTCTAAATACTTGTTGATATGGACGAAGTTTGAACGTGTCCCTTCTACCACTTCGTGGGCAGGTCCGTGACGGAGGAGGACGACGGCCGCTACGAGTGCCAGGTCAGCACGGAGCCCAAGCTCAGCCAGTTCGTCAACCTCATCGTCAGAGGTGAGAGACGCGATTTTTTTTCAGACACACTGTCTGGACATACTTTTCTGGAATTCACCAATTAATTGGCTCTGTCCCCGTTAACTACACTGTGTATGTACAACACATGTGTGTGCAGTACAGATTTCCGCTTTGATCATAAGTTGAAAGATAAAGAAAACCAATTATTGCGACTTCAAAGAAGACTTTTTTAGGGGGGGCCTTAATCAGCAAATAGTAGCAACAGAAGCTTCACAAATTAATGTCAAATCGCAGTTTTCAACTGATCAAAGGGGCCTGTTGAAAACCCTGAAATTGATTTTAATTGCCTTGTTTTTTTTTTCAAATTTTCTTTTTTTACTTGCAGCGAAGTCGACAGATCATAGAATGCAATGAGTTGTTCTTTTCCTTGTTGTTGAGACAAAGTGCATTGCCCGCCCAGAACTTAAACGTTGTTTCCTGAAGTGCGATTTTTGGAATGTGTCCGTGGCTTCAGCAGCTCTCTTTGCCCCTCATCATTGTCTCGAGAGTCTTTGAACAGAGTCTGTTCTTGTTGTTTATCTTTAAAACGCTCAGTGCCCCTGGTCCGCATCTTCGGAGACCGTGAGCTGTTCGTCACCTCCTCCACGTCCGTCCACCTGAAGTGCGTCATCTCCAGGGCGCCGTCGCCCCCCAACTACATCGAGTGGTCCAAGGACGGACAGGTGAGCGAGCGAGCAAACGCCCCCGCCAATCAAACAGAAAAACATTCGGGGGGGAGATCGAATGTTGCAAATAATCAATTGCGGAATATTGCAGGTACGTTCGGGAAATCAAATGTACTACATAGTATCCAAAACAAAACCTCAAAACTTATTCGGGAAACGCGATGTTTCATACGCTTCCGTTTTCTCCAGGTGATCGACGGCCGCCTGGCGATGGCCCACGGCGACTCCTCCTCCTCCTCCGTCTTGGGCGGGGAGAAGAGGGGGAGGAGTACGAGGAGGAGGAGGGGGCGTGGCAGGAGGAGGCACAACCACGGCGGCGCCAAGGGAGAGGAGGAGGTGGAGGTTGAGCCTGTGACGGCGGCCGGGGTCGTCAGCGGCAGCTGGAGGGGCAGGGAGGGAAGGATACAGGTAAGTGAGTTGCTTTGAGCAAAAATGGGGGGTGGGGAATCCTGAGTTTTGGTGGGAAGATTTTTTTTACTCTGTACATACAAAGAAACTATGCGTGGGTTGAAAACTATGGGTGGGTTGGAAACTATGCGTGGGTTTTCTGCCGTATGAATAGTTTATCCGATTGATGTAAGGAATTTTTGCATTAAAAAGAAGTTCTGGGGAAAAAAAAGTACATGCATACGTACAATGCCCAAAATCCACCTTCTTTCCACAGATATTTGGTGAAGTCACGTCTTTGAGTGGGCAGACTGCTATCCTCTTGTTATTTTTTTTTTGCCCACCTTGAATCCTTCCTAGCGTTAGCACTGTGGGTGGAACTTTGATGCATCGATCTTGACAATCCACAGAGAATTTCTTCAAAGAAGATATTCTTATTCTCTCTTTTTTTCAACAAAAAAAATGTACTTTTAATCCATCTGTTCTGTTACAGGTAAGCCCTGCCGAGCACATCGCCGAGGGCACGGCCATGAGCACCCTGACCATCTGGCGCGCGCGCAAGGACGACTCGGGGGTCTACGCCTGCAGGCCGGCGCTGCTGGGACAGGCCAACGTCACGCTGCACGTCGTGGACAGTGAGTTCGCGCTTAAATGTTCTTCTTGTCTTTATTGTTCTTGCTGATGCTGCACGTCGTCGGCATGGTTCCTGTCTTCGATATTGTTGTCCATCAAGGCATTCCATGGTGCGTTTTCCCAGAGTTGCCATCCTTTTGGTTAAGAAAGGATGCAAAGCCAAGGCGCCTATCTGTGTGAACTTGACCTCTGGAGACCCTGTGCGGGGGCCAAAGTCTTGAACCTCCTGACCAAAGCTGGGGGGCGAATCAGCTCCTTAGGAAGATGGAATATACTACACTTCTGGAACGCTCTGTACTACACCTGCTGCACAATCTGTGCCCACTCAAGTTAAATCCATCCAATTGTGTTTACCACATTTATATGTTTGCGCCGTTTGGGCGGAAAGGACCTTGGGTGAGACACTTTCCCAAAAGATCCACCCACTTCTAAATTCAAAATTTTGCCGCAGAGAGAGGGGGGGATGAAGCATGTTTGCCAATGCCTTGATACCTCTCTTGTTTGCGCATTCTTACAACTGTCTTGCAGACGCGTAAACTGGAAACCTTTCCGAGATTGTTGCAGGTACTGAGCCACTACAATACACCTGCTACTTTCCAACAAAAAAAACTTTCTTCCAAGTCCTACTTTCATTAACGCTCTTTCCCGGTGATTGGTGGACACAGAACTACAGTAGAGGAGTTCTAATTGTCTTCCCCTTCCTCACTTTAATTCTTCCTCCTCTTCTTCCTCCATTTGAGAAAGTCTTTCAAAACTTCTGCAGCAGTCAAAGTACTCCTTGAAGCAAAGGAGAAATATAATGGTTCAAACATGAGGTTACGAGTGAAGTGAGTCTATATATATCTCACTCACTCGCTCCAAGGTTCATGAAGTCTAAAACTGCTTCTCCAAGTTGTGTTGATCTTTCTTGAGGAATCTTCAGGGTTGGTGGGTGCTCTCCAAACGGTTGTGGTAGTCACGGTGTTCACTTAGTACTCGCATTAAGGGTATGTTTGTGCGTGCATAGTAATACGTTGTACAAAAATCTCTAGAGGAAAAAAGGACTTCCAACAACTTTTTTCCAAAATGGAAAATTTGGGAAACATTGATAAAGCTTTCTGTGTTCTCTTTTTCCGATGCAGACAACCCTGCTGAGCTGCAGACCAGCGGGGCGACGATGAAGAACCCGACGGGACTCATCTTGCCGCTGATGGCCACCTCCATAATCCTCCTCCTCCTCTTTCCCGACGAGTAATAATCGGACGATTGAGGTTATCTCAGGGGAGGGGTGTTGGTGGGGGCAACTTTCTCCGTCGAACAGAAGAAGGAGAAGTATCCACTGAACAAAACCCCGTGCAAAAGAGAAGAGATGGGAGAAAAAAGTAACAAGATCCTCCTTAGCCAAGTTTCCTCTGCCCTCCTCCTCCTCCTCCTCCCTCCCATCTCACACTCTCTCCTTTCTTGGAGAGAGAAGAGGAAATCGCGGAAAAAAATCTTCTTGTTCTCCAGAAGAAAAGGAGGAGGAGGGGAAAAAACGGAGAGTGAGAAGAGGAGAAAGTGGGGAAAAATGCCTCTTGTCAGCAGAGAAAGAGAGAAAAAGAACTCCTCTTCTTCTTCTCACTTTGCTCAACCTATTACACACACACACACACGACGCTGTAGGAGGAGGAGAAGAAAGATCCACACCAAACCCTGGATAGACACATTGCTCCTATATGTACTACTACATATCCTGGACGTTGGTGCTGGTTGGTGTTCTTCCCCCTCTCCCACCCACCCCTAATTGTGCTTTCAGGGAAAAGAATTGGAGGAGGAAAGAGGAGGAGGGCTGATTGGACGTCATCTTGATTCTGCTATGGTGCGCACACCATAAACCCCCCACCCCCGTTCCTCCTCCCACATTTTATTTTGGGAAAGGAGGAGACGTCAAGAAGAAAAAAAAATCACCCACGACCCTCCTCCACCCACTCTCCAACTTAAGTATTTGTGACGTTTATAGTGGGAAAAACTGTGTTGTCCCCCCCAAAAAAATAACACTAGGAGGCCTCCTCCTTCATGCAGAGGGTAATGAATGTGTCAGAGAGAGAGAGAGAGAGAGAGAGAATGAGAGAGAGAAAGATGGAGGGAAAAAGTGGAGAAAGAAGAAAAGGATCCATTTCGGAACAGAGAAAACTAACGCGAAAAGCATTAGAGAAAGAAAGAAAGGAAGAAAGAAATGGAAGTGGGAAGAAGCTGAAGAACAAATTGGACTTCATCTTTCCCCCCCCCTCCTCCCTCCCCCGCAGATCTTCTTCTCAGCAAGAAAGTACCACGAGTACTACCTACTTTTAAGAAGGAGCTTCTTTCCATTTCTCAGTTTCCGATGGAGAAAGTGTTTGCGACGAGAAGCGCCAGATCCGTCATTCATCATTGATGCTAATATACAGTACTATACTACATGTACTACTACACTGTTCGTACTAGTTGAAGAGGATGTGTGAATGTGCGAGGTGAAAAAAAAATAATGACGACCTTGCGACGACGACATAAAGTTACTGTCATCGGTTCAAACTAATAGAAAAAAAAAGCCAATAAATATGTCAAACGACAACCACCAACACCTCCAAAAAAATTGCATATTTTCTTGGTCTATTTTCCACGCTGGCTTTCATCTCACATTTTCCTCTCCTCTCCCCCCCCCCGGGTCTTCCACCTCCCAAGAGTCACTCCACCCTTCTCCATTCTCTCCACCAGCATCAACTCCACCCCC
>JAAUYM010002426.1_pt1 | contig 13626 bp, 14 predicted proteins | sample 7278001 | NCBI WGS metagenome assembly JAAUYM01 (sample SAMN14350224, study PRJNA611818) | marine sediment metagenome | isolation source: surface marine sediment (1.8m) | place: French Polynesia: Moorea | collected 2018-08
AGAGAGAGAGAAAGGTCTAGAAGAAGATACATGAGATTCTGATGAGTGAGCTGTATTGTGCTTGAGAGGAAATAAAGTAGTCTGCTCCGAATCGGCCTAGGAGTAGCAACACAAGAACTAGTAATCAAAAACCCATTAGACAAGTCCACAACGTGCATAAAATTTGCACATATTTTTAGGACCTGCGCAAAAATTCAACACTTTCCCCCCTATTGGCAAAAAAACATGTAGTAGACCCCCTAACTCCTGGCAGTTTTATAACCACCATTGCTCAAGAGCCATACCACCCCAGACAGACCTTGCGTGACCAGTGCCCACGTATGACTATAGTACAGTAGTACAAACAAACAAGATTTGAAATTTTTTTTTGATCAGTTTTTTTTGTCAATCTGCTTGTTGCAAAAGAATTCGACCCCGATCTCCCACGTCGTTCCAGTGCTCCAGACGCCTCCTCGAGTATGACGTCGGCCATGGACAAGATCATCAAGGCGATGGCGGCCGCAGAACAAGACACCGGCAGCGACGCCGGCGCAAGGCTGCTGGCCCTCATCCGTGACGGCTGCAGGGTGGACACCTCCACGGCCAAGAAGAGCTCCCTCCGTTGCCATCGTGCCTCCCCCTCCCCCTCCCCGTCCCCGTCCCCGTCCTCGCCCACCCCGCCCTCCGCTTCCCTTGGTGCCAACACCAGCCTCCTCCTCACTGGAGGCGGGGCTGGCGGGGAGAACAAGATCAGCTACGACCGTGAGTTCCTCTTCTCCTGTGCCGACTCCCCGATCTGCCAGGAGATGCCCAAGGCCCTCGCCCCGAAGCTGGAAGAGTTCCCGCAGATGCGCCGGCGCATCAGGACACAGACCGACCACTTCCGCCTCTTCGAGCACCAGCCCTCCATCGTGGACTCGCTCCCGCTCAGGCCCACCGCCCAGATCTTCACCTGGGATCCCAACATGGGTCAGTGGGTGCCCAGGGCCAGGCCGCAGGAGGTCTGAGAGGAGAGAGCCCGGGCAGAAAGGATGCATTTTTTAAAAGGCAAAATTAGCAAGTGAAGGTCCTCTGATTGTAATCAGGAAAATGGTTCACACTTGCACAATGTGATATTTTTGGATGCATTTTTTTTTACATTACTGTTGTAACTTCTTAAACAAACAAAAAATACAGTGAAAGGATTGCTTCATTCTGTGTGAAAGTGCTTTTTTCCGCCAATCCAAGGTACCTTTTTTTGAGAAATTTCTCGTAATCAAAAGTAATTTACTGCATAAAAATATTGTTTCTGGAGGACATTCTCCCTTGCCCAAAAATCCCGCAAATTTGAAGTGGACTGTATTTAAAGCTAGAAAAAACGACCAGAATCAGATGGAGGTCATAGAATACGAGTTGTTCTTTTAGTTCAACTTGATCAAGTCGACTTTGTGGTGTGTGAGATTACTGTCTAATTCCATTGGAGACCCTGTCCTCACTCTGTAGGTACAGAAACGCATTTAACTGCGCATGCGCAAACGCAAAACGCCGACCAAAACAATCCAAAGCAAAGTACAGCAGCTGTCTGCAAGGGCGTGAAGAAGAGGAGCGCGAAACAGGTCTGGACGGGACTGGAGGCTGGGAGGAGGGGATGCCAGTTTGGGTTTCTTTTCTAAAGTATTTTTAATTTGTTTTCTTGGCCACTTTATGTCAAAGATTTGCGAATAAAAAGTAATAAAAATTAAACAACCTAAAAATCAAGAGTTGGTATTTTACCATTGCCCTGTCTGTTTCCCTTTTGTAAGAGTATTGTCGGTTTTTTTAACTTCGTGAACCTGGCAATCCTGGTCTTTGTTTATGTTTTTTTCTGTACTGCTTTTTGGTTGTTTGGTGGAACAGGACTGGACGTCTGCATCCTGGACACTGAAGTTTTGGAGCACTAGAGTCTTCAAACCGAACTCGGAGAAGAGTCTCGGAATCTGAGCACTTAAAAAAGGTTCAAAAGGCTTTTGTTGCCAGAATGGTAAGATGCTACCTATGATAACTACAATTGAAATAGAGTTTTTTTTTGGGGGGGGGTTAACTGATTCATCTCACCCTGGTCCATTCTCCTCCAGGGCGAAGTGAAACGCCTCCAGAACGCCTCTTATGGCTCTGGGATCCCGGATGCCGTCAGGGAGTTCTTCTCCAAGAAGAAGTTCTCTGACGTCCTCCTCTTCCCGGCCAGGGACGAGGACGACGGGCCAGAGTTTGTCAGGTGCAACTCCACCGCCCTGGCCTGCGCCTCCCCCTTCATGGCCAGGATCCTGTGCGGCCCAGAGGCCTCGGTGACTGGCAGGGAGGACCTGTGCCTGACCTTGGAATGCTCCCTGGACGTGCTCAGGCAGCTGGCCGCCTTCGTCCACACGGGAAGGACAGAGGTGATGGACGAGGAGCAGGAAAAGGAGTTCAGGAAGTGGAACAACATACTGGAGGTCGGCAAGAAAAAGTGGGCGCGGCCAGGGGGGGATGGGGGAAGACAAAGTTGTCATGATTTTCTTGTTCTCCCAACAGATCCAGGCTGACGTTTCTCGGATGGCCTTCGGGCAGGACTTGGCCTTCCGCTGTCCGTTCTGCCTCGGGAAGGCCTTCCAGACCGTCAAGGAGGCCATTCGACACTTGGAGTAAGTGGGCGGGTCTTCCCGACGGGACTTTTCCTCGTTTCCAAGAGGCTATTTCCTTTTTTTTCTACACTCGGCAGTCAAAAGTTTCATTTTTTTCCTTGACCAGAAAGCACAAAGAGCAGCTGCGCGACAAGGCCTTCTTCGACCATCCCGACAACTTCCTTTGCTGGGAGTACGTCTGCCCGGTCTGTGGACAGGTGAGTTGTTAGATGAGAGAGAGAGAGAGACGTCAAGACGTCCCCGGATCTCCTCAATGCCTCCTCCATCTTTCCCTCATAGGTTCCCGTGAACGTCCGGGCGAGGATGGACGAGGAGACCAGAAGGCAGTTCTTCGCGCATAACCGCAGCTGCAGGAAGAGGCTGGACGCCCAGTTGGAGGCGCTGAGGAAGGGCGGCCACGCGGCCGGGAAGGGTAGGATAGAGTGCGAGAGGTGCGGCAAGTGCTTGCGCACCGACATGGCCAGGAAGAAGCACCTGGCTGCCTGCACTGGAGAAGGTAAGTCCTTACCAAACTTGCTCGTGTTGTACTCGTACCCAACCACCAACGGTGGTGTGCAAAATGAAAGCTCAGTTGGAATATACAGTATGTACAAATTGCATACACGTTTTTTTTGCTCAGTCGGTGCTCATTAACATAATTTTCACATCGGAGCTCAGTCAGAAGTTCATTAAGAGTGCGTTGTTGGTTGGGTATGTATACTACAAGAGACTTTTACAACGGACGGTACAGGCAACACCATCCTCACCGCCACAGAGACCGCAAGGCACCAGCTCGAACCCAAGGACCCAGGATCGCCCGCTTCCTCCACCTCCTCCTCCAGCACCTCCGTCAAGAGGCCACAGTCCAAGCAGAGGTAAGAAAGTGTAGTATATTCGTAGTATGCACCAGCATTCTACACTTTTTTGCAACTGTCCCTTCCCTCACCACAGGCGCGAGACCAAGTGCCAGGACTGCGGGGAAGACTTCCCGACCAGGGAGGGCCTCAGGCTCCACACCTGCGACGACGGGAGAAGGTCGAAGCTGGACCTCGAGGGCATCGCCGACGACCGCACCGCGCGCAAGGTGAGGCCCGAGGCTGGCGCGCTCCGGGAGCCTCCGGACGCGGGGGACAGGACCAGGAGGAAGGCGAGGAGGAGGAGCGGGGGAAGCACTGCCAGGTGGGGGTGGGGGGAGAGGAGGATTGGGTGGATTGCAGTCAAAGAAGAGTTGCAGGGGAGGAACTTACACGTTCCTTTTGTCCTTAAAGCAGCAACAGCAGCGACGCCAACAAGGGTCCGGCCTTCAACGTCACCTACATCAACAAGCCGGGGACGAACAGGTAGGACGGAGGTTCTTAGCGTTCTTCAAGTGGCCGTAGACAAAGTAGTAGTAGACGAATTTGTCAGTCCTGACGCAGGGAATCGTGATTGTACGTAACATTCAAACCATCCTCAAAGGGTAAAGAATATAATGGAGTACTATTTAGACCCAGGATCGCCCGCTTCCTCCACCTCCTCCTCCAGCACCTCCGTCAAGAGGCCACAGTTCAAGAGTACTGTTTAGACCTCGTGCATCGAAGCATTTTTGGACAAAATCTACCATGCCGCTAGAAGCCCGTTGACATCCCCGTTTGTGTTCATTCAGACCCTAACAGAGTGGTGCTCAGATTCCCTTTTTTTTTGGTGTCGACATCTTTGGTACGGATGAAAGAAATGTGGTTTTATTTTTGCCTAGGAAGGGGGTTTAAGAATTACAGTACTTTTATTCTGCAAAGTTTACTTCCGTTGGTAATAGAATCAGCTTGTTCCAGTTTCCTTCTTCACACGGGCGACAAGTTACCCTCTTTCAACTCCTGGTAGAAGGAGTAAACCACCACCCAGCAGTAAACATCGACGGCTGGAAAAAAGAATGGGTGGTTAGTTGGGTCGGACTGCACCCAACCAATATCGCTAGCATGAATTTAGTCCTATCGCCAGGGCAGGTGTTGAAATGGTGAAAAAAAAGCCCTTTTTAGCAACCCAACTTTCAAACCCCATCACTAATTACCACTAGTGGCGTAGCCGTTGGTGTGACTTATGGTGGTATCAATATTGGTTGGATTGGTCTCCAGCTCGCCGGGATCCTCTCACCCACCTATCGCCGCGAAGATGACCATGGCGAAGAAGAGGACGATGCCGGCTGCGGCGCCGGCGGCCGCGGCGCGCTGCCCCTCGTCCACGTCCTCGTTCTCGGCGACGCCCCGGATGGCGACGGACGAGACGACGGAGGCACCGGCGACGAGGAGGACGGCCGCCACCGCCATCAGCACGAGGAAGATGACCGTGACGACCAGGAACACCTGGACCATGACCCTGTTCCTCTTGGCCGCGCCCACGTAGAGAAGGGCGCCGAGCCCGACGCTGATGGCGGCGTCGACCCCGAGCAGCGGGTCCCCGGCGGCGATGGCCCCGATCAGGCCCAGGCCTCCCAAGACCAGGTAGAGGACCGCTGTTATCCTAGCGGGAAAGGGGGTGGGGGAGAGGGGCGATTCAAAACTTTTTGTACAAGTCGAGGTTGGTGTGCAGTCCACTCACTTGGCGCCCTTCTCCACGCCGCAGCAGCCACAGCAGGTCCCGACCCTGCACATCTTGGCGGAGAAAGAGATGTGACGTGTGCGAGGGCCGTGGCTTTCCCGAACTTGCTTATTGTTTTCTCTGGGCAAGCTGAGAAAAAAACTTTCCTAGCCGCGCGCAAACATCTGTTCGAGTTGTGACCAGATGGAGAAAGTAACCTAAGTTTCTCTAAAACCGACTTGTGTTGTGACCAAGAATGACTAGCTGTGACTTGGCAGAAAAAATATTACCAAAAATAGTCAAACTTGTTTAGAACTGATTCCATCTTTACATAGACTGTAAATATATATTATACAAATAAATTTATAATGTGTATAATATATTTATAATGCAGATAATGTTGTATATACCCTATATACTTTTTTATTAACCTGTATCCGTTAGCTGCAAGTGCCATGCCGCAACTCTTTAAACAAAGTCTGTTCTTGTTTTTTTTTTCGTGTTACTTTGTACAATACCTAGTTGGGACGGGTTGAACCGGAAGATGCGGCTCAGGACTTTGGGGTAGGAAGGTTTTGTTTGTCTGTTAAATTATGATGCAACTTCCAGACCTACCGTAATTTTATCCCGGAGGGTTCCTAGCCCATTCGTACCATGAACATTTGGGAGGAGCAGCTGGATTTCTCCCTACAAAGCCCTGTAGAAGAGGGCTGGACTAACCATGAAATGGTCAGTCCAGAACTGGAGGGGAAAGAGAAAAGGGGGAAGAGGGGTGGGTGTCTTACTAGCAAAACAAATTTTAAGTTCAAGCAACCCTCTTGCATCCCATTCCAGGTCTTCAGATTAATTAATAGAGCAACTTTCTTTTCTCAGTGGTAACAGTATCGTAGAATAATAATAAAGAGATGTTGTGTACGTAGTACCGGTACATAATCAGGAGAAATCGTCGTGCATGCTTCAGCAACTTCTTTTTTTTTCTAGACTGGTGAAGAAAAGCAGATAGTACGTAGTAGACAATATTGTGGCAGGTGTGCACTCCTTGCAGCTCCATGTGTTTTGAGATTGGTTCATTCATTCCATTTTTTTTCCTCCATGTGGTCGATATTCAGACCTTCCGCGGAGATGTCGTCTTCTCCTCAGTCTCGCGGGATTTCAGTTCCCAGTAGTAGGAGTAGACGGCCACCCAGAAGTAGATGTTGAGCACTGAAACAAGCTCACAAGCTGGTTTCAATGACGCCTAAAAGGATCTCTCCCTTTCCCCCCTGCCACACCACCTCACCCAGGTTGAAGACCGAGGCGGTCAAATGGGTGGCGAAGGCGGCCTGGTCGTTGTGCAAGTCCTTCCCCCACTCGGACTTGAGGGCGTACTTGTAGAGCACGCGGCCTAGCCGGGCCAGCGCAACGGCCCCCTTGGCGGACGCGGCCACCAAGTAGCCCTGCCATGGAATTATTAAAAAAAAAAAAAAAAGGACCTCGACTTCTCCAGTAAAAAAAACTCTCCTCTCCACCTGGACGGCCTTTGCGTTCCTCACAATGGCCCCGTAGAAGAGCGCCACGTTGGCCGCGATGCCGACTGCCGTGAGGGCGATGTCCATGGCCATGCCCCACAGCTGGAAGTAGATGGTGCTGACCAGGACGAACGCCTCCATGACGAATCCGACCACCGCGAGGACCCTCAAAGAGCAGGAAAAAGGGGTTCGTCAAGTTTTATTTTTCTGGGTCAGCCTGTACTGTAGAGTACACTAGTGCAATTCAATCGGTCTTACCTTGCTCCCGTCTCCAACTTTAGACAGCAGCAGCATTTCTCCAGCAACATGATGAATCTCTTCGGTACAGTCACGATCTTTGAAACTGTACCGTAAGATGCAGTTTCGACGACTTCTCAGGGGGCGGGGGAAGGGAGCCAACCCTTGATGGGCGCGTCCGTTACGTAATGGAGGGAGCGAAGTTGAATCCCCGGGAAAAAGAGGGAGGGGGAGGAGGCTGCTCTTTGAATCTGTGTCTCTCCATGGCGCTCGCGCGCTCAATGGCGTGTTCTTCCCCCTCCCTCCCCCCCTTTCTGCCTGCTAGAGAAAGCACAGTCCTCCTTTCCCCTCTCATCGCAAAAGACAAGCTCTTGGTTCTGGCAGTGAGGTAGGATGGGGCCTGCCTTCCCGACCAGACATATCTAATCGGTGCATATTTAAACTTGTCTAATTCTTTTAACAGTTGTATTCCTTTTACTCGGATGAGACATTAATTAAACACAGAACTTCCATTCATGTGTGGTAAAAAATAAAGTTAACATGTACGTACGTACAGCAGTCAAAATAAGCTCATAAGCTTAGGTTATAGTAGCTTAACTAGGCCAAGACGGTAGTGAATTTACCTTGACGGCTGTCTGGTTGGGTTGCCTGGGTTCGTGGTGGTACCGCATCATGCGGCACTCGCCCAGACCGCTTCCCTCCCCTTCTCTCACGAAAAATTCACTCCCGACTATAGAGAAACGGAAAAAAGTGTACTACAGGCGTACATACAAGGCGAGAGCAAAAGATTTTCTTTGAACATAAAGAAACGTACACTAGTAGTGCCTACATGTAGTAGTACATGTTTATTGACTGCTTTGAAAGACTTCTCATCGGCTTTGCTTCTCTCCCAAACACGTGGGCACGTGAAAGAGGGAAAATTGCCTCTTTTTCATCCTTTACATCCAATGTTCCTGATAATATCGTGCGTGGTAATGTACTGTAGTTAATGTAACATAGGTACGTCGGCCACTGAATATTCATGAATTAAACAGAACTCTATTACAGTACAGTGAAACTTTTTTCTTTTTAATTCACCTCCACTACGGTAAAAACTCTCCTGTACGTAATAAACCTTTATCTGCTGGTCACCAACTCCACCAACTGGGAGGTACAGAGTAGTACAGAGTAGAAAATAAAATAAAGTTGGTCTGGGTTTGAGAAAAAGCTTGCGGTGGTGTTCTATGAATTCTTAACTCTCCCGCAGTTCTTGGCTAGGTTAAAATGTAGGAGTGGAGGACGCGGTCGCAGCATGACAAGAAGGTCTCATACGTGTACTACAGTATGTGCCAGTAGTAGGTATGTAGGTACTACTGGGTGGAAAGGTAGAAATCGTTTGCTTTCACCCGATTACCCACCATCAACCCCTAGAAAAATATCACTTTTCTATAGAACGAGGAACTTGAGTGGCAGGATTCGTTGAGGGATAAAGAGGCAGAGGAGGAGGAGAGGGAAACGGGAAGGAGAGGAAAGTGGCTTTGATCAATGCTGCACAGTCTGGTTCCTTGAGTTATCCCCAGCCAACACCTAACAGGCCGGCCATATTTTTGTGTGGCTCATGTTGGCAGGAGACCCCACTACTAGACAGACGTCATTACTGTTTTCACCTAGTTAAGCTGCTATAACCTATAACCTCAGCTTATAAACCTATTTTTTCTGCCATATCAGTACGTATGTTTCAACTTTTTTTTCCTCCCACATGAATGACAGTTGCATGTTTAATTAACGTCTGGTGCTGAAATATGTGTGAAGTATTAGACTATTATTTTTAAAATACTGCAGTTATGTCTGATTTGTACTGACGAGACAACGGGTACGTCGGAGAGGAGACAAAGTGTATGAGACATTTCTATTTTTGTACTTTACCATTCTACTACGCTTTGCAATCAAAGCAAACATACGTACATATACACACAGGTGTCCGAAATTGCAAACTTTTGTTTCCAGAATCACGGGTTTACGTACGTATAAATTGGATCCTCGGGACAGAACGTATGCTATGTCTGGGACAGTGTGTGGTACTTTTACGTTCAGTAACAGTGTAACACTTTTTAGCACATAAGGAACAAAATATAAGCAGAGGGGAAACAGTGAAACACATAGGCTCATGTACAGTAGTACGACGTTGGCACGTTGCATGCAGTCTTCTTGAAAGACTTTGCGTTTACTACGCGCTAGCCATCGCTGGGCCGCAAGAGATCTTCTTGTAGTAGGAGTAGGCCACGATCCAAAAGTAAATCCCCAGGCCTGTAAGGAAAAGGGAGGAGGAAGTGAGAGAGATAGCGAGGTGTTCCTCGAGCCCAAGCTGCCATGCCCACCTGCTGCGAGGACATAGATCGAGACGAGGAGGACGATGGCCCCGGCCTCGGGCTTCTCCTCGAACAAGAAGGGCGCCACTGCCATCCCCACCAGGGTCAGGGTGATAAAGAAGGCGTGGATCACTAGGTACATCTGGAAGATAGAGGGGGAGGAAGGTGGAGGCGAGGAGAACTTTCGTCGCTGTCGTTGATGACTCACCTTGACCGAGGACGGATTCCTCTTGATGGCGCCATGGAGGAGGAGCAGGTTGGAGATGAGGGCGACGACGTAGATGATGAAGGGGAGGGCGTCGAAGTAGAAGAAGCACTTGGCCAGGCTTATGGAGGAACCCACAATGCCCAGAATGGCCAGTACTCTGCATAAGATAAAGCTTTTTCTGTTGGCACAGTAGCAAGGACATTCTACACTACTACAAACTTCCATATGTCCACATAAACATGCTGTAACGTTATGACATTTGAATAATAGTGACAGCAAAAGATGCTTACTTGCATCCCGCCTCGAGTTCAACGCAGCAGCAGCACTGGTTGACCTGAACCATCTTTTTGGCTTGGGGGTTGGAGGAGGAAGGGGGAAAATGTTCTCTCAGAGAGCGGGGTGTAGCAAGACGGGGGGGGTGGGGTCATAGAGTGGTGGTGCTACGTGTGGAAGAGAGCCTCGGGAAAGCAACGAGGAGAGCTTTTCCAAATAGAGAAGGTGAGAGGGAGGCAGTGGGGGGAAACAAGCAAAGGAGAGCGCAAACAGTATGGTGGAGATTTGGGGTGGCTAGGTGAGGAGGGAGGGGAGGAGAGGGGAGGAAAGTAAGGCCTTTTTTCTCTTGCTGGGGTCGAGATAAAAAAGAGTTGGCGGGGAAACTACTGTCACCACTCACCACCACATAGACGCGCCAAAAAAGGAAGAGTAGAAAAAATCTCATAATGAGAAAAGTTCTGTTGTAGATGAGAAAGCGTAATCTTGAAAAAGGAGGGCGCCACTTAAACTTTTTATCCTCCTGCTGTCACCTCTCCGCTTCTAAAAAGAGGAGGGGGTCTCGTTCTCTTTTGTTTCACCTTCGATTGAGCACTTCCTGGAAAGAGAGAGACAATGGAGGAAGAAAAAGTGGACTCTACCATGTTGCTGCCGAGTTGCTGCCCACCTTTTACAGTGTGAAAATAAGGGGAGGGATTTTGCACAGACGAAAGATTACCCATTCCTTTCTCTCTCTTTTTCTTCCCCTGGGATGTGTGTGTGTGTGTGTGTCTTTTTTTTTCTGTGCAGAAAGGTAGCGCGATACGAGTAACTGATCAGTTTCCGCTGGGAATTGTGAAACAAATTTCGTGGAATGAGAATGAGGTTTTCTTGCTCAAGTTTTGTGTGAGAGGCGAATGAGTTGGTACGACTGATGATTGTGGCATGAGAGAGATAAAAAAAACCTTTTCTAATATTGGAGAGCTTTATCCTGTATAGATCAAAGTCCTTCCTGCGTGGTAGATTGAAAGGTTCTTCAAGGAAAACCTATTCAGCCTCTCCTTTCCCTGTTTTTTCTACTGATGGATAAAGTACTGTACTTATGACTTGCTCTCCCTCCCTCTCCTCTATCAGAAGCCCGCCGTCCATGGAGGAGATCCAGAAGAACGAGGACGAGCTGCACAGGAAAATCCAGAGTTTGAGATCCTCCTTGCCAAAGGTCAAGGTCGGCGACAGAGGTGACGAGGGGGAGGAAGCGGAGAAGGCGTCGACGAAGACCGGCCTGTCCACGGTCGACCTGTCCTCGGAGTCAAACGATAGTGAGGTGGAGCGGAAGGAGGAGGAGGAGGACGGAGGCGAAGACGACAAGGCTAACAAGAAGAAAGGTACATGAGTCGTCTTAACGTTCGTATTAAGTTTGATGGATTTTTTTTCTTTTTGGAAATTTTAAGTGCTTTTTCGACTGACTAACATGGTGGTCAATGTTAGAATTCCGTAATTTTTTTTCAGGCAATACAACTAAAGGCAGCGACGCCAGAGGTTTGTTGCAAGGAGAGGACATCTCTTCGGAAGAGGACGAGGAGGAGGAAAAGGTTCCCTTGAAGAGGAGCAGGCCAGGTCCCGCCGGCGCCAAGAGGGGCGGAAGAGGAAGAGGTGGGTAAAACTCAGGTCTCATACCTAGAGGAGAATTGACCCAAGTCAATCTTTGCTGGTTTTTTTCCCCCTTGGTGTGAAAGGGCACGCCGAAAGGGACAGGCAACAGAAGAAGGCCGGACAGGCGGCCAAGAGGAAGAGCCGGAGCACCACCTCAGAAGAGGAGGAGGAGAGGAGCGCCAAGAAGAGCAAGGCCAAGGCCAAGTCAAAGTCCCCGCAGGACGACTTCATGGCCTCGTTGGAGGATGACGACAACAGAGAGGTGTCCGTCCCTCCGCCCTCGGCGCAGGAGCCGAGGCCTCCTTCTTCCTCCTTCCCGTCGTACTCGTGCCAGCAGTGCGGACAGAGCTTCTCGGGGAACCTGGCCTTCATGAGACACAGGAAGCAGACCGGGCACAAGCTGCTGGACGAGGACGACGAGGAAGATCCGTGGTGATCGGCACCAACAGCAGGAACATTGTGGTTGACTGAAAATTATACCATTTTTTTACGATGAGATTTTTTTATTTACAAAAATCTCTCTCTCAACTTGTATGACTAGTATGTAGATGTACAGTATACGAGTTGCATGTTGGATTAAACACTATTTTTTGTGCGAAGTATATGTTGTGTGTGTGGGTGTAGGAAAAGCTTCTTCCGGATACATTGCGCTTTAATAATAGTTTTTGATGTTATTGCCCCACTCGCAGACTACCTGCTTGCTCCAGCAGCATCCAGTGCCTGTCCTTCACATTCGCTGCTGTTGCAAAGGCATAGCTTAAAGAGGCAGGTCTCGATCGGTGTAATGCATTTTCTCTTTTTTTTTCTCTGCAGTAGTGGCGTCCAGAGTCCGGTCTATGGTTTCTGTAAGGACAAAAAGGAGACCATATTTTGTTTCCTCCCCACGTGCATCTTTTGTAACCTTGAAATAGGTATTGTACACTGCTAGAGCACGTACGATTTACATGTTCAAGTGGACGTACTATGTTCAAGACACTCTTGCATTCCCTCTCCAGCTGGACGCCGTAGCAGCAGTGCTTGACCTAAAACATCCTTTTTCCCGTAGAGGTGGAGTTGCTCGTCTTCTCAAGGAACAGGATGGAGATAGAACGGACGTGAGAGGGAGAGCGCCTGAGACAACATGAGGGAGAGTGTTTGCTGAGGACAGAGAGAAAGGGAGGGAGCGCTCAGTTGGCTCGAAGATCTTGGAACATGACTAGGCTTTATGAAGTTTTTGTGCATGGAAAATTGGAACAAAGTCAGATGGCTTTTCTCGAGCCATTCCACCTGGCCCCGCAATCGCGTTTATTATACGTACTAGATGCTAAAGCAGCTAAGGCCAGTATGTAGACAAGTAAATTGTGTACGCAGTTCTGGTTATCCTTTCCTTAACACAGACAGTTCATGTCCTACTGTACTGTACTTTCATCTTTTCAATTCACCTCTCTTTCTAACTTTCCTCCTGTGCTCTCCCACGACGTCCAGATATTTGCACAAAGGAAAGAAGAAAAAAAAAGGAATCTGTCTACTTTCTCCCTTTCTTTCCGCACCGTCTTCTTTTTCTCCTCCTGCTCCAGTTCAGCCAGCCGAATTCCAGACGAACCATAGACCTTCCGGGTGAACTCACTTTCCAAGTTAGACATGCAACAAGAAAAAGCATATCCTACTCTATTGTGTACGTATACTTATACCCTGTATATATATGTACAGTACATAACATACCGGCATAGCTATTTCGAGTCTCGACCCATTTCCCTTCTTTCTTCTCCTATTGAAGTTGCTGGCTCTGCTCAAGGCCGCGGGTTTACTACATTTTTGTGTCGATGACATTCTTGCGTAACATGGTGTATTTTTTGTCCAGACAAGTCACACAACCAAGAAGCAGTGCACCATAGTACATACTACTACATACGAGTACTAGTACATTGTACCACAACAATAGAACAAGCTGAACTACTCGTACCACCGGTTCTCTATTTTTTCTAGTGTGAAAGCCGGCTGAAGGGATGTGAACAACATCTTACATGTTTAGTACAAGTAGGCCTTTCAAACCAAAAGATAAGAGAATGAAGAAGAGGATGACGGTGAAGGCTAAAAGACTAATCTGGGAATGAAGCAAAGCATTTTTCTCAGTCTCAGGGGAGGACTGATGCTTCCTTTACCCCCTTGTTGATTAAATTGGGGTGGATCTAGCAGAGGGTAGTAGCCTAATTCACGAGCTAAGGTGATAAATTGTTCTGAGTTTTTTTCCATTTGATCCAAGACATCTTGATGGGCCCTATACCAATCACTTA
>JAAUYM010031606.1_pt1 | contig 13625 bp, 15 predicted proteins | sample 7278001 | NCBI WGS metagenome assembly JAAUYM01 (sample SAMN14350224, study PRJNA611818) | marine sediment metagenome | isolation source: surface marine sediment (1.8m) | place: French Polynesia: Moorea | collected 2018-08
GACATTTCGGTTGCTCTAAAATTTTCATATCACATACTGTATATCACTTATATAGCTTATAGGTATAGCTTTAGTATGCCAGGGCTGGTGTTAGAATAGTGAAAAAAAAACTACCTTAGAGCAACCCATCACTAAGTTCACGCTAGCGATATTGGTTGGGTTCCCATATACCAAATTCAAAAAAATTCAAAGCAGCAACAAGAACGACAAGCAAGAATCGACTCACCCGGCCTAAGACTCTCAGCCCTGTACTTGGGCCCCGGCCTGGCCGGCTCCCCGTCTTTGCGCAGCGTCCTCCACCGCTCCTCCTGCAGGTCCATCAGCTCCAGCACGCCCGCGCCGCCGCCGCCGTCCTCGTCCCCGGGGACCACCACAAGCACCTCCGCGCACAGCGACGACGGGAGCAACGACAGCAGCAGCAGCAGCAACGGCGACGAGAGGAGCGTCATTGCGAAAAAAAAAGTTATCCTTCCGCTCTCGCGAAAATAAAAAATAGAAATGCTCCTCCTCCTCCTCTTCTTTCTTTCTTCCTCCTTTTTTCAGGCTTATTAGCTGTGGATTTTTTTCCTCCCCAGGTTTTCCCACCCACCGCAGCCAGCCGCAGCCGCAGTCGTGAATCTCTTCTCGCTTTTTCTTTCTTTCCTCTCTTTCTCTGACTCGTCAGGGGGTTCTTACCCGATTTTTTTCACCCCGCCGAGTAATGTAGTAATTTAAGCTAAGCATGCATATTGGAATTTTGCTTCTTTTTTTGGTCTTTGTAGACATTTATTCACTTTAACTGGAAATCGTTGAGAACTCCTTTTTTTTCACACACGCAGGGGTCCACCACAGTGGTAGTACTAGTTGGTTAAATTGGCGTCGACGACAATGGGACGGAGGGTGGGGGGGAGGAAAAAGTGGCTGCAACAGCAACAACGGCAACGGGAACCAGCGCTCCAGCCTTCCCGCGCGGCGTCGAGGCAGGTAACGAGTGTGGGAAGATTCACTTAACTGGATATTAGGGGAGAGAGAGAGAGAGAGAGAGAGAGAGAGAGAGAGAGAGAGAGGGAGAAAGAGAGAGAGAGAGAGAGAGGAAGAGGTAGAGGCGGAAAATAGGGTGAAAAGGGCCTGGGGCTTCTTTACGTAAACCGTAAGGTATGCAAGCAAGCCTTCCCCCCCCGTCCCCCATGCATCCGTCTTCTCTGCTATACGCAATAGGTAGGTACGCACATACGTATACGGGGGTGGGGATGGGGTGACAATGGCAGCAACCACGGTACGGAGTGGAAGAAGAGACAGAGTCCAAGAAAAAAAAAATGAGCAAATTTGGAACTATACCTGTACATGCTGTACGTATACGTATATATATTTTTTTCCAAGTCATGTGGATTCCGTCCGTCCGAGTCTACTGCCTCGAAAAGGAGGAGTCAGAAAGGCGATCCTCCAAATCAAACTTTCTTTGTTGGGTCTTCCTCCCGGAGAGAGTCTGGTTTCTAAGAAAACTTTGGCACCTCACCTTTTCTTTTTCTTTTTCTTTTTTTTTTAAGTGGGGGGTGGGGGTGGGGGTGAGGGCAGGGCGACACAACGGTTTTTATTTTCCTGAAATCGATCTTGTACAAACTTTAAAAAAAAAGAAGTTTCTCCAAGAATTTTGTTCTTTGTCGCCGTCCCCGATGGTCAGTCAGTCCATCGTCGAACGCCGCCATGAGGAAGGAGGGGCTCCTGTCGCCGCAGCTGCTCTTCTCGCTGCTTCTGCTGCTGGTCTGCCTGCTGGCCGCGTCCTCGGAGGCCAGGCGGGGCGGCGCCAGGAGGAGGTCCAGGCTGGCCAAGATCGCCAGGGTCTTCCCCGAAGGGGGCGAGGGCAAGAACGAACTCGACGAGGGGGACGGCGACGACGGCGACGACTCCGCCAGGAGATCTGGAAAGCGTCAGTAGAGCTGCCACGGAACATCCAGATTATCCTTCCGCATGCACCAAGTACCTGTTGCTATAGTTAGTGCTCTTTCTTGTGCACCATGCACTTCCAGTATTCTCGCTCTTCACCATTGTCAACTTCAAGAACAGTCCCTGCCAGTCCAGCACCGCGCTCTCGGGGTAACCACATAGTGATGTAACAATGTACGACACAACTACCTATTACAACCATGTCCATATTTTTTTCCCGATCGAGTCCATCAGTTCCATCAACAACCGCAACGGGACCTGCTACTCCCTGACGGACTGCAGCAACCGGGGCGGCAGCGCCTCCGGGGGATGCGCCGCAGGGTGAATGCGACTTCTCAGCCAATATCGCTTATTTCGACCCCATCACTATAATTAACACTATAGTGACATAGACGTTGGTGTGGCTCTAACATTACCAATATTGGTCGGGAATTACAGTGTACCTACATATAGTGGTACAGTACGTACGTAGAACTCCGATACAGTGCTTGCCAGCTAAAGTTTACTAACATGATGGTCTTTTTTACTGTAGCAGAGGCAAATATTGTAGAAGAATTTCCATATTTGACACCTACCTACTATACCTCAAGACTTACCGGTGGTACACTCTCTCAAATTGATCTTGTAACAGGTTTGGCGTTTGCTGCGTGTTCATCGTGACGACCGGGACCGTCTCGCAGAACTGCACCTACGTCCAGAACCCCAACTTCCCTGCCAGCGAGACCACCGGCTCCTCCTACACCGTCCAGAAGTGCAGAAATGGTGGGCGGCAGAAATTACTGTATTTTTTTTTTTAGTAAGGCTCAGTCAGTGAGGCTTTCAATACCTTTCTTTTGTGTGTGCAGACGTGTGCTATCTCCGCCTGGACTTTGAGACTTTTAACATCTTGGTAAGGCGACTTCTCCTGTTCTGGGAAAACTTGATTTAGTTTGCCTCCCTTTAGGGCACCGGAGCCACCATCGACTCCGACTGCCAGGACATGTTCATTGCATCCGTGAGTAGTATCTTCAACGAAGCTCGTTTCAGGACATGGCGGTTACACTAATGATGTTTTTTTTAATTACGATATTAGGCCAACCCGACTCAGAACATACCCATCATTTGTGGCCAGAACAGTGGAGAGCATAGTAAGGACACGAGCTCATACTGTACTACTGTACTACTGTAGAGTGAGGCAAGACTTGTTGCCCTTCCTCCCCTCAGTCTACATTGACGTCGGCAACCAGTCCGGCGACTCCGCCACCCTGACCTTCTCCCTGTCCACGGGCGTCACCGGCACCCGTGTCTGGGACATCAAGGTGACCCAGGTGGAGTGCTCCAACCCGAACGCCCCGGACAGCGGGTGCCTGCAGTACCAGACGGGGGTGTCCGGGCGGATAGAGACGTTCAACTACGGGGCCGGGACGGAGGCGCACGCCAACTCGCAGCAGTACACCGTGTGCATCAGGCAGGAGGAGGGATACTGCTGCATCCAGTTCATGCCGTGCGCGGACGAGACCAACGGGTTCGCCCTCGACGGGGGCAACACCGGCGGGGCAGGGGAGGCCACATGCACCCTGGACTACATTGCCATTCCCGGAGCAGGTACCCGTACTTTTTTTTTCGTTCTACTATAGCATACTCCACCTACTGTATACAAGTAGAATTTTTTTAGATCATCACCTTCAATGATGTCAAGTGCCATGATTTGCATCGATGCTCTTCACAATTTGCAAACATACGAAACATCTCACAAAATCTCTTTCTTCCATATGCCAGCCAAGTCCGGTGCCTGCGAGACGGCGCCCACCTCCGTCATCAACAAGTACTGCGGCAACGTGTTCAACCCCATCGACGGTGCCGCCACCGGAACCGACGTCGCCGTCTGCGGTGAGGACTCTCTTTTAATTGGCGCAGCAGAAGAGAACATTTCATCTTTGTCAATCTCTCCCGTTGGTCTAGACTGCACGCAGCCTTTCACCGTGGAAGTCTTCTTCACCACCTCCGGCAAGACTGACGCCGCGTCTACCATGGTCTCCAGAGGTAAAGGAGGAGGATTTTTCTTCCCGGCTTCACATCCTCTGTAACTCTTTTTCTCTTTCAGGTGCCTGCCTAGAGTACATGCAGATCCCTTGTTGACCTGGGTGACCTGGGCACGCAGACGGGAGGACTTGCCACGCCGAAAGGGTTTTTTTTTTAGTAGTATGTAGGTATAGCAAACCTGTAGGGGGTAAAGCAAGAGCTGTCAATCTTGTTGCGGAGCTACAGTACGTATATTATTTCCCCACACATGTTGTGTACTACATACATATACTAGCACAGGTGAGCACGCTGTGGAAATAGAAACCGATCTCCTGAGGAACGAACAGACTCTATAATTAAACCGCTGTTGCACTCTCTTTTCTTTGGTCCTCCTGGGTGTCACCAGCGCGACGGCTTCCCCTTCTCTGGGCTCATGGCCTCGGCGTACTTCTCCGCCAGGTGCTGCCTTAGTTGCTTTGGGCTGACCCTCAGCCTGGCCACCTTCTCGCAGTCCAGCTCCATCACCCTGAAGCCCATGGCCAGCAGGTGTCGCCTCCTCATGGCCTGCGGGCCGATCAGGTGCCGCCTGCTGCTGTTGCCGTCGCCGCCTCCGTCGCGCGTGGTCAGGTGCTCCGCAGGGTGCAGGATCACCGCCACCGTCTGGCTGTTGTCAGTCTTCATGCCGAACCTATAGTAGACAAAGCGTTGATTGAACTCACGTAAGCTTAAAAAAAAACCCTCAAAAACTGACTTGAGAACGGAAGCGGCGACGGAGGGATAGATCATGAGATCAACGACGTATAGAGGGTGGAAGGGGAGGGAGGCGAGGACGACCATCTTCCCGACGCGGGTCTCGTTCCCCACCACGTCGCCCAGCGGCTTCACCAGCGAGCTGGCCAGCCGCGCCACCTCCATAACGGCCCTGCTGCCATAGTACTGCCCCCTGTCCCTGGGTAGGAAAGGCCCGCCGTAGCTCCTGGCCTCCATCCGCATGGCCTGGTCGAAGAGCTTGAGCTGGGCTCGGGAGGCGGCCACGTCGCGCTCGTCCTGCTGCGCGTGCAGCCGGTCCAGGAAGTGCGGGTTGAAGAGGCGGCGGACGAAGTTGAGCGGGTAGCGCTCTATGTAGACGAAGGACAGCAGGAGGTCGATGGCCACCTTGGGCGGGAAGTCGGAGAAGCGGCGCTCCAGGACGGACTCGACCAGCTCCCAGAACTTGAACCCGTTCGGAGGGTGGAAGTCCAGCTCGCCGAAAATTCTGTTGTGCCGAGAGATAAAAAGAAAATAAGTCGACCTATTCAGGTTGGCACGCGGACAAGTTGAATAATTGGGAATTAGCTCACCTGACAATAGAAAAGAGCTGGGGTGCGGTGAGCTCGTCCGCGTGAGCGATAAAGTACTCGCCAGCCCCCTCTAGGATGGTCCTGGATCTGATCCTGAAGTCCAGACAGTAGTCACACAGCGTGGCGACGAGGTCCCGCTCGCGTATCTGGCACCCGCGGACCTTGAGGTACCGTTCCATGGTCTGCACCACGGCGGCGTCCACGTACTCCAGCCGGTGGAGGCAGTAGATGACGGCCAGGGTCTCCCCCTCGCCCAGGAAGTGGATGTTTACCTTCAACCACTGCGAGAGCACCCTCAGGGTCTTGACCGATTCGGCCCCGCCGCCCCCGGCGACGGAGTTCAGGTCGGTCAGGGCCTTGAGGATTTCCAGCACGTCCCTGATGGAGTATTCCTGCCAAAACTCCTCAACACGATCAGCGGCAAACTTGTGGATTATATCGCGACTAGTCTTAAGGTATGGGAGGGTCCTGAACACGGAGCTGATATTCCCGGCACTGACCTGGTCCGCGGCGTCCACAATGCCCGACCAGAGCTTGTCACAGCACTCTTGACACTTCTTTTTGTCCGCAAAAAAGTCCGAGAAGATGACGACCGCCTCGCAGACCTGCGGGAGGGTAAAGACACCCTCTCCGACGCAGACCAGCGTCTCCTCGCACATCCTCTCCTTGTAGCCGTCCTGGTCGATGGGAAAGGTGTCCCTGCTGATAATCCTGAGCCCCTCCAGGATTGCCACCGGGTCCTTAGAGCGGTAGACAATGTCCAGCAGCATGTTGATGAAGGCGATCCTTAGGAAGGTGTCGCTCTTGGCCCCTCCGGTCGCTGTCACCACCAGGGCGGGAGAGGAAGACGACGAAGGAGGGGAGGAGGACAGGAGCGGCAGCGTCGTCCTCGTCGTCGTCGTCGTCGTCGTCGGGGCGTTGGCCGGAGGCATCTTCGGCTGTGGCGCCATAGGCCTGTTCTCCAGGTCGATGATCCTCTTGAGGACGTGCACGGCCACGGCCGGGGTCACCATCTCGGCCGGCACGGTCTCCAGCAGGCGAAAGACCCCGTGGACGGAGAAGCACCGGTCGAACCCGCCCATCGTCTCCAGCGCCTCACCGTCCGGGGTCAGGGCGGACGGAGAAGAGGACGAGGAAGAGGAGGATGCCTCTGTCCTCGCCCCCTTCTCCGCCAGCACGAGGTCCCCGAAGGTGTCCATCCCGGAGATCTGGAGGACGTCGTTGACCTTCTTGACCACCAGGGGCAGCTCGCGGATCTTTAGCCCGGCCTGGTAGAAGACGGAAGTCTGGCCCAGCCTGGAGGTGGGCCTGGAACGGCGGCCGCCGCCGCCGCCGCCGCCGCTCAAGCGAGCGGAGATGGCCGCGGAGGTGGCTGAGGCCGCGGCGCGGCCGGACAGGAGGACGCGGGAGCGGAACAAGTGGTGCAGGGACATAATGGCGCGGCTTCCTCAAGATCTACTTGCTTCCCGGCTTTCCTGGCCTGTCAAAGGGGTCCGCCCACAGCTTCATCCCCCCGGGCTGGATGTTCTCCTGCTTGATGCCGGCCTGCTCCCTGGCCTCCCTGGAGGCCTTCCTCCAGGGTTCTGGGTTCAGCATCGGGGAGATGATGATCGGGTAGGTGGCCAGGGCGATGGCGCCGACGATGCCCCCGATGAAGGCGGCGTACCTCCACCCGGAGAGGAGCCGACGGGAGCTCATCACCGCTCTGTCTTCTCCTCCTGCTCCTGTTCCAGCTCCAGCCTCCTCTTCCTGTCCTGGTCCAAACTCCTTAAAGCCGGGCCCCAGATGTAGGTTCCCCCCAGGATCCCGAAACCCACTGACAGGCCGATGGAGAAACCGGACAAACCGCGGGCGAACCTGAGAGCAAGAGAAAAAAAAGGAAGTGAACTAAAGCAGAAAAAAACACCTGACTTTAAAATCTGAATATACACTATGGTGCAACCAAACCTTGGGCGCCGAATGAGCATCCCAGTTCTTGGGAAGCAGACCCCGCAGATCCGGATCGAGTTCACCTCACCTTGCACGACCTGACCTCAGTCACCTCACAGGTATGTTTTGTTTTCCCTTGCAGCTGCAGCTGATGAAGCTGATGAAGAATTGCCAGATAGCATCGACTTGAAAAGTAATTTCATAGATTCTTTAATAAGTCACCAATATTTTATTTAAAATGGATGGTGTGAGAAGCATTAGGTTAAAATTTGAGAGCAAGCCAAACAAAGTCTATCCTAACACTTTTCCTTTAAAAACATGTTTGGACTGTTGTAGTTGCAGTGAGTGTAGTGCTCTGCTTCACCAGACGAAAAGGGCGGGAAGTCTAAAAAAAAATTGATGAAAAAAATAGCCAGAGATCTCGACGGGACTTTGCAAGTCACGAGTGTAACAAATTCCGCTTGGAAACATGTAAAGGACCTATGCAATAGACTTAATGTCACAATTTTTTTTGTCTCGGAAAGTAACTATAACGATTCCGTCGGGATTGCGAATCGTGGGTTCAGGACGGGGGACAGCAAGTCAAGTGATGGATTTCTCTGTCGCCAACGACACGTTAGATCTACTTAACGCTTTATTCCATGTGTATTGGTAAGCATTGCAAGAATGTCGGAATATACATATAGTAATGCATAATTTTATTTATTGTTGTACTATCTTGAACAATTTAACGGCTTTTGTTCATCCAATCCTTGAGTAGTCAAGAGGGAAAAAAAGAGAGTTATCGTCATCTGCCCACGTTCCCGGTGCTCTTCTCCAGGTAGGAGAGCGGGTCGTGGCCCGCCCCCATCATCATCATCCCCCTGGGCCCCGCCGACACCGGCATCCTGTAGCTGTTGCCCGGCACGAACCCGCCCTGTGGGGCCCCGGCGCCCGGCTGCATCAGTGTGCCCGGACCTGGAGCCGCCCCGGGAGGGCCGGGTCGCATCCCGCCGGCGCCGGGGTGCTGCTGCGCATGTTGCTGCTGTTGTCCCGCCCCTGCCGCCGCTCCCGCTCCCGCCCCTCCCCCGCCTCCTCCCCCGGCCTGCATGTCCTGGAGCAGCGCCTGCCACTGGGACAGCTTGTCGAAGTGCCTCCTCAGCAGCTCGTCCTTGGCTTGCAGCTCCTTCTTCAGCTCCATGGTGTCGTCCTTGAGCACCAGCTCCGGCTTGTGCGAGTGCAGCAGCACCCTCCTCTCCAGGAAGAAGTTCTCCAGCCTCCTGGCCAGGTTCATGAAGTGCAGGATCTTGCCTTCCTCCTCCTGCGCCATCGTGTCAGGAGACCTTCAAGGTAAGGAAGGCAATGAAGTTTGTCAGGCCAGCATCCTAGGTGGGCAGAAAGTCCAGGTTAAAGTTGCAGATACACCCTGTCGTCCTACCTGTCGTGCATGGTGTCCTCCGTGGTGAGGGTGGCCACGAGCGAGGCGTAGGCAGCCTCGAATTCCCTGAAGAGGTTCGCGTCGCTCTGCGACTCTGCGGCCGCGGAAGAGGACATGGTCGAATAAAGTCCAGGAGCTGAGATCCAAGGACCGGCAGTAGTCGTGCCAGACAGACCCGACCAAAGCCTTTTTTGCGGCAGAGTTGCCAGATCAGCAAGGTAAACAAAAGCCAATGTACCAGAAGAAGCCAGACAGCAAATAAGACAATGTCCAAAAAATGCCAAATGGAACAAATTTCGATAAATTTATATAAAGAAAAATAGGTCTAAAATCTGGCTTAAAAAAACAAGCTGGCATCTCTGTATTGCAGCAAAAGTCGTTTGTTTATCGTTTCGTAGAGAGAGAGAAAGAGAAAAAGACACGGTACTTTTCCTGTATCTGCATCGGAACCTCCCTACGGCGCGGAATAAATAAATGCAGTTGATGCAATTTTATCATAAGTTCGTTGTTTCAACTGTGCTAATGAATTTCGAAACACAAAAAAGTCACCATACGCAAATAATGTATGCAGTACTCGTATTAGTACAATTATATCTTAAATATTACTATCTCACGAGCCTTCCCTACCAGACACATCGTCACTCTAGTTGCCACAAACCAGACATTTTTCAGGCATTACTTTCTTACTTGGGCATACGTTGCATATTTTTGGCATTTTTTTGGGACACACAAGCTCCTTTTGTGTAGAAAATCAAAAGTGGTAACGAACCTAGCGTGATGGCATTTTTTTTTTTAGACATGGGTGTCTGGTGGGGTTTCTGTCCTCTTATAGTTCTAGGTAGGCAAGCCTGAAAATGCGTCATACGTACGTATGTACTTAGTAGTAGCTTCACAGCCAATTTAGAACCCGACAACGGTCTTTTGCTTTTTCTTGATTGTGCTCGTCTTGCTCCTCCTCCTCTTCTTGTTCTTGTTGTCCTTCTCCTGCGTCTGCTGCACCAGCGTCGACCCTTGGGAATCCAAGTTGAAGTGAGTCTGCGGAGAGGCGGCCTGAGACCACTGGGCGTCTTCCTGCTCCTGCGTCGACGTCATGAACGGGTCGAGGCCGCGCAGGAACGAGGAGATGGTGTAGGACGTGTCCTGGGGGACGTCCGGCTCCGTCGCAGACACAGACGCTTCCTCCTTCCTCTTCTTCTTCTTCCGGCTCCTCCCCAGCGAGACGGGCTCGAAGGCCGAGGTGTCCGAGGCGGACCCGGACAGGTGCGGGAAGATGGTCTTCCCCTCGAAGATCTTGGCCACCCTGTCGCCGGCCCTGTCGTCGTGCTCGCCGGGCGCCAGGGGCTTCAGCCAGGGCAGCGCCTCGAAGTGGTCGTGCCTCCCGGCGTCCGCGTCCAGCTTCTGCCTGCCGTCGACAAAGTCGGGGCGGGGCTCGGCGAGTATCTCCTCCGCCAAGCTCCTCCTCACGCAGGAGACGACCGGCACGGACCGGACAGCCCCCTCGCTGGCGGTCGGCAGCCTCCCCCTCTCGTGCACCGTGGTGGCCAGAGGACGTTTCCTGTAGCGGATCTCGCGGACGCGCCCGGACCACCTCCTCCACCTCTCCCGGACGAGCTCCTCCTTGGAGACGGCAAAGAGGTCCAGGCTGTCGTCCGCTCCTCCCGGGGACTCCTCCTCGCCCCTCTCGTTCACGTCCCGACCGGACGGAACGACTCTCAGCTCTGCGCACAGTATCATGCTTGCCGAGTTCAAGGTCAAGACACTGATCTTCTCCTCCTCCTCTCCTCCGTCTTCGGCGGCAAGCATGGCGAGCCCCGTCACCGGCGCCCCCAGGTAGTCGTATCCGAGCAGGGGCACGCCGTTCGGGGAGAGGTTGTCCGTGGCGCTGGCAATTCGAGTCATGCCACCACTGCTGCCACCACCATTTGTGCACAGCGCATCAAGGCCACCCCGGTCGGAGTAGACCGCCACCACCTCGCCGTCGCCGCCGCAGGGCGACACCTCACACCCGACGGTGAGGCCCTCCTGGGCGTGTGTCCAGGCGTCCGCCGCCTGGCCAGGCATCCTTTCGTCCAGGAGGAGCAGCTGGTCAGTGGTGGCGCAGTACAGGTGGAAGGGCTTCCGCCGCGAGGTCGCCATGCCCGCTACCACCTCTGCGTGCTCCCACGCGCGATTCCTGACCCCCCTGCACCTGACCTGGCTGGAGCCCAGGCTGACCGTGCGGTGCAGGACGGTCCGGGCGCTGCCGCCGACGCTCGACTTGGACCTGAGGTCGAAGAGGGACACCTCCCGGCGCCCAGCGATCCTCAGCACAGACGGATGCTCGGCCGAAGGGTCCAGGCAGGCCCAGCGGTGCGGACCGACCGTCTCCTTGAGGGACCCCTCCCAGACGTTCAGGGCCTCGTTCTCTACGTAGCTGTTGAGCCTGACGGTGCCCCCGGCGTCCACCATGGCGACTGCGTCCAGGAGCGGCAGCCCCACCGCTGTGCACAAGTCTTCGCCTCCCCCTCCCTCTTCCTCCACCTTCCAGTTGCACTTGACGTCGCCGTCCAGCCCAACCAGCGCCAGCGACCTCCGGTGCCTCAGCACGAAGAGCAGTGGATCCTCCATGACGTCGAAGCCCAGCACAGTGTGGACCTCGGCGAAGTCGGCCATCTCCCTCATGTCATCGCCGTCTGGCCTGTATGAGAGCAGGGAGTCGCCGCCGTCGCCGCCGTCGCCGCCAAGGAGCCTGTGGGCGTACACCCCGTGCTCCTTGGCGTAGGCCAGGTGGAGTCCTCCTCCGGGTCCGCAGAAAACCTTCAGGCGGGAGGACGACGACCTCAGCGAATCCGGAGCGAGTGGGTCGTGCCGAAGCAAGCTCTGGCACCGGGCGGACATCGCCCGCAGTCCGGGAAAACTCCTATACACGGGCTCGCCCGTGAAGCTCTTTGCCCTGATCTCTGACAGTAGACGTTCTGAAAAGAAGATTGACACTGCAGATCAACAACAACAACAAAGGCATTACGACAACAACGACGACAACAACAACAATACAGTACTGTATAGTAGATTTTTTCCAGACCTGCTCCAAAGTTTTTGCTCCTCTTGGCAACTCTGAGATCGCTGCGCCACCACGAGGCCATCTTGGCCGCCTTGAATGCCTCGAAGTCGTGCCTCTCGGGTCCCCAGAAGGGGCAGAAGGGCGTCGACACCTTCAACGTGGCCCCCTCTGCCTCTCTCCGCGGACCCGGGAAGACCCTCCGTCCTCCGAATAAGCGCCCAACCAGCCTGAAGGTCTCGCGCTCCCTCTCCTCCTCGTCCTCCCTTCCGCCGTCCGAGGTGCTCCTCGACCTCTCCTGGCCTCCTCCAGCTGGCCTCGGAGGACCGACTTTGACGAGCTGGCGCTGCTGCCTCCCCCCCTTCCTCCCTACGCAACTTCCAGAGCCTTGCTCGTCGTCCTCGTCGTCCTCGTCATCCTTGACGTCTTCCGGCGCCGCCTTCCACTCGGGGAACTCGAAGGAGTCGTCGCCCAGGCCAAGGTCAGAGTCCTCCTCCTCCTCGTCCATTGAATTCTTCTTTCCTCCTCGATCTCGTTTGAATGAAACATTGGTTGCGCAATGTTTGTTATGATATTGTTTGTGACAGCAGCTGACGTGCGCCCGCGCAAGGAAAGAAACATCAGCTGAGCAGGAAAAGGATCATCTGGCTCGGTTTGGCCAAGACCGTGGTAGACCCAAAAGACTGGCACTTTTTAGACCTACTTCTAGTGCTGGTATGGTGATGGCCAGGCCTGGCCAAGCCAGTAAATATCTTACCAACCACAAGTACTATAACATACGTACTTTCCTTAACAACAATGCTAGAGATATTAGATATTCTTTGCTTAGTGCATTATTCTATGTAGAATTTCAAAAGGGACCTCCTGTGTTGTAACTAGTAGTAGTAGAACAAAAAATGCGGCACTTGCTTGCTCACCTGGGTGAGGCCCTTCGCACGCCCCCCTCCTTCGCCGACGTCAACATCAGGACGGTGAACAGAGGAGAAGAAGAAGAGTCCCTCCTCCTCTTCCTCCTGCCGTGCCACGCCCTCGTCCTGGCAGCCGCGTCGCCGTCGCTGCTGGCGCCGGCGCTGGCGGAGGCGGCGCGGGCGGAGGAGGGCGCCGCGGAGCTGATCCTGGCCGGGGTGGAGGCGGACGACGCCAGGGAGGCCGTCAGGCTGCTCTACGAAGGTGCGGCCTCGCTGGGAGGGCGACAGCGACCCTCTGAGGGAGTCCTCGACTGTCTCAGGCTGCTGGGAATTGGAGGTTGTTGGACACGAGACGTTCGGACAGGTAAAAGGAAAAAAGAACAATATTGGTTATTGCTGTAAAGTCAGGTTTCTTAGTGCGTAAAATCCTTTAGCAGATCCCGTAGGTCCAGTCACAACCGCAGAACTCCCTCCTCTGGTCGCCTCCGAGAAGTACCGCAAGGCCAAGCAGGAGAGGATGGCTGCGAGGCAAGAAAAAGAATAATTGTTGAGACTGAAATATTTCTCCCTCAACTTTCGACCTTCCCAACTCTCATCATCATCAATCATGACCAGGTTGTTCGCCTGTCCCGTCGACGGCAAGCGGTTCGCCACCAACGCGAGGATGGAGCTGCACATGCAACAGGCCCACGGGGTGCCTAGGAAGAGGGAGGGCGGCGGCGGCGGCGACGGCGGCCGCGGCCGCGGCGGGGCGGCTGCCCGCCGCGACCACCGCTGCGGCTGCTGCGGCGCCGCCTTCGCCGCCGAGGCCTACCTGGAGCAGCACATGCACACGCACAACGAGAGGAGGATCCACCACTGCGGGGAGTGCGGGAAGTCCTTCCAGTCCGCGCCCTCCCTCTCCCAGCACAGGCAGATCCACTCCCTCTCCGGTTCTGCCGGCGAACCGGAACAGGAGGAGGGCGGACAGCCGGCGACGGCGGCGGCGAGGGGACGGTTTAGATGCGAGGAGTGCAAGAGAGACTTCAAGACGCCGAGGTGACTGATAATGATAGAGGGAAACAACACAC
>JAAUYM010014093.1_pt1 | contig 13620 bp, 17 predicted proteins | sample 7278001 | NCBI WGS metagenome assembly JAAUYM01 (sample SAMN14350224, study PRJNA611818) | marine sediment metagenome | isolation source: surface marine sediment (1.8m) | place: French Polynesia: Moorea | collected 2018-08
TCACCCTTCCCTCTCCCTTCATTGCCGATCGGCTCGAATGTCTCCCCATCAAGATTCTTTTCCTCGCCCTCCCCTTTGGCAAACCTTTTCCTTTCCCCTGCTCCACCTCTCCCCTCTCTACTGGAACCGAGGGAGAAATCCCCCCTCTCCTCCTTCCACCCTTCTGTCCACACCACACTGAGGGAGGTATAGCTACTTGTCACGCTTCCGCCGCCTCCAAGGGAACCAGGGGACGGATGGTGTCGGGAGCGCTTACGTCTCTCCTGGCGGCAATGCCAGATGGGGAAAGGGGAAGACCAGGGGAAATAGAAAGAAGAAGGAGCAGAAGCTTCCGTTCCAAGGAGTGCTGGGTGGGCGGAAGAGGGCCTTACCGGGATTGAGCACGCCACGAATAGGCCGGGCCGGGCCTACCCCTCTCCAGGCCAAACATGCCTACCCTCCCTTTCCCGAAAAGAGAGAGTTGTACTACGTAGTTTTGGTGGTACGGTACTACGGGGAAAGAGAAAAAAAGAAGAAAAAAGCATGGCGATTGCCGATGAAGATGGATGCTGCTGCCTCGCTCTCTCTCTCTCTTCTTCTTCTTCATAGCAGCATTTCTCTCTCTGGCTCTTTCTCTTGGGAGGAAGAGGAGGAAACATGAGAAAAGGAAGTCCCTTCTCTCCCTCCCAAAAGCGATGTCTCTGTCACCCCACTCTGAAAGAAGAAGTTGGAAAGTTGGGCAAGTAGAAGAAGACTCTCTTTGAGCTCCTTCTCTTCCCCCCTCCACCCACACTTTTTCACGAAGCTTGCTCCCGCTTAAAGCGAGAAAGAGTGGTCGGAAGAAGAAGGAAGAAGGGGGAAGGAGGAGGAGGCGGAATTCGTTCGCTCATCAGTGCGCATACCAAATTAGGAGCGAGCCATAACATCAAGGATGGAGGGAGGGGTACGAAAATGTTGGGGGGGGGGGGAGGAGAGAGGGGAAAGCAGGAGCAGCGAAGATGAAAGGCGATCTGCCCATTCATCGTACGGAGAGAAAGGGGGAGGAAAGGGAAGGGAGAGTCTTCTGTCGTCGTTAGGGACCCGTCTGACGGATCCTCCTCCTCTTTCCTCATCCGTGGAGGAGGAGGAAGAAGAAGAAGAAGAAAAGTCGACTAGTCGACATCCACAGCAGCAGCAGCAGCATCCTCATCCACTCTGACGGTCCACCACGCCCCCCCCCTCCCCCTTCCCTTCTCTGATGTGTGCACATCAGACAACACACACAACCACTGACTGCCTTCCATCTCTCTCTCTCTCTCTTCCCCTCCACCACACATGTCTCGAGTTTTATTCTCCGTCCGGTAGAGTGGCGGATGCCCCGGCTGCTTTCTGTTTGACCAACGTCTTTTCTCGACGGACGGTTTCTCCCACCAATTCTGGCCTACCTTCCTCTCCTCTCCTTTCCTTACTGCCAAAACAGACCTCATCTTCCCTCTATACCTTCTCTCTTTTTCCCATCAAGCACACACAAATATCCTCCTTCCTTCCTGCCCATCCTTGCTTGCCTCCTTTGCACGAACCCACTCCCCCTCCCCTCCTCCCTCGCCAAGAAGATGCATTATGCAGGCAAAGTAACCTCGCATCCGCCCCTGCTCTGAAGACGATTACCTCCCTCCCTCCTGCGGTGCTGCAAATGCGTACGCAGTGAGGGTGAAAGCAATTCCGCCATTACCACCACCTTCCCCCCCTCCTTCCCTCCTTCCCTCCTTCCCTGAGGAGTGAAGATGACCGATCAATCATGGCAGGGAGGGAGGGGAAGCTTGGCGATGCCTCAATTTCGCACTTCCGCCAACAGGTTCTCTCCCCTCCAAAGGTACAGGTTAATATCATTACCAGAAAACGGGTTTGAAAAATGCAACAAACTATTTTTGTAATACGTCCAAAATTGCTAGAGAAAGACGTTATGCGCGGCTTTAAGCCCCTATCCGATCTGGAAGGCTTCCATGTATCCCCCTCTTCAATACTGCCATAGAACTTATCATCCATATTTTTTCCTGATGTTGCATGCGTCTATAGCTGTTGCCAGGAGTCTCCTCCCTTTTCCCCTTCTTCCCTCCTTCCTGCTTCCAAGGTTGACGTTGCTTCCGATGTGGCTGCCAGAGGCAATTAATGTACTCTCATTGCATCATCGCATACATAGAACAACACTTGAGAGCAAGGAGGCGGAAATTGTCTGGGAGAAAAAGTTTATTATTATTGTTAGTTCAAACAATGTCGTGAATCCACGACAAGAGTTAGACATATGCGACTCGAATCACTCTGACGCCACTCATACCACCGATCCATAATAATGCTTGTTGTTGCACTTCCTGTGCATGATAAAGCTTCGCTCTCAGCCGATGAGGGATTAAGAGAAGAGGGAAGAAGAAGAAGACACAGGATGAAGTACCAAACGGGTGGTGGTGGGGAGAAGGGAAGGAATAGGAAGAAGAAGGAAAGAGAAAACATTGCTGATGCTAATCTCAGCTCAGCCCAGTGTCTCTCTCTTCCAATCTCTGATAGAGGTTAACATTCTCCTTTTGACTACTGCTATCTGAAAATGGAATGGGAGACGACTGACAAAATAGGAAAGAGAGAGTCAGAAACTGTTTGGTGGTGCCTCTGTTACTACCGATGGTGCTAAAAGGTTTTCTGTTCTGGACGTTCTGTAGTAGTAGCACAGTTGCTGGTTGCACAATTTGTCTCATGGGATGCAACCGAAACGGTGCGATTGAAATTTGCATTTTTTTTTAGTGCGCCAGCATTATTAAGCTCCCGGATTGGACTGTTGGATTGTTCGGGCTACAGAGAAACAGCTTGTACAAATACGGGTGAAAGTCTTGTTTGCATAACGAAATTGCTCACCCGACCAGAATCGGATAAATTCCATTCTTTCAACGTTTGAAAAAATATATTGTGCCTTGTTGTGCAAATGTTCTCACTTTTGTGTCACAAGACCATAGACATTGTGAAAATTTTAACTCAACTACCTATGTAGGTAAATAAAATGTCCAGAAAGTTTGGTCGGGATCGCAAGAGTTGCTGTGCCTTTCCTTGTGTCATTGCGGTAGCTCAATAGTGGCGCACCATGTAGCAGCACTTTTGTTGATCTTTATGTCCCCTCCCTTTCCCTCCCATCGCACATGGGAAGAGGGATACACTTCTACCATAGTACAGTAGTACGGTCGAATCCTCCTACGTAAGTGGGCAAGGTCAAGAGCAGGCAAATTTAAATGCCCACTTATCTGGACAATAAGGCATGCAAAATGTTTTGTGAAACTGTTTGTCAAAAAATGTTTCCATTTAGGCTGGACGGACTGTAGTCATGTACGTAGTACGCTCTAGCCCTTGCAAAATGGATATCCCACCCTTGCTGCATGGGGAGGGGAGGGAAGGGAAGTCCTATCCTTCTTTTCCTCCTCTTCCTTATAACCAACCGCCTTTGGCATTGGGCTATGTGTCCGCTTTGTACTGGCAGAGACTGCTGCGACGAATTTTCAAACAATGAAGGGGAATTTCCCGTGCGTGACCCTTCTTGTAGCCACCATTGTAGTAGTACAGTACAATGAAATCTCAATTTTTGTGACAAATGTCAGTTTACCAATGTTGGTGGTACAATCTTACTTTATAAAATGTTTCTAAGTTTTACGACAAAGATCAAATTTTCTACTAATTTTGTGCTAGCATACTAAAGTCAAGATTCTACTGTACTGTACTGTAGTACAGTAGTAGCACAAAACCGGACATGACAGAATTTTCTGGGAAAAACAATTACTTGGAAGTTACAAGAGCGATATTGATCATATCATAAATGATGTAACGTAAAAACCCAGGAGAAAAAACGGAGGGGATCGAGAGAGAGAGAGGAACATGGGCGGAATGACATCTAGTTATCCTTGGAGGGAAAGGAGGGAGGAGGAAGAGGGTGGGTTGACATGTAACGGTGGTTGTTCTTTCGAGCAAGGGGGGGAGAAAATTCTGGGGATGATCTCATTCTGACATTCTGCTGGGCGGACACACAGAGACACAGTCATGGTTTAGCTCTGAGTCACCCTCGAATCCTAAACGACCAGGGAAGAAAGCATCAACCCCAACCCATCCAATCCCCCTCAAAAAGAGAAGGGGGAGACTCACTCATCCCAACTATAAAATCTCTGATTTCGTGGTTTTGTCTGGCCACGGCTATAGGATCCACACTAAAGAACTGCCCTACATACACAGTACCCGTACTTGGTGGGCTAGACTTTATACTCTAAAATAAATACGGTATACAGTATATATTTTTTACTGTATGATGAAGGAGTGTCCAAGTCCCCAAAAACACTCAAATTTGAATAAATTGCCTAAATCGAACGTGCGACTGTAGCACAGTCTACAGATGGTATACAACTGTACAGTACATATTCCTCCAAACATAAGAGAGGCGCATTCATTACAGGCATAGGAGTTACCTTCCCACCTTTTCTTGTTATGTACTAGTAACGTTAGTAGGTACATACACATACATGTAGTAGTAATACCAGTACGTTCGGTGTGATAACTTTCCCCCCTCTCTCTGTCTGTGTCCTCATCCTTCTTCCTTTTTCGGGGTGGTGTGTTTCTGTCTCATTGCGCTCAATTTCTTCTTACAGGGCGCGGCTGCGAGTACTACGGCACCGGTGCTGACGTGGCCGGGGGGGGATATGTGGAAATACCAGCATGCTCGTACAGGGTGACCACTTTGAATCACGGCCAAAGTAAGAAGCAAGCAGAAAAAGCTTTGGTAGTACCTTTAAAGCAACCACATTGTACTACACAATAGCAACCACCACTACTAATGTACCGGATCAACTATGTGCACTCAAATGACAGAGACACCCTGTTTTCCTGTGGATAAAGATGGCGCCAGTGAGATGTCTCCAGACGACGGCGGAAGACGAGGCTTTCTGCGACCTCCAGAGGAGAGTCCTGTGTGCCAACAAGAGGAAGAAGATGAACAAGAGAAAGAAGACAAGGAAGAAAAAGTCAGGTGCATTACAAATCGTCGTCGACAAGACGGCAGCAGCAGGTCCTAGCAGGTGCAGCAGGCTTCTCGGACAAGGAGTGAAGAGGAAGTGCACCAGGACGGCGGCCAAGAAGAACAAAGGCCACGTCGTAACCAAGTGCAAGTTCGGCATAATCTACACAGATCCCGAAAACCCACCTGCAGGGACGAGGTGCCAGAAACTACCAGAAACCTGTGGACAGTAATGCTGAGGTGAAGAAACGGTCCCTTTTTGCAAACTTTTGTAGCAGCAGCAGGTTGCACGTTTATTGCGCGCAGGAACGCAGGTGCCATAAATACGCGAAAAGGGGGAAGGGGGGAGGAGTACTTAAAATTTATTGCCGTCGTGAAAGCTGCTGCTTGACGGAAGAAAGAGGGCGAGCGGAACATGACTGCTCCCACTGTGTACTGTAGTAGTGCATTTATCTATCTACATAGATATTACTACTACAAAAACAGCCATGAATGTTTTAAACCAGTGCCTTTTAATGAATTGTGCCTCTGTCTTTCCCACTGTATTTTCCCCCTCTGATCTCATTTCTCCCTCGATCTCTCTCTCGTGACAGTCCCACGGGAGCCTCCCCTCCTCTTCCTCGTACGCCCCAATGCATAATTGAGGACGGTCTCAGATGTGAGGCAGCTCCTCAGGGTCGAGAAATGCGCGAGAAGAGCACCGACGTGGCAGTGGATGTCGACGGTGACAACGACGATGACGATCAGGAGCACGGAGGGCGTCAGGTCGTGGAGGAGAGGGTCGGAGGAAACATATACCCTACTAGTACAGGTAAAAATGAGAAGTATTTAACAATTTGCCAGATCGAGTAAGAAAAAAAAATCCACGTCGAGGATGCTTGTAAAAAAATCAAATAGAATAGTTTTGTAGTGTTGGGACATAAAAATCTGAGTTTCTTGAAAGGTAAGGCAATTAGTTAAAAAAAAACCTATCGTAAATATGTTTTCCCCAAACCATTTTGGGAAGTGCGGCAGAGAGTGCGATTGCCAGAGGTTAGTAAAAACAATCCCCCTAAATGTCGTGAAGAAGCCGCGTACTTGCAAATGAATATTCGTCTCATTCCATAAGTTTTCATGTGATTATGACCGTTATGTAATCTTCAATAAGCTCCTAGTAGTACAAAATTTCCACTATGATTCCAAACAAACAACAAGCAGCAAATACTGTACATAAATAGCGCACATAGCACAGGCTTCCTTGAATACGGAACGTCAAGGTAGTCTTGAGGACAACTCGCACGCTGTCACCGAGGCATCTCATGCATCACTGAGTTGCTCGCGACGCCCTCGCTGAATTCCCCAACTAGCCTGACCACGTCTTCGTAGACCAGGACGTTGGCGTCCTTGGCCCACAGGAAGTCCAGGTGGTTGAACCCGGGGTGCGCCACCCTCCGGCTGGACACCACCCTGGGCAGCCGCCGCGCCAGCCAGGCCACGTCCGCCGGCGTGGCCACCCAGTCGTTGGCACCCCAGAAGAGTGCCGAGGGGAAGTCGGCCCGGCGCAGGTCGTACTCGGGGGGCCGAGTCAGGCCGGAGTAGGCCCGGGCGTTGGACTCTGGGCTGCCGTGGTCGTAGGCCTCGAACCGGCGCGACTTGTAGATCTGCGCGTAGTGGAGCAGAGTCCGGACGGAGGTGCCCGACGGCGTGTGGCCCAGGATGCGAGGCAGCAAAGTCTGACAGAGAGAGAGAGAGAGAGACAATGAAACAAAAAATATTTGGAAAACAGACGTATTACCGTAAGTATTCCTATATTGCAGCCTTCCCTCACCATGTTCATTTGCGATCGGTCGAATCCGGCGATAATAAAGATGACGTTGGACGGCACGTCGCACGGCTGAGGAAGCAGATCCAACATCTTCCTCCTCTTCCTCCTCCTTCGCCGACTGTCGTCGTTCTCCGGCCCCTTGCTGCACAGGGACTTGCTGATCCTGGCCTGGATGCTGCTCTGGGTCCAGAACTCAGGATTCTGTCCGAGCTGCCCCAGGAGAAACTCGATCTGTGGCTGGAAGGGCACCAGGTACCTAATGGGCGTCCTCATCCGGTCGATCCTGGCGGCCGGAGCCAGCGCCACCATCAGCGCCACCTTCTCCCGGACAAAGTCCGGCCTGTGGTGCGCCGCCGCCATCAGCGCCGTCGATCCCATGGAGTGCACCACCACCGGCAGGGAGGAGGAGTTGGAGGTGGAGACGGAGAGAACGAGGTTGACCATGGCGGGGACGTCGTAGCGGCCCATCTCGTCGAAGGAGAAGCGCCAGAATCGGTCCCCGCGGGAAGGATGCATTGGGGGTAGAAATTCCTTCGGAGAGGAGTCTGGATAGAAGGGCAAAATTTCAGCAACGTTTGTTTTAATTCACGTCACGATTTCCCAAATTGCTAAACCTGGCAGGGCGGTGGTTGCGTTGACGTGGTCGCGTGAGTAGACGTTGCCCCGGAAGTTGCCCAGCCAGACGTCGTAGCCGGCGTCAGCCAACATGTAGCCTGAAACGTGGATGGAGTTTATGCCACACAGTTTGTTGCTGCCGTTACTGTCGCTGCTGTTGCTCTTCGTCACCCAGACTCCTCTCCGGCTCGCCCATGACCCAGTCGGCGGAGGAGCAGAGGATCCCGTGCAGCAGTAGTACCGGGGGGCTGCTGCTGCCCCGGCGGCGACCCCGGGGAATCCGGTGCAACGTCAGCACGTACCCGTCCTCCGTCGTCGCCCGGTGCGTCTCCACCGGGTATCCGGCCAGTTCAATCATGGCGGGCTTTGAAAGGGGGTGGGGTGGGGGAGAGGAAACAGTAAGGCCTTTAAAAATTTTCTGCTGGGACAATTTTCCCTAAGTTATATTTAACTTTTTCCTGAAATGTCAAAAGTCCTTTTTCCCTTAATCCACGTCAAGCCAAATGTCACATTGATGTCGATGACCTACCGTACACCGTATACTACGTAGGTGTTGTACATGTAGATAGAAGTCCGAAATAGGGCTCGATTTAGACGTCTTGTACTTACCTACATGTACTTACCTAGTATGTTGCAATTACTGTATGGTAGTCCCCATGACACATGCGGAAGACACCGGTAGCTCCAACAACAATTACCACAACAAAAACAACAGCAGCAACAGTGGGCAGCAGCAGCAACAGTAACAACGGCAACAAATGTACATTTGATCCTTCTCTCACCACCGGAAGCGAGTTGATGTCGTGTCGGTCCGGCTTCTGCCCACCCAGGATCTCTCCCTCTGAGAAGGGACTCCTCCGCCGTCCCCGAGGCCGCCGGCCCGGCCGACGCTGGTCCCGACGCCGTCCGGCAGCGACTCTGGACAGAGTGGAACTGGCCGTCTCCGCCACCATCCGGAGGCCGGACTTCACCCTCCTCACAAAACTTGGCAACGTCCTCGACGGGAGGAGCCTCCGCAAGGAGTCCCCGTTGGACTTGGTGGCGGCGACAAAACAGATGAGGAGGAGGAAAGGAGCTGCTCGCACCATTTTTGGACGCGCGGGCGACTGTTTAGATTCAGCGCTTACATTTCCTCGAAGGGGGCACCCCCCTCGTCTCAAGTCGGAGTTTAGTTCCGGTATAGTGAAGGATACGGACTGCGACCACTGAACATCGTGGAGGAGGAAAAGGCGTAGCGGGCGTTGGAGGGTCACTCAAAGAACTTGGGGGAGGGGGAAGAAAGAAGAATGAAAAGAGTGCTTCAAACAATGTCCCGCTACCTAGTACACTACCTACTATGTAGTACCGGGTGCTAAAAAAAGAGAGAATAGAGATGTGTCGCTGCCTTGCATTTACAGTCAATTTACAACCTTTGGAGTTAAACATGTAACAAATATTTTATTCTTCAATGAGACTAAATTAAACCCCCATCTTTAAACACCCGGTGCAGACTTAGTAGTACACTACGTACACTGCAGACCAGAAAGGGCTTTGGAACACCGCGTGGGATACGTGCGGCACAAGACAATCTATGAAACGTCATGGTACGGTATCCTAATCTGCAGCAAAACTAAGCTTTCATAGCTCAAGGAATATTGCCTCCTATTAGTACAATGTAAACCGCAGCTCAGTAAGCACGTAGTAAATCCATGCAAGTACGCAAGTGCTCCCAGAGAATTTGTTCTAAAACTGGACTGCCTGGCAATGTTTCGCGAAAAGTAGTCCAGAAGTTCCGTAGAAATCGGAACCCCAATCTCCTCTTCTTCTCCTCTACTCCTTTCTCCTCCTTCCGCAGCAGCAGCAAGGTGAAGGGCAGCCCCCACCTCAATCTCCACTCCCACCCACCCATTATATCAACCAGACCCGCCCACCGCCACCGACCGGCCCAGCACGGGTTCAGACTCTGAGTGACTGGTGGAAGTGGAATAGGATTGGCTGCTGCCAGGCTGCTGGATTCGTGCGCACGGTCGCTGGTCTGGGGGCTGTCCTACTCAGCTGCTGTCCAGCTGTGCTCGCTGTCGCTGCCTTCTTGCTCCACTCCACCTCCATGATGAGCTTCTTTCTTCTCTGGTGTCTGCTGCAGAGCAAGAGGGAGGGAGGGAGGCAGCAATGTCAATGACGGACTGAAGTGAAGGCAGGAGAAGAAGGGGACCCAACAACAACAAGAACTGCAACTAAGGAAGAAAGGGGAAAAATGATGAAGAGACGTAGCTCGATTAAGAAATGAGAGGTCGTGAATTTTCCGCAGATCTGTTCGGGAGTCCCTCGTTGTTGTTGCCCAGGGCCAGAGTTGAAGTCCCCTCCTCCCAAGCAGCAACTGAGCAAGCAGCTTCTCAGAGTCTGGTAGGGCGCTCAGATTCGACATGGCCGACTTCGACGCTATCTACGAGGACAACTCCGTGGACGCCCCCGTCGGTCCCGCCGCCGCCGCCGGCGCCTCGGCTTCTGCTTCCGCGTCCTTCTCCGTGCCGGAGGCCACCTCCTTGTTCCCTCCGGCAGCCACCCTGGTGCCTGACCCGATCGTGGTCAGGGGGGCTGGGAACATCACAGTGTGAGTGCATTAATTTGCAATGTTGGTACCACTACGTAGGTCTACACCTAAAACTACACCCACTAGTGTTGCGGTCAAATTTTGGGTTGCTCTAACCAGCCACATTACTACTGTACAAATACCATTAGTTCATACTCGCCCTGACGATGGAGCAACTCATTAGCTTAGTTTTTGTGTATCACTAAAGTAATAATAAATTCACACCTGTGATATTGGTTGGGTTGTCTCATGTGCCAGCACTTTGTTGTTTTGTAACGAACGCCTGTTTTTCCCACATTTTTCCTTCCAGCTTCGGCCTGTCCAACCGTTTTGACAGCGACTTCCCCTCCGCCCTGCACGCCCGTGTCGCTCCAGAGGAGTACAAGGCCACCCTCACCCGGATAAACGTCACCCTGCGCAAGACCCTCCCAGTCAACGTGCGGTGGCTGTTCTGCGGCTGCCTGTGCTGCTGTTGCACCCTGGGCTGCTCCATGTGGCCGGTCATCTGCCTGTCCAAGAGGACCCGACACCAGATTGAGAAGCTGCTGGACTGGGAGAACTCGCACCTGTACACCAAACTGGGCCTGCGGTGGCGACTGGCCAGACAACGCTGTGACTCCACACTCATGATGGAATATGTGAGTCATGCTTGGGATAGAAACAAATATTTTTCAATCTGACGTGCAGTGGACCAACTGCAATGATGAAAAAATCTTTGCTACATTACGGTTACCAATTTTGCATATTCTTTCTAAGCTACCTTCGCAATAGGAAAATCTGCTACAGTGAACTTTTACCTGTTGACCACTGACTTTACTGTATCAAAGTAAAAACTTTAAAGTACAAATAAAGCTTTTTTCTTATCTCAAAAGATTCTATTTAATTTACACTAGAGGTATTTTTTCAGAATGTTTAGAAATGTGGGTTTTTTTTGTAAACCCATGTGTATGTGTCAACAGAAACGCAACCTTTACTGTGTCCCCCCTTTCAGGTTTTGCTCATAGAATTCATCCCCAAGCAGCAGATCTACAAGCCTGACTGAGGCGGAGGAGGAGAAAGAGGAACACGAAAAGATGGAACTGGAAGGACAAATTGAAGGAAATTCAAACAAACGAAAGAAGACGAGGAGGACGTTCCAGCAGACATTGTCCTTTTTCCTCTATCTCATCAAGGTGATGTTTATCTTTGCGGACGAATAGTGTGTGTGTGTGAAGGAGACAGATTTGAAAGCCCCCACCCATCATCGTGCAATGAGGGTGTGTAAAAAAAAGTCATTCCAAAGTCAGGTGGTGTGCTTCTATCTTGCCGTTCTTTCTACCTCCCCTCCCTTCGTAACCCAGTTGTCAATATTTTGTTTCAGTTTTTCTCCCGGCCCGAAAAGGGGTATTTTCCCTTTTCTTGTCATGAGGGTGCCTCAACCAGTGTGAGGCTTTGCTTCCTCCCCTTTTCCCCCAACTCTACAGTACTTTCTTTCTATGAGCATAAAAGAAACTAAGTCACAATCTTTCCTCCCCTTTCCCATCGATGTCATTTAGTAAGAGAAATCTTCCTGAGGTTGGTTAGATCGCAGCAGATTATTTGATAGGACTGAAAACAATTTAGTTGCCATAAAAAAGTTAAAAAAAAGAACAATTTAGTTGCCATAAAAAAGTAAAAAAAAAAACAATTTAGTTGCCATAAAAAAGTTAAAATGTTAAATTAAACATTAATATTTTTACAGGTGATGAGCACAGCCTTGCACGTGTTCTTATTCTCATATTAAAAAAGAGAATTGATTGATGATTGCCAAATTTGTAAAAAAAGCATGTTAGACGATTTTTTCCTAACCAACTTCAGGCTTCTCCTGTCGCGGAGGAGAAAGGCAAGTCTCTTCTTCCCCCCTTGTGAAAAGGACTCGTTCAGAGAGTTTATGATTGATGAAATAGCTCTTCTTAGAGAATCTTAATGCGAATTTGTTTGGAGTTTGGCGTTGTGAGTGGAAAGAAAGAAAAAAAAATGTCCTTTTATACTTCAACCAAAGATTTCTGGCGTGCGATCTTTTCTTATGCGAGACCATTTGGTTTTCTTTCTTTTTTTTTCGTTGAATTAATCTGGTGCCAAAGATGCCCTAGACTTGGCACATTCCAAAGAGGCGCTAGCGAGAATGCCCCACGACATTCTTTACTGTTATCCTATCTGGTAGGGAGTACGAACGTGTACCTATAGTGAGAAAGCTTCCCTCTTCTCTGGGCAGAGAAAGGATAATGTTGGTGTCATGTATAGTAGGATGCGTAGGTGGGTGATGTGCGGGTTTATCACAACAGCATAATCACATCAGCGCCGCCCGTCTTTTCCCTCCCCTTCCTGATGATGCTCACCTCACATCATCTTATCAGATTTGGACGATGTTGGGAAGGCGGTGTTGTTCTTTATGACCGGGTGGCGTTGCCAGCTCAAAGGCTTTTTTTGCTATTAACTAAACCACGAAGCCATTTTACTCTTCTATGAGAGGAGAAGGGTTTTTTGACAAAAAACTTTTTTGGGGATACATCTCTGGCAAAAGAGAGAAGCCGGTAGCGCGATATCTCGACGAAAGACAGAAAGGGTCAACTAGACCCCAAGCCTACACTCAACTGGACCCCTACACAATCACATGTGAACGAAATAAAAAAAATGTAGTTTAGACAAGTAGACCATATGTACAGACGACTGGACGAATTACGATCCCAAAGAAAAAGCGTGATACTGACAACTGGACCCCAAAGAACAAAAAAATACTGACATCTGGACCCCTATGTGCAGATGAAAGAACATCAACTTTAAGCTAAACTACATGTAATTATTTACCTATGTTTAACTTTAAGTAGACCGATTATTTATGCTAAATTAGCAGTTCTATATAGCAGTTTTATATAGCAGTTTAAGACAAAGCTAAAACAAACCTAGCTTACAACTAGCTTACAACTTAGCTTGCAAGCTTGTAACTTGGCTTACAACTACAACAACTTACGACTGTACAACTAGCTGCTGTAAAAATACTTGAACATGTACCATTCAATTTGACTGAATTGCAATGTGGGGAAAATTGGTTCATATTAAACATGGCAAACATCAGTGGTAAGTTAAACATGGCAAACATCAGTGGTAAGTTAAACATGGCAAACATCAGTGGTAAGTTAAACATGGTAAAAATTGGTCTGTTAAACATAGTAAAAATTGGTCAATTGAAGCTTCTGGGTCCAAGTCCTTTGCCATGAGTAATACAGTTCGTGCTGTCAGGCAAAGCAGGTACCAGAAGAAACACTCCACACCTCATAAGATATCTTAATCAGTACTGACGTGAGAAAGCCGCCATTGACTTGATTATTGGTCCTCGGTGTCAACGGCCCCCCCCCTTCTTCAAGGTCAGCTGGTCGAACAATGGTATGGCCCTTCATAACATATTAATCACTCATGTGGTCATGAACAAAAGAAGAGGCTGAAGACTCACCTCAGACCAAACGTAATTGACAGTATAGCCACAGTAGCCGCAACTTCCGGTGGAGACTTTTAGAAGTCTCCTGGTTCCCTCATGCTAATTTCTGGAGTCATCCCCCGTTTCCTCCAAAAATCGCTTCCCTCAGTCATCTCGATAGCAAGTTTTACTAATTATCTACACCA
>JAAUYM010124066.1_pt1 | contig 13608 bp, 15 predicted proteins | sample 7278001 | NCBI WGS metagenome assembly JAAUYM01 (sample SAMN14350224, study PRJNA611818) | marine sediment metagenome | isolation source: surface marine sediment (1.8m) | place: French Polynesia: Moorea | collected 2018-08
GCAGCCTCGTGTGGGGTGTACACGTTCGTGGTCTCGATCCTCCCGGCAAAGATGTTGTACCTATGTATGGCAAGCTTGTCGCAGCCTGGCTGGGCCAAGCTCACCACGGCCACCCTGGCGTGTCTCCTGACTTCGGGGTCACCAAAGATGATGCTCCTCAATGGCGACAACAGGTCGCCGCCTGCCCCGACCAAGTAGAGGATGACGTTGTTGGGGGCGTAGACGCCCGTCCTGATTTCGGTTGGACAGAAGAGGATGGTCCGGCGCAAGCCCCACACCACGCTCCTCAGTTCCCATTCGCTGTCGACCTCTACTGCCAGCAGGGTGGGCCTGACCTCCAGTCTTGTCGGCTCTGCATCCAAATCTCCACAGCCACCTGTCCTGAGGATGCTCTCTGTGCCGTTCGCGGAGAACACCTGTCGCGGTGTCTGAGGGACGCTAAAATAATTGTGCCAAGGTGTCAGGTAATATTAATATATGCTCAAAAGTGGACTCAGAGATGTCCTGAGATCAAAATATAAACTCAGAAGTGACCTCAGAGATGTCCTTTTCGCTGATATCACTTTCAGAGTGTAGTGGTCCAAGTCTGAGAATGATTGTAGTAGAAGCTGAGTCAACAAGCCTGCGCTGTTTCCCTGGCCATGATGAGGTGCTTCAGTGAAAACTCCAAGGCAGTTCAGTAATGCCAAAAATGCAGTCAGACCCACCCGTGACATCATGTTCAAACGTGAACGTTTGAACATGATGACTACGAGTATTATAAAGTCAACTCCCTTTGCTTGCCTGTTGCAAGCACACGATCTACATGTAGTAACGTCCCTACTGTACCTAACACAATGGTTGGCAAGAACTGATAACATCAAAAAAGTTGACATTTTGCAGGTAAATGCCAACACTTGTCAGTTACCGACAAAAAGAAATATACAAATCAAATCTATATACAGTCAAATCTCGATATAAGAAATCTCAATTTAAGAAAAATTCATGATATAAGAAATTTTTTGCTGCTCACTAATTTTTTACTACATAGCAAGTCTCAATATAAGAGACTTTCTTGGTGAAAATGGAGGCAGGAAAAGGTGAGAAGATGGTTTTAGGAAGGGTTTTTCCAGAGTATCAATATAAGAAAAATCTCGATATAAGAAAGTGTTTGCTGCTGACGAACAAATTTCTTTTATCGAGTTTCGATTGTACTAAAATCAAACGTGTGTGTTTTTGTGTGGTGTTCAGGATACACGTCCACACCGTTGGACTGATCATTGCCAAACTTTCGCATAGGGTCCTATGGGGGCGGTCATATGGGGGTAAATTTTTTTATGCCCCAAAGGGTTGCCCACTTCATGCCCAAAACTGAAAAATGGCCATTTTGAGCAGAAGGAGACCTCAGATCAAAATTTTTCATTAAAAGTTGTCTGCCCCCCCCCAAATAGGGAACTGGATGGGGTCAGATCTGACCTCTGAGGTCATTTGAGGCCAAAATGGAGGTTGCAACTTTTCACGCTGACAGTTTGACCAGTCCTTCCCAAAATTTGCAAGTTTTTCTCTTTTCCAATAAGGATGGACATACAAGGCTCAAAGCTTTTATAGGGGTGCCCAAAGGGAGTGCCCATTTTATGCCCAAAACTGAAAATGGCCCTTTGGTACAGAAAGAGGCCTCTGATCAAAAACGTGCATGAATAAATGTTGGTTAGCACATCCAAAACTTTCTATAACTGTGACCAAAAAGGGTGCCTATTTAATGCACTTATAGCTTTAGCAAGCTCAAATATGAACCACATAGGGAGGCCTGAGGCTGAAGGCAGAGTGGCGAGTTGAATTTTTATCTAGATGGTGAGCAAAGAGAGCTTGCATAGGTTGAGCCACACTGGGAGACGTGACGCCAAAGGCAGTGTGGTATTTTGATTTAGATAGTGAGCAAAGCAAGCTCATGTACGTACATCGAGCCACACCAGGAGGCCAAAGGCCGAAGGCAGTGTGGCTCATATATATATGTATACGTATATATATATATGTGTGTGTGTGTGTGTGTGGGTGGGTGTGTGGGGGTGTGTGTGTATTGATCTAGATAGCAAATGAAGCAAGCTCATGTCTGGCCTTCCAGTGTATTTCAATTTTTTTTATTGGCAAATCTTACCCAGCAAAGCAGGTAGACTTAGGCTAGTCATCTTTAAAAACTGACTTGAAAGGATTGAAATGGAGAGGATTTGTACAACTCCTCCAATGAGAGAGAATTAAAAGCAAAGCATAATCCACAGTCTGTTATCGTCGGCTGAAAGATCCTGCAATAGGGATATGCTGTAGCAGAGTGTGGCAGGCTGTGAACACCGGCTGCTTGCTCAGCACTGGTAAGAGGATGCTGTGCTTGGACTTAAGATCCACCAGGTCTGGCAGTTCAAACATGGACAGGTCAAGTGATGACGGATCCTGCCTCATCGTTGAGACTGCCCCGGTGAGCCTCGAGAACAGCTCGTGGAGTCCAGTGGCCCCATCCAACAGCTCTTCGGCACAGGTCTTCGGAGCACGGTTCTTTCCTTAACAGTTATCACGTTCGCCTCCTTGCAGTCCTCGCTCGAAACCATGTCGGGCCCTTTGCTGCACTGGAACTTGACCGGGCGAAGGAACTTCGACATTGTGGCAAAGGGATCGACGGGCATGTCCCTGCTGGGGCATACGGTGACGGTGGGAAACTTGGTTTCCAAGATGGGCCTCATCATCATCTCGATGGTGGTGATGTTCAGCCTCTTTCTCCAGTCCAACAGGGCAGACTGAAACAGGTAGGTGATCAGGGCAATGGACGTCGCCATTTCCAGCACCTATTAACAAAAGAAAAGATTTTTGGTTATTGTCTCTCTTCAAAAGTAAAAAATGCTTTTACAGATGTGTCGTCTTCAGCCAGCCTACTCAGAGGAGCCTGGTGGCCATGGTCTCCTCCCTGGAGAGGTACGACACGTCAGGCACTGAAGCACGATGGAAGAATGCCTTCAAGGAGACGTTGGTGTCGGCGTTGGCGGAAGGCCTCCTCTTCTTCATCGTGTCCATCATCCTCTCCTTTGGCTACTGCGAGCATGTCAGGTACACTGACAGGTAGCTCCAACTTTGGCCAGATCCATTTTTTTGTCAAATAATAGGGGAAAATTTTTCAAATACTGGCAAGCAGTAAATCGAGACGAAAAATTGACATATCCATTGAGCGTTCCGATATTGCACATGGGCTCCTCAGCTCCGATATCGCCTTCAATATCTTAGTTATTCGATGTTTGACATCAAATTTATTGATTGTCATCCTCTGCTGTACTTTTCTACGTAGTACCTATGTCCATTTGTAGTATAAGGTCATCAAGGTCCACCAATTTTTTTTCTCGAACAGGCATTAGCTTATGTTTTTCTATCTTTCTCTTATGTTTTTGAGCCTTTTCTTCATGATTCTGCCGACTAGTAGCTGCTTCATCCAGAAGACGACCTCCACCAACCCGATAAAGCTGGTACCGGTGAACAGACCCAAAGTTCCGCCTTTTGTTAGAGAAAAAAAGATGATGCTGAAATTCTGAAATGTTTTTAAGTTAATTGTTTCTTTTTACCGAATGCGGCAATCTTGTCTGCTAGTGACATCTTGATGCTCCTGGTAAACCTGGTGTAGACGGAGGAGGCCATCTTGACAGAGACCACGGCAACGTCCTCAGACATCATCTTGCGGCAGTCCGCAAGGTACTCCAGACCCTGGACAAAGAGCAGAGAAGAAAGTCACAGACTACGGAGCTAATTGCTTAGTTAGGGCTGGCAAAATGGTCTCTTTCCTGCTTGATCCCGCTGGCAGAGTTGGCGCCAAAGTTGGAGGTGCCGAGGAGGCCGTTGAGGACGGTGACAAATTCGGAGCTGCGGCGGACCATCTTGTCAATCAGGATGATGTACCCGATCTGGATAAAAAAATATATATAGAATGTCCCAGGAAAAATATCCTACATTAGTACAGTTTAATTAATCATTAATAATTTGAGGTACCTTCCCGGGTCCGCACTCAGTCTCTGGGTCGATTGGGGTGGACGTGGTGGTCACGTGGTAGTCAACAACATTGCAGTCCGGGAGGCAGCCACCGCACCGGACCCCCCTGTGGGTCGTGTTCTTCATGGCCTCGTTGAAGCAGTAGTAGCCGTAGGAGGAGCAGATGGGAAAGTTGTTGCCGTTATTGCCGTCACCGTCGGCAAAGGGGACGTCCCAGGGCACGCAATGGCAGGTCTCCCTGGCGTGGTCCAGCATGCACTCCGTGAAGCACCCTGCCTGGCTGTACCACCTGAAGATGCCCGACGTCTCCTCTCCCTCTCCTTCGTCGTGGAAGAGGCACCTCCTGCTCTCGACGCGGGTGTCCCTGATGGCGTCGGCATCCACCACCGTTGGGGTGAGCAGGAACTCGGTGCGGTACCCGACCCGTGCCATCCTACGCCTGCCTCTGGTCGCCATTGCAGATAGCTAAAGATTGCACAAAACCTTTGCACTCACAAATTTATATTTAAAATATTTTTTTATGCAACTCTTTCCTGGTCGGCGAAGGTCACCTTGAAGGCCCCCGCCACGGAGAGGTGGTCCGAGTCGCGCCAGTAGTTCCTGAACAGCATCTGCCGGTCCAGGTAGAAGGTCAGCCCCATCTCGTCGCTGTATTCCACCGCGCGGAGGAGCTCCGTGCCGTTGTCGGGGAGGACCTCTGCCCCGTAGGCGGCCTTCATGGCGGAGACGAAGCCAGAGGGCCTGAGGAGGTCCTCCAGCGGCAGGGAGTTGAAGGCCCGGCAGATGCCGACGTCGGTGACGGCCGGGCGGAACAGCCCCCGGCAGGTCGGGTAGATCCTGCGTCCGTTTCTGGTGCCTCTGTTGCCGTGGTCCACGTACTCGCAGGCCGGGATCATGGACAAGTGGTCCTTCCCGTGAGGCAGGGTGTTCCTGTCCATGTGCGATGGGCCGCGACCCATCGGGAAGACGGGATACCCGAGCATTGGGGCAACGCCCTCCACGTACTCCGCGAGGTCCTCCATGGTCCTGCCGCCGTGGTTGGCATGCCTCATGATCGCCATGACCAGTGGCAGGTCACCGAGCTTCAGGACGGCGCCTGCGTCACAGCAGAAGGTGCCGTTCCAGCGGCGGCAGGGGTCCGGGCCGGACTGGTAGAGGTGCTTCTCCTGCATCTTGCCGCAGGTGTTGTAGATGCTGCGCGAGTCGCTGAGGGAGGACCAGGTGTCGTTGTCGAAGTGGCGGCAGGCCGAGTGGACCGGCCAGCTGACCTTCCTCTCCTTGTAGATGACCTTGAAAGGCTGGAGGGAGACCAGGTTGGGCACGTCAAAGGCGGAGTACCAGAGCTCCCTCTCTCCTCCTCCGACGATCCTTGAGTTAATGGCCCTTGTGAGGTTGGCCAGGAAGTCATGGATGAAGGCGACCTCCTCCGGCACGTCGCTGCACATCGACGGCTTGATGGAGAGCGCCCGGTGCTCCTCCTGGGAGAAGTACCTCTTGTCCAACAGCGGGAGGATCTCCGTGAAGAAGCTGCCGAAGGACCCCATGTCCGAGAGGGAAAGGAGGGCCAGAGCGGCCAACTTCTTGGCGCCGGCAGAGACGATGCCGGGGTGGAAGTTCTTCAGGCTGGAAGGCAGCCCGTGGGCCTCCTTCAGGGCCTTGAAGTAGTTGGCGCTGGTGACGGCGGTGAAGTTGAGCCGGACATCCTCCCTCAGGCTGTCGTACGTGGAGACGTTGCGGCCCATGATGTGCTCGAACATCTTGGCGTGCGTCTCGATCGCGGAAAGCAGCTTTGCCGGCAGCAGCTCGCCTTCCGACCCGGAGTCAAAGATCTCCCCGATGCGGCCGTCCATGAGGTCCAGGGCGAACTCGAAGAGGAAGGCGAAGGCCTCCCTGACCACGTCCGTGTCGCCGCAGTCCTCCGGGATCCTCCTCCTGCTCCTCACCCCGCACTGGAAGGCCAAAGGAGAGAGGTGCTTGGCCGCCGCGGCCATGGCGTCGGCCGGTACGTCGGCGCTCCGGCAGACGGTGACGGCTGGGAAGCGGAGCTCCTCCACCGGCCGGGTGACCGACTCGATGGTTGTGATGTCCGGGCGGGAGTTCCACTCGCCCCTGGCCACCGAGAAGATGTGCGCCACCAGACCGGCTCCGGTCACAACCAGGAGAAGCTGAAGTTTTAAGGATCACAAAATGTTGTTAATGTTATATGCATTGCATAGTACCCAACCAATATCGGTATCACTTGAGCCACACCGACGGCTATGCCGCTAAGTGGTAATTAGTGATGGGGGTCCAAAATCTGGGTTGCTCTAGCTAGCTAGCTCTCATGGTTCTTGTTTTCACTATTTTAACACCTGCTCTGGCGTTAGGACAACCCATCATTAAATGCACGCTAGCGATATTGGTTGGGTACTGGGTAGTAAATCCGGATGGAAACATGACTTTAATCAACGTTTGTCTTACCCACAGGATGCGAACGGAGAGGCTCTCCTTCTTGGACAGGTACCTTGTTCCCGGTATTGAGGCCCTCTGGAAGAAGGCCTCCATGGCGGTGCGCCACGACAGAGGGGAGAAAGTAGACTAAGGGCCCCAACCAATTACCGGCACCTGAGAAAAGTACTACGGTAGAACTGCTATATAGTGAACTGGTCGGTTAAGAGCAAGTTGTTCAATTTATCTAATGCAATTCACTATATGAAATTCTAGCCAGTTCAAAATTTTGCTTTTGGTGACTACACTGAAAAAAAATTCCCTAGTACTACGTAGTTATATCAAAATTTCACTATACTGTACATAGTAGAGTTGTGCGATGTTGCTCAGAATTTTTGAACAACATGGAATTTAGGTTGGCATTTTGACGTATGTAAGGTATCTTATGCGTTGTAATAAAGAGGTCATAAAAAGTAGTAGTAGTAGTAGTAGTAGAGAAATTCTGACCAAGAGTCGTCCTGACAACGGCATAACTTTCCCTTTCTTTCAATCCTGACATCAGAAAGTGGCATTCAAGCTTAGTGCTTGAAAACAAGATGGGCCTCTTGTCTCATAGGCAAGACATTGCCTTAAAAAGTTACTTTTTTAAAATGCCACCAGAACCCAGGGCCGTATGTGGCCCCGGGAGTCCAACCAGTTTCCCCTCCTCGTCGGTGCGACCTTGAGAGTGCCTTAATGTGAGCTCGTTAGCCCGTCCACGTCCGATGCAAGGGACATGCTGCTAGCACTGAAGTGGCCCACTGTCTCACACTAGTGTGCTAGTAATTGCATTTGTCATGCATAGATGTGCCAAGTGTACCACGTAGGAAGGAGGACAGCCCTTCTCCTGACAGGGTGTATGACAGAGGAAGTGCCTGTTCGACTGTAGCAGCAACTGGGAGGGAGTAACGGAGGTTGTTAATTAACAGTTTCTCGTGTATTTTGCACAATAACTGATCCACGTTGCCATTAAAAAGAAAATTATGCTGGTTCGGACCACAAATCTTGAGCTCATTTACCCTCTTCCTCCATTCACGTCCGATTAAATTTTCCACGCTTGTGCCAAATCCGCTGGCACGAGGCAAAAAAAAAAAAAGAGATTCCTCTGGGGGATTAACTCGACATAAATTATTATATATGCGAAACTAACTGATGCAATGATTCCAGCTTGGTCCTCTCTCCTTTTCCCGCATCTTTTTGGGTCAACCTTATTGGTGGAGATGTACAGATAGATAAAGTGCCAAAAATCCTGAATACCCCGGTGCCAAAAAAACGCGCTTGGAGGGTGGGGTGGGGAGGAATGGGGGAATCTTCTTCTTTTGGGAGTCAAAAGGGCGTGAAGAGTTCCAAGTCTTCTGGGATGAGCCATCGGACACCAACACAGATTTTTTTTTTCCAGGAAGCCATCAGTCTCATCCTCCTCCACCAACTTTGACAATGGGAGTCTGTCATACTTGTGTGGTAGTCTTGTACTACTATACGTACTGGATGTCTCAATAAAAACTGACAATCCGTTTAGAGTTTTCTTTTCATTTTCTTTATGTACGAGTTGTTGTTTCAAGTTTTTTTTTCTGGCACATCCTGTACTACTAAGAATTTTTACTCCATCCATGTTCATTTAGTGTTCGGAACAGCATGTTGACTTCAAGGAGAGAGCTTAAAACAAAAAAAAATCTATTATTAATTCAGGAAGAGTAACAAGAGAGGCAACAGAAAGTGGAGAGAGTCTGACACGGGAAAAGGTCTCTCTCTCTCTTTCCATTTCTGTAGATCCCCCAGGCTAAATCTGCACTTAAAAGGGATTTTTCTCTCTCTCTCTCTCCTGAAAGAGAAGACAAGCCGACATCTACATTTCAGATATGAAGAGGAAAGGGGAGAAAATTAAAAGGAGAACGACAAAGGGGGGCAGGAGAAAATGTTTCTGCAGCCAGGTACTGTAGGCCCCCTCGATTTCTCTCCTGCCAATTGTCGCAGCTGTGGAAGTGTGACAACAATTTGGAGAAAACATGTCGTTAGTGGAGGCGGAGGCGGAGGAGGAGAGAGGAGGGAGGAGTTGGAAGGGGAGGGAGAAAGAAAGGAAGGGCCATTTTGCCATGGGAAAAAGGAGGAGAGAGAGGGGGGTAGAAAGTGCCGAACGCAAAGACGGTGGAACACACACACAACTGCAAGAGCGCCACGATACAGAGTGGTTAAAAAAAGACCATTCCTCTGTCTGTAAAATTTAGCGTTGAGTAGCTCACTTCTCCCCCCCCCCCCAACATCTTGCTTTGACGGGCAGAAATGTTCTTGAACCACCCTGTGACCCGCCCCCCCCTAGCCCCCCTGTCCTTTGCAAGCAGAAATGCGCGTGACAGCTCTTTGTTTACCAAGATTGAAGGAAAAGAAGGAGGAGGAGGAAGAGGAGGAGGAGGAGGAGAACGAGGAGGAGGAGGAGGAAGAGCTGAGGAGGAGGAGGAGGAGGAGGAGGAGGAGGAAGAGCTGAGGAGAAAGAGAGGGAGATAGGAAAGGGACGAAGAATCCTTCTTGTGCCTCAATCCTTTTTTTTCCATCTTCCTCTCTCTCTTACCCTTCCTGAAGGAACAATGAATACCCCCCTTTTCCTTCACCAAGGAGGAGGAAGAGTAAGGAAGTATATCTGACATCTCTCCTCCCCTCTCTCTTTTCTTTCCTTTTGGGAAGAGGCGAACACACACATGCACACAAAGAGGTTGAGCAACGTGTACACACGCATCGCCTTACGTCCCTACGTTCACGGGAAAAACAAGGTAGCTGCTCATTTTTGGGCAAAAATCTTTTGCGGAAGTGACAAGAAAAGTTGCCCATAACTGGCATTTTTGTTGCCCAACATGAATAGAATAATGAGGAACTACAAGCTTAATAAGTAGCCTAAGTCTGTAATAAATGTATTTGATAAAGCATATTTTTGGGGGGTTGGAAAAAAAATTCTATCTCTCTTGATAGAATCCCCTTGGAGATTAGGATTATCTGACCTCAAGCCATCGTGGCGTGAGAGGGAGAGGGAGAGAGATATGGTGATGAATCCCTCATCTGAATTTCAAGACTTTTTTTTTTACCCCGTCTCGACTCTTTATTTTCCATTCCATCACCTCGATGAGATAGATGCTCTCCTCCTCTTGCCTCAGTCATATTCCTCCTCCTCCTTCTTCCAGAGAAGCTTCTCCCTCGCCTCACAGCGGGAAACGCCGCGAACGCAGAAGAAACACTTTCCAACTCTTATATCCGCGAGGACAGAGGTCAAACACAGTTATTGTTCCTGTTGTTGCCGTTGATGTTCTCACTACTAACCGTTTAACATAGTTTGTCTGGTGGGTACCGACAGGACATAGGGTAAATTTGGTCAGGAGTGCGGAAGATCTGAAATGTACATTGCACTCTTGTTTCTACTTCTTCTTCTCCTGTGGAGAGACTCTTCTGAATCCCTCCCCCCCTCTCCTTCAAGTGTTGGAGAAAGATTTTTTTTTCTCTCTCTCTCTCTCCTCAACTCCTCCTATAGCAAATTACGTAGCCAATGTGTGTGTGTGTGTGTGTACCTTTGAGTTCACAGTTGGAGGCTACTCGCATTAATGCAGTTTCACAGACTTCTCTAGAAAGTGACTGCTTGCATCTCCCCCCAGAATTATACATTGCAATTTGTCTGATGCTTTTCTATGTTTCGGCATTTTGGGTTTCTTGAGATGCTTCGTGCACTACCTATTATAAACCCATCTTGGCAAATTACATGCGTTTTGCCGCACAAGTATTTCCCAAAAAAAGGGGGAAAGAAAGAAGGAACTGGCAATTTTCATGTCCCATTCCACTCCTTCCTCTCTCTCTCTCTCTTCTCCTCTCCTCTTCTGCCTGTCTCCTTCACCTCCTCCTTGTCTTGTCTCTCTCTCTCTCTTTCCCTGCCCACTTAAAATTCTCCAGACTTTGGAACTGACAATGCGCAGAAGATCCCAAAAGGAAATTTGACTTTGAACAACAGGAAGGAAAGAAGGAAAGAAGAAGAAATCTCTCTCTCACACACACACGACAGCCACAAAACTGCTGTCGTTGCCAACTGAAACTGGACAGGCCTTCTTCTTCTTCCTCCTCAGCTTAATTCCCACATTATTTTTTTTCCCAGAAAAAAAGGTCCAGGCAAAAGAGGAGGTGTTGTTGCTGTTGCATGTGTCGCGCTTGAAGGAGACAAAGAGTACAGTTACTTGAGGAAAAAAAAATTCCACCCCTCCCCCTGTATACTATTAAAATCGTAATGAAAGACAGCTCTGTCCACTCACTCCCCTTTCCCAATCAACTGCATTTTGTAGTAGCAGTAGTATAGTAGACAGAGTCTCGTCCTTTCCCAAATTGCCAGGGAAGTGAAAAAAAAAGTTTTACTTTTCTTTTCCCCCCCTTTTTTTTTTCGAAACGCGTTGTCGCGTGCGGTGAAACCTCCGGACTGTTTCTCTGCCTCCGGGGGACAAAATCCTTTGGAAAGAGAAAAAAAAAGTAAAAGGAAAAAAAGTGCGTCTTTCTTCCCTCCTCCTCTTCCTCCTCTTCCCTCATGCGTTTTCTACAGCATTGCATGTAATTATCAAAGACAATTAAGAGATCACTTAGCTAAAAAAAAAAACATTTTTGTGCAATTTTTAAAAGCAAAATTTCAACTAATTTACATGTAAACATTGGATAAAGCTGATGCAAACTTAGAAATTGTCACAAAGTGGTTCTTGGTTCAAAAATTTGTGGCACACAGGGTTTTTCTTCCCATTGCAAAAAGCCGGCGTTCTCCTAATGTCTATGGAAGAGAGAGAGAGAGAGAGAGAAGAGAAGAGAGAGAGGCAACTTTTTGGAAGGAAAAGGAGGAGGAGGAAGAGAGGAAGAGAAAGAGACACGCGCGCTCCCTCCAACAAGCCAAGAGAGCCTCCTCCTCCTCCTCCTCTTCCTCTTCAGTTCGGTCCAGTCCGTCAGAGGGAGAAGCCGCTTTGCCTTTCTCAGAATTTTATTTGGCAAATCGTCTTCGGACAAAAAATAATCACAATTAAGTGTTGGAAGCTGTGCTTTTTTTGTGGTCTCTTCCGTGCTACATTGGACGAGAGAATTTTTTTGGGGGGGAGAGTGTTTGGAAGCAGCTTCTTGTTGCTCGGCGTGCGGATAATTGCTTCCCGTAACTTCCTCCCTCTTAAGACCACCGGAGGAAAGAAAAAAAAAAGAAGCTTTTTACGACAAAAAAAAGTCGTCTGGAAAAAGAAAATCTGGAACAAAAGAGGTCTCAATTTGGTGAAAAAAAAAAGCAGGAAACAGAGGATTTTTCCCGGGAAAAAGTAATAAATTTGATCGGCCGTGTTGGTTCCGCAAAAGAGAGAGAGTGGGGAAAAAAAATCATATCGGGACAAATTCGACGTGAAATTTGGCCGACACGCAAATTCGCACATTTAGAAAAAAAAGGAGGTGAAAGTATTTTTCCAAAAAAAAAAAAAAAAAGAAAATGTTGTGCGTTCGTCTCTTGGCGCTGGCGATGCTGGTGCTGGCTGCAGCGGAAGGTAAGAGACAACATCCCGACCAGACATGCATCCTTCATCTCATCAACACATAACAGAACTGTTCCAAACATAATAACTTGTTTAATACTTCATAATAACTTCATGTCTCTTTCTCTTGCACGCATGAGACGTTAGTTAAACACACGACTGCCATTCAGGTGGGAGGGGAAGAAAACAAAGTTTACCATGACAACTGTCTTATTTTTTAAATTTCTCCAATTTATGTCTATATGATCTGGATGGACAAGGACCAAAATTCTTTTTTTTCTTCTTGTTTTTCATGTCAATGTTCCCCTGCAAAAGTAGGTGTCACTCTCACTTTTGATTGGGGCAAAAAGGAATAAAAAAAAGGGGGTTGGGGCTATTCAATTATTCAGGCTTTTCCTCCCCTTTCACAAATGTGGGTCAGGAAAATGGGGGTCAGGAATGAGTGAGCAAGAAGTAATCGAACGCCCTCATTTTTTGCATTGCGTTTCTTTCACGAAATGAATCAACATTCACAAATTTCTCTCTCTCTCTCTCTCCTGTTCTGTGTGCCAATAAAGATCCACACCCAGATGAGAAAAAAAAAGTTTTGGCATCTCAGCTTCACACAATCTTCTCTCCGCTATCTCAGTTCTGACAGGAGAGGAAGAATATTAATAGACTTGATTTTTTTTGGGTGGGGTGGGGTGGTGGAGGGGGTGAACACGGCACTTCTTCTTCCTTCTTCTACGAATGTGTGGGAAGGAATGGATGCAGCTTTGTCCATGCTTGAGATGATGCTACGGGGTGTTTAGAAAAAAGGAAATTGTCAGTTTATTTTGCAAGAAAATGACAATCTTTTTTGTGAAATCAGAAATTTATTGGCATATAAATTTTGAGCATAAACCGTCTGAAGCGCCCTGTATCTAAAAAAATGCATCTCTCTCCCTTTCCTTTCCAAACCGTCTGTCTGCATTTCCACCAGAATGTGCAAAAGGAAAAGAAAACAACTAGTAAACTTGGGAATTCCCAACATCAGATATTTTTTTTTTGGCCAAGCAGTTTTGGCCAAGCGAGACAGAAGAAGATGAGCATAAAGAGCTCAAAATTCTACAATTCCTGGTTTGAAATTGCAAATTGATTCTCTTACCCCCCTCCCCTCCTTCCCCCCTACTGAGCGTGATGGGCATCATGAAATAAAAATTTCACTTTATTTCATGGCATCACATTGAAGCTGGCAGAATTTCAAGCAGATTTTCCTCCCAACCACCAACGGTGGCATGCAAAATGGAAGCTCGTTTGCAACATTGCATGCACTTTTTTGCATGTTTTTGGTGCCAATTTTGTATGCTCAGTTGGTGCTTATTAACAAAATTTCGGCATTGGAGCTCAGTCGGAGGTCTATCAAGAGTGCGTTGTTGGTTGGGTTCTCTCTTTCTTCTTGGTGCCATTCATTCAAAAAAAAAGCCCTGGACATAAATCCATCTTTGTTTAACGGCTTCAACTCAGACCCTTTTCTTCACACCTCCACCTTAAGGAAGCGTGACTTCGGCAACGCATTCATTTCTCTCCCATAAATTTTCTTGGAAAAAAATTCCCGTAGTAGGGGGCGTTTTCCTCCTCCTCCTCCACCTCCTCCACCTCCTCCTCCTCC
>JAAUYM010150309.1_pt1 | contig 13608 bp, 11 predicted proteins | sample 7278001 | NCBI WGS metagenome assembly JAAUYM01 (sample SAMN14350224, study PRJNA611818) | marine sediment metagenome | isolation source: surface marine sediment (1.8m) | place: French Polynesia: Moorea | collected 2018-08
GCCAGAGAAATCTTTATTACTGAAAGTTTTCACTATGGCAATAGTGTAATACTGTACATCAAACGGAAGTTGACTGTACTAGTACCGTATACTACAACCTGTGGAGAAAAGGGGGAAAGAAATCGAATGAAATTTTAAACTTTTTAAATTGCCACCGGAGGAGACATCGGGAAAGCTCGCTGTGGAAGAAGAGGAGAGGAGGAAAAAAAGAGAAACACTTTTGTGGAGTTAGCGGCGAGATAGAAGGCTCTCCCCCCCCCCTTCCTTCATCCCGTTTCCATCTTGTAAAGTTTTTTTTGTTTTATCTGACCGCGTGGTCTTGTCCGTTTTTTGGTGGTCGAGCAGACTCAATACACACCACGGCGACGATGCAAGCAATGTGGTTAAAAAAATTGTTTCTCACCGACGCGTTCATGAATTGGGACTGAAAGAAAAAAAAAAACTTCATGGTAGGCGTGTAGGAGAGGGGCAGATTTATGAGACACACAGAAAGCCTTGAAATGATGAATACCCTTGTATGGTACCGTCATTCAACATTCCTTTTTCCTCCTGTTCCGTCGACGCGCTTTCTGCGTGCGCGTTAACCCTGACCTTTGGTTGCCATGGACGTAATCCTACCGCGCACGATGATGCTCCTCCTGGGAAACCTGCTGCTCCTCTCCTGCGCCGTGTCGTTCGGCAGCGACGGCGTCGGGGGCGGCGGCGGCGGCGTCCTCCTCCTCCTCCTCCTCCCTCTGGCCGACGCCTGTCACTTTACCAACATCGAGGTCGTCAACGCCACCAGGAGGTGAAAGCAGCCAAAGGAAAGAAAGGAAGGAAGGAAGGAGACGCTCCTTTCAGAAGTTTCCCTTTCTTTTTTTTGTAATAAGCTTAATTAGTAGAAGAGGAATAAAAGCTATGTGAGTGCCTTTTTCTTGGCTTGGCCGTCTCCGCCGCCTAATTTATACTACTACTACGGATCTTTTTGGCACCCTCAAAAGCGAAGAAATCTGGCAGACGGTCGCTCCCCTCTCACCCATTAATTCGACAGTCTGGCCCCCTCTGCAATTCTGTATCTTTACGATACCGTTACTGCACCACTTCCCATTGTTCCCCTCCTCCTCCTCCTTTTATTTTTTAATGGAAACTGTTTCCGTCACGCGCGGTTCTTTTTTCATCCCAACTTTCCTTCACTGAATGAAGCAGTTATTGTGCATGGTACTAGGTAGTAGTACACGGCACTTTAAAAATGCTTTTGTTTTAATAAACGCTAATGGCTGCCGATGTCAGACTCTTCATCTTTCTTCCCCCTCGCAGTCCACAGAGGAACAGTTCCAGAACTGTTGTAAACCGTATATTGTACGTAAGCACTAGTACATCATCACTCCCAGCGCTGGTGCCTGGATGTACTGTAGTATAATAGTAGTGGTCCTGCCAGCAATCGGAATCGGATCGACAAACCTCAGCGGCGCAGCCACTGTCCATCTGGAGACAACACACCCACCCACACACACACACACACATTTCTCGCTCGTTTTACCACCATTATTCACGGCAAACCAATCTCGCTTCCGTCGCCCCGGGAGAGAACAATATCTAGTAGTTAGTACAGACTCTCTCTCTCTCTCTCTCCTTCTCCCCTGGGGCCTCCTTGTCATTCACGTTCCCGCCCAGCTTTCTTCTCCGATCCAGACGTCCGCCTCCCAGGTGGCCGACTCCTCGTGGCTGAGCTCTGCGGCCTCGACGCCGGCCGGCACGAAGACGGCGTCCCCGGGAGCGGACAGCACCGCCTGCGCCACCCGCGGCCGGCGCGACACCTGCGGAAGGACGTGGAAGAACCAGGCGGAGGCGAAGGAGGAGGCGGAGGCGGTGGAGCACCCGGGGTCGCAGGAGAGCCGGCCCGGCGGCGACGACGGAGGCGACGGCGGGAGGAGGACGAGGCGACGGCGCCCTGAATGGAGGACGAGGAGGGAGCCGGCGTACCGGAGGCCCCTTCCCACGGGGGTCAAGCGCTTGTGCGGGCGACGCTCTCTGGGAGGAGAACCTGTGGTGGTACAATACAGTAGATGCAGTCAGATAGATGTTGGTGGTGTTCGTACGTGCTCTGCGACGACTTGCATCATGCCATCTCGCAAAAAAAAAAAGAAAAATCTAGAAAGAAAGGTGGATCTTTTGGCATTCCGGAACTCTCTTTGGTAAATGCCTCCATCTGAGAGAGAGCACGTCAATTCGGCGAAAGAGAGAGAAAGGAAAAGAGTGTTCTATTTCTGCATCCTCCAACCCATTTTTCCCTCCTCCTCCTCTCTTGCCACCAATAATGGGGGGAAACTTTTTTGCCACTTTCGCAAAACGAGATGGGTCCTTGACGATAATACGTCCCCCTCTAAAAGGCCGATTGATCCCCTCCCCCCCTCCTTCCCTCCCTCCCTCTTGGAGATTACCGCTCTCAGCAGACTCGATTTTCATCCTCGGCGCTCCAATCGTGATCGTCTTTCCTCCTTCTCCTCCTCCTCCTCCAGCCAGGCGAGACGATGAGCACTGTCGCATTAGCTTCGGAAGCGCCTTCTCCTTCTCCTCCTCCCGCTCCGTCGCCGTCGCCGATCCCACTTCAACCTCCGCTGCGAGCATTGCTTTCTCCTCCTTCATCATCTCCGGCGACATCTCATCTGCATTCATGTTACTCTGCTCAGGCTCCCATTGCTGAGCCAGTTTGACAGTCTTTTCGGCGGCAAGGTGCCTCTCTCCCTCTCCTCTTTCTCCTCCTCCTCCTCCTCCTCCTCCACCACCTCCTCCACCACCACCACCACATCCTCCAACATCACCAGAGAGTCGAAAGGGCCTCTTCTTCGTCAGGAAATTCTCCGCCAACTGATGACAGGTCATACCTACAGAGGCCTCTTCCAGCGGGCGGAAACTAACGCGGCTGTCAGGGAAGCCGTTCCCCTCTCCGTCCTTGTCCTGGCAGCACAGGTCCACGCTGACGGGCAACTCCTGGAAGAGTTCCATCTGTTTCTCTTCCTTCTCTTCCTTGCTCGCCCTCAGGTTGACGACGGTCACCCAGTCGGGCGAGTCCTCCAACAAGTTGACCATGTCCAGGGATGACGACAACTCCGCCGCCTCGGGAGAGGTCAAAGAGAAGGCCATCGCTGCGACCTTGTCTTTGGCGAACGGCCACCCGGGCTCTCTCGCCTCCTTCCACGCCCAGTCTTTCTCGGATGTCAGTTCCTCCGCCAGAGCTCTCCACTTCTTCATCTCGGGAGACATCTGCCACTTTCTTCCGAACAGGGGCCTTCCTTTTAGCAGGACAAAGTTTCTCCTGGTGATCTGTTTTCATTTTGAAAAAAGAAATGTTAGACAGTAGATACAAATTAGAGTACGTACAAACTCGAAAAAAAATATGGTTCTTTTTGGAACCATCTGGCAGCACTGGATACAGCAACAGTGACTTTGACAATAATAACGAGCTTCTTCAGATGCGAAGAGTTCCCATAAATTTTCTGCAAGTCACATTAATCCAACGTTATCCCTTCTCATGAGAACGAAACGAGCTATTAGTAAATGCCTCAATAATTCATGGTGCACTGCGCTAAAAGAGTAGTAGCACTCTGTCCGTCCGTACCCTGTAAGTCATCCATCCTCTAGTCTTTACTGCACCGGCCTGGTCCAGCATCCAGTTCCCCACGCTGCGATAGAAGGTGATGTTGGCCTCCTTGGGGATTCCACCCTTGTCCTCCTCCTCCCACCGGTGATGGCAGACAAATCCACCGCACCTGACGTCCTCCTCGCACTCCCTGGCCGCTTCCAGGGGCGACACCCGCCTCGACCTCCCCAAGGAGGGCAGCCTGGCCGCGTCCGCCGGCGACGCGTCCACGTTGAAGCCTGCCTTCATCCTCCTCGCTTGTGCCTCCTGCTTCACCCGCCTCCTCTCCTCTTTCAGATCCTCCTTCCTCACCCACTTCTCCTCCTCCCTCTTGATCTCTGACCTCAGTCTGACCAGGGCCCTGTGTCTCTTTCTTTCGTCGTTCTTCTCTGTCGTAGGCACTGCCATCATCATAAGAGTGAGGCAAAGAGCAAGAACGGCCTTGTGGGGGGTCATGTTTCCTTCTGCTGTCTCTCCCCTTCCGTGGCTCAGATTTTTGCTCTATTGTTACGCTCACTCGAGTGTACTCTTTCCGGATCAAGTGATCATGGATCAGTCAGTGCTGCACAACATCAATTTCTTCTGCGAGGGAATCATTAGCTATAGCACTCTAAGTAGTCGGAGGATGAGGATGGCGATACGAGTTTCCACGTCCGTGTCCGTCCGTCCGTCCTTTGGTCCGCCGGAGCACCCTGAATGTACGGTACGCTCCCGACCGACCTTTCATCTATCACCGGGCACGAAGTCAGAGAAAGAGGGGGTCAAATATCTCCCCTGGCACACGCAATAGGTCGGAGCGCGCGATTGAGGAAAGGGACTTCTTGATGTCGTCTCTCACACTGCACTTTCTATAGTAGTATAAATTGGCTTCAAGGCTCGAGCACGCCTTTGTACGCGCACATGCAGGGCTGCCATAGCAAAAAAAAAAGTTCATAACGATAATTAAAAAAAGCCAAACAGTAAATAAGACATGTCCAAAAACATATTTTCCAGTTTTACTTTTTGAGTATTTTTATCGCAAATTTTGGCCAAAGTAAAAAAAGAAACTACAGTATTTCAAATTTGGCTCAGAACAGACCACATTGCCATTTCTGCGTTCGTTCTTGGTGCTTGCAGCTTGGTTAACTCCTAGCTAAGAAAATTGTACTACGACCTACTACACGGAGTAGAAGTTATCCACCTGGGTGAAGATGCACCTTCAAGCGCGGGAGCAACGCAAGCAAGACGCTCTCCTTTCTTTACATCTTGGTTACTCAGCGCGGAAGAGGAGGAGAAAGAGGAGGAGGGAGAGGAGGAGGAGAAGGAGGAGGAGGAGAGGTGGGCTTTACACTTCCTCCCTGTCGATGCCACCAAGCACGACCGGCGTCGTCGTCGTCTGGGATGTGGTGACGCCGCCCTCGGCGACGCCGACGCCGACGCCGGTGGAATACCAAATGGATTCATGTGGAAGGAGGAGGAGGAGATAATCGGGACCATTCTGTGTCCGCGACCAGAGCCATTCCCGGATGATGCATGCAGGAAGAAAGGAGGAGTGGGGGTGGGGATGGGGAGTGTCGTCAAATCGAATGTCATCATCACTTAGGGAAAAATAATGATATGCGCATGAAATGACGTCTTCGCGACGTTCCCACATGTTGTGTGTGAAAAAAAGGAAGAGAAGAGTGATAAAGAGGAAGAAAAGAAGCTCAGCAATGTTTTTTTGTCGATCGACTTTTTTTAAACGCCTTTTGGCGGCTTCTGCCTACAGTACATTAATTCTTTAAGTCGAGCATCCCGAAAAGAGCCTTTCTCGAACTTCTGCTCCTCCGCCACCTTTCTTAGCCTACTTCCTGGGTTGTCATTCATCCGGTGTGTCTCTGAAAGAAAAGAAATAAAGAAAGGGAATTGTTGTGAGCGTGCGTGTGTATTGAAACCAGACAAACGCGCTCCCCTTCCTCCTCATCATCAGGGTAAAAAAAAAGGAGAAACAAGGGCAGCAAGAGAATGAGACAAAAAAAGTGGGCTGCGCTTCCGCGGCGTCCCTCGAAGAAATGGTGGTATCAAAGGGTGGGGTGGGTGGGGAGGAATTGCTTTCTCTGTAATAACACCCTCCCTTCCTCTGTGTCTACTAATGGGTAGTCGTACTAGTACAGACTTCAGACGCAAGAAGCATTGGTCCTCTGCGTCGCCGTCGCCGGCGGAGGAAGGAAGGAAGAAAATGTGAGACGAAAAAGGAGGAGGGGGAGGAGGAGGCCCTCCGATGCTCTCTCTCCTCCCTCTCTCTCGCCCTCCTTTTCTTTCTCGTACACGCTCATCTCAAGCCCTCTCTCTCTCTCTCTCTCTCTCTCTCTCCGGCAAGTCTGGCAGAGACATCGTTCCACTCAACATCTTCTGATCTGATTGATTCGAGCACTGTATACACATACTACTGTAGCAGCATGCATCATAGCGGCAGCGGCGGCGGCGGCGGCGGTGGTGGTCAAGAGTTGCCGCGAGGGGGATAACGAATCGCTTCTGGAAGAATAGCTCTTTCTCCTCCTCCTCCTCCTTGTCCGTTGCCCGGGCAGAGTTGGGGAGAGGCGGGGAGAGGAGACCAACAAGGAAGAAGAATAAGTTTTTTTTGTTGTTTTTTTTTGTCTTTTGTGCTTCTGTGAGCGCGCGACGATGAGCGTCCGCGTGGCCGAGTTCTGGGTCGAGGGCGTGGGCTGCGCGGCACTCTGCGCCGTAGGCATTGTCATCAACGCCTACGCCGTCTTTACGCTCCTCAGGAAACAGCTGCCTCCGCTACCACTGCGGCGCGGTCGCGACCGCGCGGCTGGCGGCGGAGGCGGCGGAGGCGGTTGCGCGGCTGGCGGCGGCGGCGGCACCACTCGCCAGCGCGGCGGTCGCGGCCGCCATGCGCACGCCATGCCCCCCTTCCACAAGCTGATGCTGGCGCTCGTCATCTACGACCTGGCCTACGTCACCCTGGTTCTCCTCTGGCACTCCGGGCCAAAGTTCAACGACTATTACAGAGGTAAGAGAGGGAAGCGGGAGAGAAGGTGACCGCGAAAAAAGAGAGAGAGAGAGAGTCTCAGGTTTTCCAGCTCAAAAACTAGCCTCTCTCCTGTTTCTTCCTTCGAAATTCCTTCTCTTTTCATATCCGACCACCGCCACTCATCACACGAGTAATTTCCGAGTACGTAACCTTCTCTCTCCGATCCCCCCTTTCCGGCGCCCGGATGCACGCGGCGAAGAAGGAAGATTTCTTCCATTATCATTGCGGTTATTTACCGCAAAAGCACTGCTCAGAAGACACAGGCGTTGCTCGACGTTTTCTCAAGCCTTGCCAAGACTTGAAAGGAGAAGAAAAACCTTAATACCTAGCTTATAGTAGATCGGATCAGATATGAAGAGGTCGGAGGATCTCGACACTTGGTCCGAATTCGGTTCCGCGGCCTCTGGCCAAGCTTGTTTTTAATCTAGTGAAAGCATGTTGGACGAGTACTTCCACCCCCTTTCCCGCTCCCGCTCCCCCTTTTCCTCCCTCCCTCCTTCGGGAAAATTTCCAACGGGTATCAAGCAGCACCAGCAGCAGCGTGATCCCCAAAGCATCACTTGACGCATTCTTCACCTGCGACCAAGTGGCTGAACGCTGGACAGAACTTTGGAAAGAAAACAATTGAACAGACTCTGTTGGGGTTGAAGACAGGGGTCTCGAACAGAACAAATCGAAATTAAACCCAAATGTCCACGTGGTAAATGTCGACCTTTGTCCCAACAGCAGCAACAACAACAAGGACAACTCGTTGCGTTGTTGAATCTGTAAGTAGTACAGTCGAGTTTTACTATAACAATATCTTTGGTCACCCTCCAAAATATTGTTATAGTGAAAATATTGTTATAGCAAAATACATCATTTAAGGGGTGAAAAGTGTACCTGTAGTCAAAAGCAAGGAAAATGTGCCAATTTATACCAAATGGTATAAATTGGCAATTAATGAAAACTTTTCTGGCTTGTTTGGCTCCGCCATGATGCTGCTGGTGGTTCTGTGCTCTCACATTGACAAATGCATTTTGTTGACTTTTTCACACCAGCTGCAATTTGTTGCCATTTTTTGCTCTTGATGCGCAACAAATTATTGTTATATCAAAAAAGCCCCAGTAAAGATATTGTTATAGCGTGAGTTTTTATGAAGTAAAAGTTTGGTGTGCCCAGGAAATATTGTTATAGCAAGAATTATTGTTATAGCGAGAATTGCTATAGCGAAACTCGACTGTATAAACAATTGGCTTTTATAGTTGTGTAGCAACGTCGCTCCCCTCTCCTTCTCTGTCCGTGGTCAGTTGCATCGGAAATTCTATTAGTGGATACTGTACTGTATATCCGCGCTGCCTGGTGATGGCACGTACCTACGTACGTAGTACTAGTGCTAGTTACAAGCCGCCGCACGCAACAAGAGAGGCATGAAAAATTAAGACTGTCAATGCGGTAATCGAAAAGTCTTGGACCCTTTCTAAAGCTACTTGCACAGTCCAGGTGTCTTTTTTTCTCCCCCCTCCCTCGGTGTGACTTGAAAATGGTGTGACTTTCTCCACTTGTGGTGAATAAATCAATGAAAATTGTACCTATCTATGAATGTAGTACCGTACTAATATGAGGGTTGGGTTTATTTCTCCCACAGCCAAAAATCGGCTCCCAAGTTTTCTTAGGCGGAGAAGAAACATGCAGCAGAATACATAGGAGTAGGAGGAGGAGGCGAGGAAGGAAGTGAGTGACCTGAAATGTACTGGAGTGTGGAGAGATGGAGCATACATGGGCAGGCAAATTATTGGGCATACGTAGTACACTTTGAGACAGGGTAGAGGAATGGAAACTCTAAAGCATGACTTATGGCTGGGGTGTTCTATGTACGTAGCAGGCTTGTGAGATTCAAGAAAAAAAAGGCGTTAAGGTGCTACATGCGTTCAAAAATTCATCACCGTTCAGGCGTTTACCATTCACAGCGTTTAGGCATTTACCATTCAAAAAAGAAAAGAAAAAGAGAAAAAGAGAAGAAAGAAAAGGAAGAGAGTAGCTGCATAGCTACGCAGTTGAAATCTGAAGCGGGTGGAGGGAGTGGCAGAAGGGAGAAAAGGGAGAAGCGCTGCGCTTGCAGTGATTAATCAATTAACTGATTAATCATAAGGTTTTTCAAAAAATGATTAACTTTTAATCAAATACCTTAATCAATTAATCAAATTTCCAAAAATCTGCTAGTTTTTTCCCTTGTTCCTTGTGCGTAAAAAATTTGAAATTGCCACCACAAAGAAAACTGACCAATAACAAAAGAGAATGTGGCATGCCGAGAAAACACCTGCTTTTGGCACTGGAAAAAAAGAAAAATTTTGACATCTGGAGTTCAGGACGGGGGCCCCAGACTCTGTCTCCGCTGATTCTATCAAGCAGATCAACACTATGTCAGTCAGGGCTAGAATAAAGAGGGTTTGATACATCGCTAGTAAGGTGTTTTGCTTTTAGGTTTGATTAATTGATTAATCAGTGATTAAAAGCCCATTTTTAACTTTAATCAAAGTTTTGTCAAAATGATTAACTTTGTAAGCGCTAGCTGGCATGGCCCCTGTTTTAGAAGTTTACAAAAAAGAAGGGAAAGGGAGAAGTTGACTGCTGCTGCTGCTCACTCTTTTTCTGGACCACTCTTTCCTATTCCCTTTAGTGATTGAGCAGGAGTGACAAAAGGGAGGGAGAAAAAGAGTGAGCTGTAGCAGCAGCAGCAGCACTCAGTTTCTTCCTTTCCTCTCTTTTTGGCACAATTCTTTGTAACTCCGTTAAAAAGCCATTTTCAGCAGTCAGCATTTAGCGTTCAAAAGTTTACATCATTTATTGTTCAGGCGGTTAAATAACGCCTTAACACCTTGAACAGCGGTCAATTTTTAACTCTGTTTACAAGCCTGGTACGTAGTTTGTTAGCGTATGTCCCCCCTCCTCGCTCCTCGTCAAGCGCACATGCAGTCATGCAGGCTTGTGAACGGAGGTTAAAAATGACCGGAGTAGAAGGAGGTAGGCATTATTTAACCACCTAACCGATAAACACCGTCAAATTTTGACAGCTAAACACTGATCGGAAAAATTGGTTTTTTAACGGAGTTTAAAAATTGGTTGGGTCGGCCGGGGGGGGGAGAGGGAGAGAAAAGGGAGAAGCTGCGCTACGCTACTGCTGCTGCTACTGCTCAACTGCTCATTCCCCCCCCCCAGATTTCAACCCAACCAATTTTTTTTTTAACTTTTACCGCCCTAAACGCCGGTACTGCTGTTGGCTGTGACGATACACTCCTGAACTGGTATAAATTTTTTAACTCCTTTACCGAATTACCGCCTATTTTTCTTGAACGCTCACAAGCCTGTAGTCATGTATGGTGTGGGAAAAAACTTTGAAATTTTCCGGTTGAGAAGCTCTTCCTACCCGGCAGATTGGGCGCAGGAGAGAGGGAGATGAGAAAGCGAAGTGGTTTTAGTCGGAAAAGACCAAAACAAAAAAGGACAGAGAACTCGTTTTTTTTAATGTCTGTGTCTACAGTACTACATACTATGCTACCATTTCGTTAAACTTGCAGTGCCAAACCTATCTTTTCAACGGAAAGTTGACACAAATGTGGGGGAGCGAATCTGAATTCAGTCAAGCTTTCTTTCAAAGGCTTGTCCACGTCGTCTCCACGTTGGGAAGGGGGAGGGGGTGGAGGCAAGGGAGAAGGCCATTAAAAACTTTTCCCTTTCCCTCCAATTAACGAAGAGGAAGCATCTTACGCGGCTGGAGAAGAAGTCCCCCCTCTTCTTAACGGTCCGACATTAACTCCATCTGCGTGCAACAGTTTGCAGCTCGCTCTCTCTTCTAACACTTTCGATCTCTTTCTACCTCTTCTAAAAAAATCGAGTGAAACACAAAAATGGGTTTGGAATTCTTGCTTCTCTTCTCTCTCTCTCTCTCATTCCTTTCTTTCTTTCCCCTCTCCAAGCTCTGCTACTAAATCTGCCAAAGTCAGCTTTTTTTCAGACTTGGTGGGTATCGTATTCATATATTGACATTTCCAAGTCCCGAAGAGGTGAGGGAGGAGGAGGAGGAGGAGGAGGAGGAGGAGGAGAAAGAGCCCAGGAGGGAAGATGAATACGGTGCTGTAGCGCAAGGCTCTTCTTCTGCATAGTATAGAGTACCAAGTGGAGCAGCAAGAAGTCTCAACTTCTCCACCCATCCATTTCCCTAGTATAGCTTTTCACAACGTTCAAGTAAAGTACTGTAATGGTCTGAGATGGCTGCATGCACAATGCGCATGGCGTGGATGTCGCTTTCTTTGGGAAAAAAAGCTCCCCGAATCTCATCTTCGCGATGAGCAGACTCCATAGCAATCTCATCCGTTGGAGGCTCTCTTGGGAGCGAAAGAGGCCTTTTAAAGGCATTTCCTTAGATGGGAGAAGACGAGATAGGTAGGTAGGTAGGTAGTAGATGCCGTTAAATGAATTAAGACGTAGCTATTAAGCCCCCAACAAGCAAAGTTACGGCCACACGGAACTGCTTGCAAATACGAAGTTTAAGTCAAAATCTGCAAGTATACGGTTTATGTACGTATAATTGTACCGGCAGGTACTAGTGTCCCACTCCCTACTAAAAAAAACTACGTAAAAAAAGGAAGAACGGCAATGCCACTTTTTAGACAGCGATGCTTTCGGGAAAATGTCGGAATGAGAGATTTGCGAAATGACATGTCTGTCAGTCCGACCGGGGAAGAGGAGTTATTCATCCCAACCTCCACCAAGGGATTAGTCCGCATATATCAAAGTGAAATATAATGCCAGAATTGCAGCTCAAGAGTAGAAAAAAAAATCTGGCAGTGAGAACCCCACCTCCACCCTACCCCGACTATTTGTACGTGGGTTTATACTGCTGGAAATGTTTTTTCAACCCGGCTCCCAAGTTTCTTCTTTTCGTCTTCATGGACAATTTACCTTTCTTGTACTATTGTGCGTTAGGCTTTGGCAGCATCGCTTTCTTCACGCGTCATCATGGCGCGATCTGAAATGCATCGATCGCTAGTTTCCTTCCCTTTTTTCCTCCTCCTCTCCTCCTCCTCCTCCTCCTCTTCCTCCTCCTTCTCCCTGCACGCCAATATCTTGCAAAATATGAATTCAATTTTGCCTCCATCTTCCTTCTCCCACCCACTTGTAGTGTCTTCTCCCCCCGCTCAATCCCTGCCTGGCGAGAGAGGGAAAGAGAGAGAAGTATCTCATTTCCTTTCCTGATTTAGAAAGTCCTTCCTCCTCCTCCCTTTCCCCCCTCCTCCCTTCTTCTGTCAATACAGATGCGGTAGCAGCGGTGCCTTCTTCCTTTCGGTGGAAGTGCTACTAGTATACCAGCATCTTTTCTTCACCGGGCGCGAAATACTTAGCACTAGTGAAGCGTCTCCTCCCTTCTCTGCAAATATTTGTGACGAGCCCTTTTGCTGTTTTCTTTTCCCCCGGCCATGTCCGTACTAGGCGTGGCAGATGGGAAAGATATCGAGAGGAGAAGGAGGAGAAGGTGAAATTGTTTCCACCTGGTCAAACGGACCGAAACGGACGGATCGTCCCGAGACGGCCAAAGATGGGGGACTACTAGTAGTATGACATGCTACTATACTACAGTAGAAGTAGAAGGCCGCCAGAGACAAAACAACTGCTGCTCTGAAGCAAGATTCTTCAGTTTAACCGAAGAAACTGAAGGCGCTTGGAATTTTTATATGGTATTTTATAATGGCCCAGAGAGAGTGAGAGGTGATATCCTTCTGCTTGGATAACTGTAGTGATACTATACTGTACTACTCGTAGTATGTAGTACATGAAGTTTGCCTCTTGCCTCCTTAGCATCTGGACGTAACGAGATTTTTCTGAGCAGAAGATCGGACAAAAGAAGGGGTTGGTTGGAAAAAGAGCCTTTTTTTCCTTCCATCCAAAGCCCAGAGACCATCATTATTACTGTGGACAAAGGCGGAAGATTTTCTTTTTTTTTTATGGAGAGAGAGGGACAACAGACAAGAAAAGTCACTTCAGCACACTGGTACTACGTAGTTATAGTACACGAACAGCGTTTGTTTCTGCAAGCGTCAACCTCGCCCCACCCCTCATCTTGCATCACAACTTATTTTTTTATCCCCCTCTCCCCTACTCCTTGCTGGTTGCTGCGTGGATGGATCTTGGTTTGCCGCGGCACGTAATGGCCGTTAGGGGAGACGGGAGAAAGTGCTTAGAGGAGAGGGGAAAAGAATGGGAAAAGGGGGAGAATTGGAAGCTAAGGAGAAAGGCTTTTCTCTCTCCCTCTCTCTCTACTCTCTTTCTCTCTCTGTCTCTTGTCAGCAGCTTGAAATTCGCGTATGGAAGGAGGAAAGAATTGAGAATGAAGGAGGTCGCAAATTTTTCATGTGCAGGGAAGCGATGAGAGAGAGAGAAAAGAGGTTTAAAAGAAGAGAGGGAGGGAGAGGAATCGGAAGCACAAAGAGATGATGGGAAGGAAAGGCAATTACCCCTCAGACACTTTTCTTCCTGCTTTCTTGTCGGAGTACTGTACCATAGGGGAAAAAAAGGGCGAACAAATCAAGTGCACACGCTTGCCCGGGGGGGGGGGGGAGGGAAGGCATCCCTAAGGTTGCAAAGCAGTGAGTGGAGCGGTACAGGAAAAGACTAGTATAGTACCTGCGTAGGTGTCGACTTAACTTTATCGTAGCGCTGTCCTTCGCCTCGCAATGCTAATTGCAAGAGCGAGGAATATACTGTATGTATACGGGAAACTGCGGTGCCGAAATGCCACTCGGAAGACTTTTTTTTCTATTAGTACGAGAGCTGTCTTCCACGATCGTACAGTGGGAGGAGAGCCTCGTGTTTCTCGGAAGAAAGTAACTACAGTCGAAACTCGATTTTACGGATCTCGATTTTACGTATAATCTCAATTTTACGTATTTTTTTCTGCGGACCGATTTTTTACTACATATGAAGACTCAATTTTACA
>JAAUYM010170514.1_pt1 | contig 13607 bp, 7 predicted proteins | sample 7278001 | NCBI WGS metagenome assembly JAAUYM01 (sample SAMN14350224, study PRJNA611818) | marine sediment metagenome | isolation source: surface marine sediment (1.8m) | place: French Polynesia: Moorea | collected 2018-08
GGGAAAGAGGGAAGGAAAGCAGACTGCGACTCAGACTTGATACACAAACACGAGGAGGAAGAGGAGGAGGAGGAGGAGGAGGAGGAGGAGGAGGAGGAGGAGGAGGAGGAGGAGGAGGAGGAGGAGGAGGAGGAGGAAGTCGAGTTACTCCCGAAAAGTCGGTCAAGATGGCGAAAAAAGAGGGAAAAGAATCACAAGATTCCTTTTTTTGCCGATCCTCCTTCCCTAATTTCCTCCGATAGCCAGCAAAAGAAGAAGAAACGGGGGAAGGAAGGGAAAAGAATGAGGAAATTATTCGTCGTTCTTCAACCCCCCAAAAATTCTTCTCTCAGGCTAAAAACAGTCAAGTCTCCTTTGGCTCAAGCCGCCTCCTTCTCCTCCTCCTCCTCAGCCAACATCGTCCAAAAACCACCTCTTCCTCCTCCTCTTTCTCTTTGGAGCAAGCATCTTCTCCCTCTCCCCTCATAGCTGAGATGAAGAGAAGGGGAAAGTAAGGAAAGAAGAAGAAGCAGCCAGCCAAGCCAAGTCGGAGAACTTTTAGGAGGAAGGGAGGAAAGGAGGAAGCAACAGTGCCTGCTTTAGCTTAGGTAACTGCTGCTGCTGCTTGTGGGCTGTGGCGGCGACGACGCCAGAAAGTAGGTCACCACATGTCCGGGCAGTCGCCGCCAGTTGCTCATAGAGGAAGGAGGAAGGAAGGAAACTGTTGCCAAGGCGGCAGCAGCAGCAGAAGCAGCAGCAGCAGCTCAAACATGTGCAAGGTGGTGTTGTGTGCCTGCTTTGCCGTGTCTGTGTGTGGATGGGACTGACTGAACTGCTTGCTATGTTGGATTTTCTTGCTCGCTTGCTCTGCCTTTTCCTTTTGGCCGGAGGCTGTTTTGTATTGTCGTAATGGATAGGCTATAAAGAAGAAAAACTCTGCGCTTCCGTCAAGGGATGCCAATTTGGTCTTTTTTTAAAACCATGTTTCAAGAAATTGGGCTCTAATTCACACCTTTTTTGACCGAAAGTACAGTAATAGAAAAAAAACCAAAAATGGGCATTTTTGATGGTGTCTTTATTACTGTCTGCCCACGTTTTTTATTTTGCGAGTCTGTCAACCCTGCTTGTTTCTCCGAGAGGAGAAAGATTCCATTGGGGGAGAGAGGAGATAAAATGACGGAAATACGCAATGAGAAGGAAAAGTAGAAACGTGTAGTCGAAGTAGAAGAAGCACTTTTTCAAGGGTGCCACTCCCACTGTATAAGTACTGCTGTCATGTTGTGAGTGCACCGACCGTTTTCCAAAAAAGAGAAGAAAAAGACAAAGATTTTTTGCAACATTTTTTTCTTCCTTCCTTCCTCCTGGAATGGTATCAGGACGTCATAAGGTCATGATCGCGCAACTGGCAAGAGGAGGAGGAGGAGAGGAAAGGGTCTTGTGCAAAAAAAAGGAGAGTAATGGTCGCCTGACGAACTCCATAGGTGGACACAGAGGAAGGAGCACGTTGCACAGAGACACGCTCTGCTCACTGACCTGGTTTTTTTAAAGTCTGCGTTCGACTATGTCGGCGTCATGCGACAAATGTTGATGGAGGATTTTTTTCTGGATTGCCTCACCATCCTCCTACTCCCTCCTTTTCTTCACTGCCAGCTGCAGCTCTGTAGTAGGTAGTTTCTTCCACATTTGTGTGGCTCGCTCAGTTGGTGAATGTGGCTTTTTGAGCATGACAATGGCGGTCATTTTTCCCCCCTTTCATGCTCGCAGTTTCAAAAAATGCAAAGGAGAAATGGAGTCGTCTCTTCTTGTTCTATTATTCATCAGTTTAGCCATTTTTTGAACGTTTTTTGGGGAGAAAAAAGTGATGGTTGGTATCAGTGCAATTTCGAGAGAGAGAAAACCAGTTTAATAATAAGTCGGACCATTTTTCCCCCTCCGAGTCGAAAAGTGGCTTCCTTCTCCTCTTTCGCTACTGCCTTCCTTCTCTTCCTACTCCTCCTCCTCCTGCTTCTCCTCCTCGACTGGTGGCGGTGATGCAATCACTTGCATCACAAGCCCCCTTCCCCTTCCTCCTCCTCTTCCTCCCGCAGATTGAGAGGGGAAGTCTAAAACTGGCAGTGGCAAAAGGGAGGAGAAAAAGGCAGGTGGCTACCAGAATCGTAGTATAATAGGATGAAGCCTCTCAAAAAAGAGCAGGTCCAGATGAATTTCTGAAAGATTTTTTTATGCCTCCTCCTCCTTCTCCTCGACCACCGCCATTTTTATTTATATCTGCCATAACTTGTCAAGAAAAATTTAACGCTCTTAAAGGGAGGAAAGGCAGCTTTTGGTAATGCACTTCCACAAGTTTTCCGTTCTGTCAGAAAAGGCCTTTGGTGGTGGAGATGAGTGCACTTCCACAGGTGACACCTCCTCTTCTTTTTTTGCTAGGTACATACCTCTTTTTGGCAAGTTAGTATTTTGGTGTTGCAATTTTACTTCGAGAATGACGGCGACGGCGAGAGAAAAAGAAAAGAAACAAAAAAGGGAAAAGGATAAAAGTGTGATGGTCCACCTCCTCTCATTGGAGCGACCTAGGAATTGGTTGCTATCGTCCTTGTTCCTGTTGTTCCCGGTCACATTCTTGCTTATCCCTTCCCCCGCCTTGTCGTTTATGCGAGTGGATCAGAAGTATATGTCAGTTTTTTTTTGTTTGTTTTACACAGACCGAGGGAGGGGGAGGGGGGGGAGGAGAAAAGAAATGACGGCTCGTGCTGGTAATATCAGAATCCGCGGCTGTAGTACAGTATACCTAGTACCGAATAACGATGCGCTTCTCCTGTGGTTTTGCGGGAAAATGGAAAGAGAGGGTAAAATGAGAGATGAGGAGGGAAGAAAAAAACACATTTGTTTATATTGCGCACATACCTACCATACATAGCAGGCAGGAGCAATCTCTCTGCCCAATTTTATGGTTCTTTTCGGTCAATTTATCATTTTGCGAAACATTGTGTTACCATGCAGAACAGTACATAGTGTAGTACCTAGGCACTTTGAAATAAAGTGGAATCGCGATCACTGTGCGGCAAGAAGAGTTGCGAAATCGTTTTTGAGGGACAGAAAGAGAGGGAGAAAGAGGTGTGTCTACTACCTACCTGCCTACACAGGTTGCAACACAAAAGTCTTCACGCCTGGGAGGAGAGGAGAGCACCACCACCTCCACCAGGAATTTTTCATTGTTATTAAAAAAAGAAGAAGAGACGAGTATTTCTTTGCATCAGATGACATCGAATGTTCTTTTTTTTCACACCATCTTCACTTTTTATCCAAGGCCTAGTGGAGGAAGAGGAGACAAAGCCACGCCCAGGCGAATCTTATTTTGAAAGTAGTGTGGAATAAAAAAATCTCTTCCGAAATAATGTTTAGAAAACGACTTCGAACTTGCGCACTTTTAATTAGTGGCGGCAATTTTTTCCTCTCCACGCTCACGTGCTGTAAAATCTCCGCCCTGCAGTGATGCATTACATCACAGGCTGGAACAGAACTCGGAAAGAAAAGTTTGTGTTCAGAGCAGATCAAAGTTTTCTACAACAGCGGAGGGTTTTTTTTTCTAATTATGGCGGGGGAAATTAAAAAAGAAAATTCAAGTTTGGTAATTATATAAATCTTGATAATTCTTTAATGCCTTACAAGAACGGAAGCATTCCCTGTCTCCTCTGCCCCTCCCTTCTAAGCAACAGGCTTGTTTTTCGGACCGAGGGCATCTTTTTTTTCCCCAGACAGGAAGAAAAGGAAGGAAGCAAGAAGTAGGTCAGAAAATTGCAAACTGCGGAGTAGCTTTTTTGGGGGGGAAAGCGTGTTGCCTTTTCTAAGGGGAAGATAGGAGAAAATTTTAATCCGCTTCTCTTACCAGTACAGAAGAACTTCGCTATAGGAGTGCAGTGGAGTTCATGAATTCCACAAAAGAGTACAATTACCAAATTTGTTCGTCTTCTGCTGCTGTAGTAGTAAAATAAACATCTGGTACATAGAAAACTTCTTGCTGCTCCACACTACTAATACGTACTATGTATCGGAGTTCTACTGTACCACGACTTTACGTATTCGTGTATGAGCCAAGAAATGGTTTTTAGCTAATGTTTGCCTGTGTTATCGTGCCTTAAAATGTAGGCCATGTGGGCATAATGAATCTCTCCTCCTCTTCCTTCCCCCAGCCTTAAAAAAATGCTAATTCCTCCACCCATTCTTTTTCCCAAGTCCCATGGGAGAGCTGCGAACGCGGAAGCGAGCAGGCGAGTCAAGAAAGAAAGCAATTAATCCTGCGGGAGAGAGAGAGAAAGACGCAAAATTCCACCTCTTTCTGCTAGTCTAAACGAGCCAGGGTTGCCAGATCAAAAAACCGGCCAGACAACTTTTTGGCTGGCAGTTTTTATCTGCATTTTTTTTACCAAAGCCTGGTCAAATTGCGTGGAAATTTTTCTTCTAAAATTAAGTTTAAAAAAAAGATCTGGCCGACGATTTGCCAACAAAGTGGCAAGTCTTAAACGAGGAGCTACTTTATCCCGTCTTCTTTCCTCCTTTCCCAATTAAGATTCCCGGTCTAGACGAGGCCGCAGTTGCTCTTTTTCCCCTTCTCTCTTCTCTCCCTCGCGAGTCGACCTACTTCCTTTGAGCACTAAGAAATCCTTCCCTTTTTCGTGTGCTCATGTGAGTTTGCATATTTGTCGAAATGTACGCAGCGTTGGCTGTAGGCCTTGCTTGCTTTGGGGGGAAAGAGGGGGCTTTGCATACATACATTGTACATACTTTCGCTTTCAAAAGACGAAGAATGCGCTTACCCAATTTTTTGTGACTCTCTTTTTTTTTGAAGGATGGGGAGGGGGGAGCGACCCAAAAAAGGGGGAGGAGGAATTGGACTTTTTGTGTGTTTGTGCGTTGAGCTCATTGAATGTACTACCTAGTATGTAGGTACACCCACCACAGACCCATGAATGCCGCAGAAAAAAGTGACCGCAAACAGTTTTAATAACGCGTAAGCAATAAAAAGAGTTGCTGGCGTGTGTAAACCCGGCTCTGCTGTTTAGTAGCAAGCCTGACGGCGCGCGCTACAATAACATGCCTACACAGTACGTACTGTTGCACAGCTCCAGAAAGAGGTTGAGGAGTCGTGTGCTACCGCTATAATCGCTTCATCCAAGTACAGACCAGGCTTCTCTCTCTTCTAGTACAAACACGGAAGTGACTCTTATTTTTCTTCCTTCCTGCTTTCTCCTGTGACGGATGAAGAAAAGAAGAAAGCTCAAATTACATTAGGGCGCGCCAACTGTTTTTTTTTTAAGACTATATTGGATGTGCGGTTTTTTAAAGCAACATTTGGTGCAATTACCCTCAAAGGTAACCCAAATCTGGATACTAGTTGAAAAAAAAGTTGGGTTTTTTTTTGGAATCCGGTTCTTTCTTTTTCATTACAGATTGCTGCTTGGGCATGCCACTATAAGTTGGCAGGTTGACGGACGCGGGAAAAGAGACTCTTTATTGCAATTCCCGGGCCTGACTCAAACTGTCTGGGCCCAAAAAAGTTCTTGTAAGAGACACTACAGATTGCTTTCTTGGTGGGAGAAAAAGCACTTGACACGCAAAAAAAAATCTAGCTTTTATTGCCTTGAAAATGCGTGCCAAACACGCCCGGCTCATTTGAGGAAAGAAGATGATGCGTCTGAGGCACGACTGACACACATTTTTCCATATTTTTTTGCCTATCTCCTTTTTGTGTGTGCTTTTTTTTTACTTTCACGATTTCCCCGCCAACCAGACAGCTTCATATCAGTCCCAACATCATCTTTCTCTCTTTCAAGCAATGCGGGCAGTTAATCAACCAAACAATAACCTCACACACACGCACACCGCTTCCCCCCCGCCCCCTCCCATACTTGATTTAATGACAAGGCACCGCCACCACCAGCACTCATATCACTCCGAAACACACCCGCATAATGGAAAGGCCCACAGAACAGAACGGGGAAAAGAATGAAAAAAAAGCTTTTGCTGGGCAAAAAAGCGAAGAGAGAGTGTTGACCTACTTTCTTCGGTCTGCCCCCCCCTCTCCGCTCTCCCGCCCAGCAACGGCGGCACAGTTGCTCTTCCCCCTTTTTTTGCCTTCAATCCTTCTCCTTTCTTCTTATACATGGGCACCGGGGTAAGTACGGGGTGGAAAATACAATATTTTAGAGTTTTGCTGCACCTTTGTTAGCATTAGTAACAGGTGAGATAAATTTTCTGGGGGAGCTTTCCTCCCCTAGGGGGGGACATACATGGACATCCCCCTTTGTCCATGTATGTCCCCCCCTTCTTGAACACAGGCCTAGCTAGTACGCGACGCAGATTGTCAACGAGAATGGCTGGCAGGCACGAGCTTCGCCAGCGACAGAGAGGGGTGGAGTAGAACAAAGATGGCATTTCATCAAGATTTGGGAATATGGTCGGCTCGGCAGCGGCGTCTTGTAATTATTGATTGCCTGGAATATTGCAAGTCAAGACAAAGACTTGGAAATGTGTTTTTTTCCCCCTATTTCACCACCAGGTAACTTTTTTTTCAGCCTAGTAACTTTCTCCTTCTGTAACAGGAAGGGAGAGAGAAAGTTTGCAGCTGTCGTGTTGTTCTGCTCTCCCTCTTGAGAACAGAAAGAGCCTTCTCTAATGAGAAAGGGATCAAACTGGTCCTAAGAGGTACCGTGAACGGAAAAATATTAATATTATAGGAAATGATGCAGCAACATATCTGAGATAGAATTTTTATAGTACTTCTTGTCTTTTTGTGGGAAAGCACGTCACTTTGATTGGGGGCAGGGAGGAGGGGAGCTCCAATCGTCAATTTCTGGCGTAGGGGAGCTCGAATTTCGTAGGCGGGTCCTCATTATAGAACGATAGAAAGCCAATAAAGAAAGAGAAGGAGGAGGAGGGGAAGCTTGTCAATGCGCGTGGAAAGTGGGCCAGTGTGCCTTTTTATTTTTAGACTCTTGGGACCTGATATTTTTTTTTCTTCACGAGATGTGGGGACCAGAAGGAGAAGGGAACGAAATTGATGATGAGGGGGAGGTGGGGGAAAGGCCATGTTTCGTCTATAGTATCTCTTCCAGGAGTGGAATAGGAAAGCAGTAGGTTACCACTAAGCTCCGAATGGGCCTAAGGGGAGACATCAATCCATTGCTGCTGGGGGCGGGTTGGGGTGGGGCGGGGGCGGGAGGATAGAGAATGGCTTTATTTCTTCCGCATTCCCAGGTACACAGAAAGATGAAAGCTTGGTGGAAAGCAAAAAAGAACTTTGAACTTTTTAGAATGTTTTCAACGGTCTTTTTTCTCTTCTTATAAATCGGAAGGAAGTGAGCAAGCCCCGCTATGTTTCGCAAACAATCCCCCCCTCCCTTCTCTTCCTTATCTCTGCTGCAGTTCCTTCTCCACCACTGACCTAAATTTGAAAAAGGAGAGAGAGACGATTTTCACGTGCTTGTCGAAAAAAAAGTGTCGTAGCGCCCTCACACACTCTCACGCTGCCCTTTAATGCATCGACTGGTCGCGTGGTTTGAAGAGAGGGATGAGAAAAAAAAGATTAATAGTAAGTACAAATTCGAAAGCAAGTCAAACAACCAGACGGCTTCCTGAATATTAAAGGGAAAAAAAAGTTGAAATATTGAGACAGGACAGGCAAATTCAAGAAACACTCCTCTGGTTCATGCAGGTGCATTGTGATAAAACCGATTGAAAAAGGTGTCTTGTCGTTCTCTCTCTCTGCGATGTCCTACATTTTGTTCTTTAAAAAAACCGGGAAATAGACCAAGTTTACGCACTTGTGGGCGTTTTGTTACTCACTTCCTACTACGAATATTAGCACCTGTGATCAAAAGCTCATTCTGACCCACTTTTCAACACACACACCTCCTCCCCCCTCATCTTGCTTTGCTTTGCGGGAATTGATGAGAGAGAGAAAATGTCTTATTTTTTCTCATTCCCCTCCTCCAAGGATGTACCTACACAACACAGATAAGATAGCCTTGCATTCGCGGGTAGAAGAATTTTTTTCATTCTTTTTTCTCCAGAAAATGTGCGAAGGCGGAGGGGGAGGTAGGAGGCAAAGTGCTTATGCGAAACTGGAGGAGGAGGAGCGCAAAAAAATTGATTGATAACATTGGGAAATTAGCCCGATGAAGGAGGTGAAGGGGGGAGGGGAAAAATTGTGCTAACAGCAGCATCCCATTCCCCTTCCCCTTCATTCGCAACTCTATTTTCTCTTCATCAGAGCAGCCTCGGGCGGAGGAGGGAGAATTTTCTCTCTCTCCGTGTTTTCCCACCTCATTTGCACATTTACTATGTACCCTCCCCCCTCTCTCCCCCCTTCCATCTGTTTATACACCGCGTTTTGTTGTTGTGAGGCTACTGCATCTCACCTCCAGTCGGTTTGCAGGTTTCACACGTTAGCGTTACTCGTACAAGACGTAACGTTAACTTTTTGTCGCCGCACAGACGCACCTCATTTTGGCATATGCCAAACGTGTTTTGCCTTCCCGAGCACTCGAGCCTTAATGCAAAGTCAACCCTCTTCAACTACGAATGTTTTTCCGTGCCAAATTGCTGACCAAGTCCGGTAGGAATGAATGAAAGTCTTTCTCTGCTACCACTACGAAGTAGTGCTAATATGCTAATAGTCCGGACCGGATGAATATCACCACAACGTTATAAAATTGCAGCAGTTTGAACTCTTCTTTTTTTTTTCATCGCAAGCCAGAAGCTGATAACGACCCATGGTGTGGCTTTATCCCTTGGATCGTTATGAAAAAGGGGAAGAAGGAAGAAGAAAGGGGGATATTGGTGGCTAAAGGAGGTAAAGGGAGTTCTTCATCAATGACTTGAAGAGGGGGAGAAGGAGGAGGAGGAGGAGGAGGAGGAGGAGGAGGAGGAGAGGATGATGGTCGGAGGGGGGATAATGATCTTCCCGTGTGCGGAAATGGTTGCAGGCAACGACATCTCTTCCCTCTTCCTCCTCCTTCTCTTCCTCTTCCTCCACCCTCCGTAGCCAAGCCACCCTTCCTTTGTACTAGTATGTCGGGAAGAAAAGGGGGTGTCGAAAATGAGGAAAAGGGGAAAGATAGCACGAGTGAAAGTTGTCACTTTTGTATAAGGTACTAAAGCAAGAAGGCAGGGACAAAGAATTTTTTCTTGACAAAATTGGTTGCTTTTTTTCTCTTTTCTCTCGCTCCCACTGCTACTACTACTTTCGACAGCAAGAGAGGGGAGTGGTGATATTTCAGCAGTGTCAGGATTAGCCCAATTTCTTTGAGAGAGAGAGAGACAGAGACAGCCGACTGCAAAAAAAGGAGGAGAAGGGGAGAAAAGACATTTGAGCACTGCTGGCTGGGATGGGGGTATAGAAAGGGGGGAGGGATGTTAGAGGGATATTCTCTTTGATCGCGTGAGAAAATAGAATAATGAGCCTCCTCCTCCTCCTTCCCGTTGATGGGCGTTATGTAGATGGCTTCCGCGATGAATAGAGAAGCCATCAAAGGAAGAAGACCCCCATTCTTGTGCTCTCACTGGGTCATCGGCAAAAAAAACGTAGTGACGCCATCCCCTCACTGATCCTGTGATTACTACTACATACATGTAGTATTCCTGCCCTGAACTTCCTGCCAGAGATTTTTTTTCTTAGCAGTGCTAGTGGTGCCTGGTAAAGTCGTGCTATCTCTCCCTTACTTACTTTTTCGCAGTGACAGGTGACAGTTACGGATCAATTGTCAGCACCACCGGAGAGAAGGAAAGGAACAAAAATTGAACCTATGTAGTACGTAGGTACTGTACTACTATCTTCCCCCTCCCCCCCCACTTCCATGAAGTGAGCTCTGAGCTGCCGATATAATACACTTTTTGGACCCCCTCTTCTTATATACTTCTTTTCCCCCTCCTTTTCCCACTTTGCCATCAGCGATAGAGGAGGAGATAGATAGGCAGAGAGGCGAAGGAGGAGGGAAGGAAAGAAGTTTTTTTTGCTCCAAGACTTCTTTTCCTGTCTTTTGCACTTGGGAGGGAGGGACGGAGGGAGAGAGGGAGAAAATAAGACTTTTTGCCTTCCTCCTCCTCCTCCTCTTTTTTCTCCCCCTTTTCTCCCCTCTCTCCCCTTGCCTAAGAGTGTCGGGGGGCTGGGGGGGGGGACGAAGCAGACGCAGATGCTGCCTCCTCTTCCTCTTCCTGTTCCTTCCCTTGAGCTGCGTGTAGATGGATCGTCGTCTCACAGAGAAGCACAAAAAGCAGACTCTCCTATCCTCTCTCTTTTTACAGCAGTATTCCAGGGTGGTGTCTTGTTTTGCTTCCTAACGATGCTACTTGACTATCTACGACTATGTGCAGTGGAAGGAGTGAAAGCGCTGGGATAAGGGGTGCAAACATGTAGTAGTCTCTTTCAGCAATTCTCTTTCCTCCCTCCTCCTCCCTCTTCGTCTCCCACCCTCAGCTCCTCCATCTCTGCTTAGCATGCACCGGGGGAGGGGGGGGGAGGATAAGGGGAGGGAAAAGGCAGTGAGGGAAAGAGAGGGAGGCAGCATCCCAAGACACAGTATTAGATGCAGCTGTACCAGGGTAGTAGTACAGCAGACGATGGGGAGTGGAAGGAAGAAGGGTTTTCTTCCTGGTGCCGGCATTTCTTGCACACACCCTTCTCTTCTCTTCTCTTCTCTCTCTTTCTTTCCGCAAGGCTGCCTTGCCTGCCTCTGGAGAAAGGGGGAGAAAGGAAGGAAAGAAAGAGGAAGGAAGGAAGGAAGGGGGAGGGTATCGATTGTGGAGGAATGAGGAAGCGGAAGAGGTTTGGCAAGAGAAAGGACATATAAATAAGGCAGCGACGAAAAGGGGGGGAAGGAGCAGTTACCACAATTAATGGACGCGTTTTCGACAGACTTGCAATTAAGGTGTGGGGGTTTCTTTCCTACTGGAAGTAACTTCTGTTACTTTTTCCCTTTCTTTTCCCTTTCTTATCCATTTGGCGCTGCCGACTTTGACTGAGCTGCTTGCGTTCGACCGATGGGCTTGTTTCCAATCTTCCGATTGTCCCAGGGGAGGGAAGGAGGAAGGAAGGAAAAAGAAAGAAAGAAAGGGGGAAAAAGAAGAAGGAAAGTCACATAGGTGACCAGGACTGGGGATTACGTTTGTCATAGGACGTATTGTTAAGAAAAAAAAGCTTGACAGAGGAATCTGTGCATGAATGACAATCCTTTTTTTTTCGGACCGCAGTCCAACCCTTCCTCTCCCTCTCCACGTATTCTTCTCTCTTGCATTGTTTTCCTATGAGACTTCTAGCAGAGTAGGGGTGGGGTAGGGTAGGGTGAATGCTGACTGGAATACTGACTAGCAGTCTTGATCGCAGATCCTTCTTCTTCCTCCCTCACGACTGCTACTTCTGCCGCATTTGCTGCAGTCTTCTCCTCCTCCTCCTTCCCTCCCCTTTTGACAGGCTCTCTCTCCTAGGGGTGGGGGAAGAGAGAAAGAGGGGGTGGAGAAGGGGAGGGGGAGGGAGAGAGAGACGAAGAAGAAGAAACAGGGGGAGGGGGAGCGGAGGGGGGTGGAAGACTGACGGACGAACGCATGCATTAGCCCGATCGACAAACCCAGAGACCCACTGACACACACACACACACACACACACAGAAGAGGAGGAGGGGGTTGGGACGGAGGAAGGGGAAGGGGGAGGGGAGGAGAGGAGAGGAGAGGGGAAAGTCGTGTGCGTTTGAACGGAGGGAGGGAGGGAGGGAAGAAGAACATCGATTTCCATTGAATACTCTCTCTGATACCGTGGAATGGGAGGAGGAATATTGCACACTGCTATGATGGGAGGGAGAGGGAGGGGAGGAGGGGAAAAGGCATTTGAGAGCACCTTTTATCGGAGGCAGGCGGGCGACTACTAATAGCAGCCTCCTCCCTCTTTGTCCGGGGAGAGAACCATCGAAATGTTGGTGCGAATGTGGGAAAAGCGGGTGCGTCGGAGACGGGAATAATTTAGTGCGGGTGGAAAAAAGGGGGATGGGGAAAGATATAGTCACAAACGCGTTTGTTTTTTCCTGGAGAGAAAGAAGGGGGTTCTTTTCACTTCAGTCGCGGCTAATGAAGTATGAATATGCATGGACCTCCATCCACCCCCTCCTCCTCATTGTCTTCCACCGCAAGATACGTGGAAAGCGAATTTGTTGTTAAATTTTTTTTTGCACTCCGATCTCTCTCTTTTTTTCTTTTGACGTGACTGGGCGCAGGGCAATAAAGCGAAACGACGATGCTTTCGAAATCTGGGAATCGTCGATGCGTGTCTTCACATTACATCGAGACCTTTTTTGCCTCCTCTGGGACGCGAGCTTACCTGATCTTTCTCCCCCTCCTCCCGTCCAAATTCTGCTCTCTACTACCTAAGGCTTATAGTAGTACCAAAAAAAATCGATGAATCCGTGATTGGAAACCTCCCCGCAACGTCGGTTTTATTTTACCAGATTATCGAATTTTGTAGACGGGAGAAGAGAGGAGAGGATAATATACAATCACGTGGTAGTATAAGAAATCTCCCATGCTGAGTCATGCCGCCAACATCGGAGAATTTTTTAAATGGCAGCAACTGCCGCTGTGTAATAGGGGAGGAGTGCAGAAGAGGGGGGGGCGAAAAGAAAAAAGCCTGAACAGATAGAGAGCGCAGCGTGCTCCAATTAATCATATGGCTAGCGGAGGAGAGAAGGAGGGAGGCGAGTGCTTCCGGGTGTAAAAAAAATTATGGTCGCGTGCGCCGTGAAAGAAAAAAAAAAACCCCGAAAGCAGCACCATTATTCAAACCTTAATCAATCTTTATTTTCGTGTTTGCACTACATTCACAGCTGTGAAGTTCGGTCGGATGTCGAAGAAGCAGCGCGAGAAGGTGGAGGACGAGGTGCGGTACCACAAGGAGTTCAACCACCAGCACAGCACGGGCAGCGGGGGAGGCCAGGGGACCTCAGGGGTGGCCGCGGCGGCGGCGGCGGCCGCGGCCGCCGCGGCCGCGGTGGTCGGCGGCGGTCCGCAGAGGAGCCACAGCGGCGCGTCCGGGTCGTCGCCGGACACCACCGGGTCGGTGTTCGACCCGCAGCAGCCATCCTCCACTGACCACATGTGAGTTTGTGCGTGCCTGTCTGCAGGGATGAAAGGCGGGTGCTTCTTTTTTATGGTTATTGCGGGCTGTACCGACACAGGGTGCGTTGCGCTGTAAAAAGATGTGACAGAGCTGCACTTTTTCTCCATCATCGATTGTAAAGATATAAAAATCAGCGTGAGTGATGATGCTGATGACATCCCCACACCCACACACCTGCCTACTGTACCTCTTCGCATCACCTGATTCGTATCTTCTTCCTCGCAGGTTTCCCTACAGTAGCGAGTACACGCCCAACAACTACCCCGCCAACTTCCCCAACCTGGCCGCGGCCGCTGCCGGCGCCGCCGGCAACGCCACCACCAACAGCAGCAGCAGCAACGGCAGCAGCAGCAGCAACAACAACAGCGGCGGCGGCAGCGGCAGCGGCGGAGGCGGCAGCGGCGGCGGCGGTGGCGGCGGCGGCGGTGGCGACTGGTCATCCGGCTACGACAACAACGTGGACTCCACC
>JAAUYM010018557.1_pt1 | contig 13599 bp, 15 predicted proteins | sample 7278001 | NCBI WGS metagenome assembly JAAUYM01 (sample SAMN14350224, study PRJNA611818) | marine sediment metagenome | isolation source: surface marine sediment (1.8m) | place: French Polynesia: Moorea | collected 2018-08
GACCAACCAGGCGCGATCCATCGTGACGGATACGCAACCGCTATCAACATGGCGATTTGAATTGCCTGTTAAAGACGATAACGATCTGGATCTGGTCAAACTGGAATTAGAGCAGGAACAAAATTCTGATGACAACGAGCAACCAGGCAAAACATGGACGGTGAACCTGGACGTTGAATTTGAAAATGGCGGCAGCCTGTCTGCAAGGGCATCCATGTATGGCACAGAAATGCATATTTCGCTCTGGTCTGGCGATCAGGAGATAGATTCACTTATTCAAGACCATCTGCAAAAACTCAATGACAACCTGCAAAACAAAGGAGTATCACTACAAGCGTTGCAGCATGTTCAGCAAGCACAGCTACAAAGCAAACCTGACATCCCGGAAACCCGACTGATTAGTGTGAAGTTATGACACATAAACAAAAACAAGCTGTTGCACTTTACTATGATGGTGAAAGCGCACCCAGGTTATCTGCCAAGGGAAATGCTGATATTGCAGAAAAAATTCTCGCCATTGCTGCCGAGCATAACATTCCTATTAGGGAAGAACCCGAACTGGTGAACGTACTTTCAATGTTGCAACTGGGTGAAGAAATACCCAAAGACCTGTATGTCGCAATTGCTGAAATTATTGCGTTTGCCTATATGATAAAAGGGAAAAAACCATCAGTACTTAACCGCTAAGACGTTGCTGTCTACGTGCTTCTTTTGCCTTTTCTGGATCTCCAAGTTTTTCATAGGCACTGGCTATAACTGCCCAGTTGCGTGACTTGAGCACCTGATCATTACCAGCCAGTGCATTGGATTTTCTGGCCAACGCTATTGCCTGCTGCCAGTTACTTTGTTGTAAACGTACCTGTGCAAATTGATGCCAGAGCAGCGCATTACCGGGTTCGATACGCAGCGCCCTTTCAAGCAGCGCTATCGCTTTATCAGTATTACCAGCAGCGGCATGCTGATTAGAATCTTCAATCAAACTCGCAATGACAGTGGGCTGCACTTTGTCACCGCTATATGCAGGCAGCTCGGTTTTGTCTTCAGCGGGAACATAGCGTTCCTCTACCGGAATGAGCGTCTCTGGTCGGTTTTCCTGTGATGAACAGGCTGACAGGTACAGACATACAATAACGATGCAGATATAACGGAAAAAAATCATGATCGATAACAGTTTTACTAGTAGCAATTAATAGTGTTCGGTGCCTTACCCGATACAAAAGGATAGTCTATTTGCCTGTTGCAACTTTCCGGCGGATTAGACAGGTCAGGCTGTCTGCTCCATTCAATGGTTTCAGGATGCAATAGCATTAGAGGCACCGGCTTCACTCGTTTCATTATACCAAGCCATACCTGCATAGCACCTGTAGAGCCAGTCAGTTTAGTCGGGGCATTATCATCTCTTCCAATCCATACAACGCCTAGCAATCGATCTCCGAAACCTGCAAACCATGTGTCACGTAAATCGTTCGTCGTACCAGTTTTGCCAGCTAGCGGCATTAATGAGGGCAGTTCACGTTTTAGTCGTGCTGCAGTGCCATACTGTACAACACTCGCTAACAGGTATTGTGTTAGAAAGGCGTGTTCGGGTTTCAGGTATTCTCTTACTTCGAGGTCGTATTTCTTTAGCGGTTGCCCGTTACTATCAAATACCGCGCGCACGGTCTTGAGCGGCACCTGCAAACCGCCGCTGGCAATCGTTTGATACATTTGCGTGACTTCATAAGGCGACAGATCCAATGCCCCCAGCAACAGTGCCGGAACACGGGGTATTGATCCTCGAACCCCCAGATCTCTTAAAGTCTGAATTACTTTATCCAGCCCGATTGCCAGGCCCAGGCGAACCGTCGATAAGTTGTAGGACTTGGCCATTGAACGGAAAAGCGGCACTTTGCCATGGTTACGATTATCGTAGTTTCTTGGCGACCAGGTGCTGCCATTATCCTGTGTCAGGCTAATTGGTGAATCGTCCAGCTGTGATAACAGATGATACTGATCGGGGTTTTGCAGCGCAGATAAATAGATCGCCGGTTTAATCAGTGAGCCAATTGGTCGCCGGGCATCCAATGCACGGTTAAATGCATTTTGTTCACGGTCCCTGTCGCCAAGTAGCGACAGCACTTCGCCATCATTCTGGCTTGCTATGACAACTGCGGTTTCAAGGCTGTCCTGCTTAAAGTTGGCGAGTGTATCAAGTCTACGCATCTCTGCAGTCACGCTTTGCTCAACCGCATCCTGCATTTCGGTATCAAGTGTCGTATGAACCTGCAAACCCTCGTTACGCAGGTCTTCGTTCTCATAATCACGACGTAAATGGCGTCTGACCAGATCAAGAAATGCAGGATACTTGGCACTACTCCAACCGGGTTTATCAGTTATACGCAACGCCCGCTTACTGGCAAGCTGGTGTTGTGCATCAGTGATATAACCCTGTTCCAGCATCGCGCCAAGCACAAGATTACGACGCTTCAGGGCGCGTTCCGGATGACGTCGCGGATTATAATAGGAAGGGCCTTTTATCATACCTACCAGCAATGCAACCTGTTCAAGATTCAGTTCATTTAGTGGACGCGAGAAAAAGAACTCGGCTGCTGTACCAAACCCATGCACGGCACGCGCGCCGTTTTGCCCAAGAAATATCTCATTTACATATGCGGCCAGGATGCTTTCTTTCGAATAGTGGTAATCAAGCATGAGTGCCATCAATATTTCATTGATCTTTCGGGTGTAAGTGCGTTCTCGCGTCAAAAACAGGTTTTTCACCAGTTGCTGCGTTAATGTGCTACCACCCTGCGTGATTTTTCCAGACACCAGATTGACATAGATGGAACGTAAGATGCCTTTGGGATCGATTCCGTGATGCGTATAAAAATGCCTGTCTTCAATAGCAACCAGTGCATCGATAAGCGATTGTGGAATGTCATCAAGATGTACCAGAGCGCGATCTTCGTCATGCAAGGGAAAAATTTTCCCAATTAGTAATGGCTCTATTCGAACAATCTGCAGCTTTGTCCCGCTACCGAGTTCGGTAATCGATGCAATATATTGTTGCGTAAATGAAACAGATATTTTTTTTGCCTGTTCTGTTCCGTCCCAATAATCAAACTTACGTTGATAAATATTGACGATGTTTTTGTTAACGCCAAACTGCCCTGGCCCTTGTAGTTTGCGAACAGGTTTGTATCCCAGTTCCTTTAATTTAGCGACCAGTTGCTCAACCTTGTAATGACGTCCAATGTATAGCTCGGTAGGTTGTGCATAGACCCGGGCAGGAATGGCCCATCGCTTACCCTCAAATTCACGTTTAATTTGATAGTTTAACCACACACAATAAGACAGGAACACACAGCCAGCGATGACAAACAGCTGCCACAGCCAGCGTTTAAAATAGGATTTAGCTACAGACTTTCGTGTTTTTTTCTTTTTTCGGCTTACTTTCTTTTTTCTTGCCATGAAGATACTGCTGATATGGGAGCGACTGCTATTACATACTGGCTAATACGCAGCTTACATGATCACGCACTATGCGGGAATAAATCGTAACTGATTGTTTTCAAGCAATAAAAAAGGCCCCTTGCGGGGCCTATCAGTATTTTAGAGAGAGACACACACATGGCCTGATCTAATCAAGCTTTTGCAAGTGCTCAAACAGCGCTTTTCGGCGCTTTTTTCTTGCTTCTATGACTTCCCGTGCTTTTTTTCTTCGAGCTTCATCTCGCTCGGCCGGGGTCATAGTTTTTCTATCTTCTTCTGGCTTTTTTCCTAGTAGCTTTTTTTTTGGCTTTTTTCTTAGCCTTCTTTTTAGCTACTTTCTTTTTAGCCTTTTTCTTGGCCTTTTTCTTGGCCTTTTTCCTGGTGGCCTTTTTCTTGGCCTTTTTCCTGGTGGCTTTTTTCTTAGCCTTCTTCTTGGCCTTTTTCTTGGCCTTCTTCTTGGTAGCTTTCTTCTTGGCCTTCTTTCTAGCTACTTTCTTCTTAGCTTTCTTTTTGGCCGTTTTACGTTTAGCTGTCTTTCTCTTAGCTACCTTCTTCTTCGCAGTTTTTCTCTTGGCTGCGGATTTCTTTTTTGCAGTCTTCTTCTTTGCCATGTCAGAGACTCCCCTTTGTTACTGATTAGTAGTTAAACAGAATAAATGTACAACACAATAAACTACAACGTTGACAATTATAGCTATGTTTTATGTTTTTTCACTATTTTTTTATTGTTTCTTCTTAACAATGTTTTGATCCATTTATCAAAATAGTTTTATTACATAAAAAACTATTTCAATTTAGATAAAATATCTGAAGAAACAGTTTCAACATCCTGCATTCCATCTACGGCAATGTAGTTCAGGTTAGTGTCTTGCTTGTTTGACATAGATGTATAGAACTCAATAAGTGGCGATGTTTGATCATGATAAACATTCAATCGCTTTCGAACTGTTTCTTCCTGATCATCATCTCGTTGTATTAATGGTTCACCAGTCACATCATCAACACCGTCTTCTTTAGGTGGATTGAACTCGAGATGATAAGTACGACCAGAATCAAGATGTACGCGTCTACCGCTCATACGGCGGATAATCGCTTCATCATCTACCCTGATTTCGACAACGAATTCAACTTCGATAGATGCCGCCAGCATGCCCTCTGCCTGTGCAATTGTGCGCGGAAAACCATCAAATAAGTACCCGTTTTTACAGTCATCTTCGGTAATTCTCTCCTTCACAAGGCCAAGTATTATGTCATCAGAAACCAGTCCTCCCTCATCCATGATCTGCTTGGCCTGTTTGCCCAATTCTGTACCAGCAGCGACTGCAGCACGTAACATATCTCCAGTCGAAATCTGGGGGATCCCAAACTCTTTTGTGATTACATTTGCCTGTGTGCCTTTACCCGCACCTGGTGGTCCCAATAATATTATTTTCATTCTCTACTCCTCTCTTTCATTATTATCTGCATGAAGTATATTCAATCTTTCTGATGCATTGTTTAAGAATATCTATTTATGAAAATTGAACTCGATATCACCGATAAGGATGCTAACAAGATACAGTCTTACGCAAATGACTCATTTAAAGTAAAAGACACTATCATCGCTTCCAATATCGTCATTTCCAGGGATCAATTAATCGATAACTGGGTTGCAGAAGGTTATAGCACTTTTGCAACGCAACATCTCGATGACATTATTCGCTGGGAACCTGAAATAATTTTACTAGGTACTGGTGAAACCATGGCATTTCCAGACCCGCGAATGACTGCCTATGTAAACTCCCATCAAATTGGTTTTGAGATCATGGACACTGGTGCCGCATGTCGTAGTTATAATGTATTAATAGATGAAGGAAGACATGTCGTTGCCTGTCTTTTTTTATCCTCTGCTTAATCTTCCAGGTATAACGTATCCAGAGAAAAACCCTGGCGCTGCAGAATCTGCCGCAGTCGTTTTATAGCCTCTATCTGAATCTGTCGGACCCGTTCACGGGTAACACCTAGTTCATTACCAATCTCTTCAAGGGTCGCAACTTCCCTGCCATGCAGTCCAAAGCGTCTTTCCACTACGGCACACTGTTTTTCGCTAAGTTGTCCAAGCCAGGTGTCTATGTGCTCCTGCACATCACTATTTTGCAGTAACTGGGATGGATCCGGGTTTTGCTCATCCGGCAACGTATCAAGTAGTGTCCTGTCAGCATCGTAAGGGCTTGGAGAATCAACTGATGTGATCCTTTCATTTAGTCCCAGCATGCGTTTTACGACATCAATGGGTTGATCAAGCATCTCCGCGACATCTTCCGGACTGGGTTCACGATCAAGTTTCTGCGCAAGCTGCCGGGCGGCACGAAGATAAATATTAATTTCTTTTACCACATGAATCGGCAGACGCACGGTACGGGTCTGGTTCATTAGTGCCCGTTCTATTGTCTGTCGTATCCACCACGTTGCATATGTGGAAAAGCGGAAACCTCTTTCAGGGTCAAACTTTTCAACAGCGCGTATAAGTCCAAGATTTCCCTCTTCGATTAAATCCAGCAAGGCCAGACCACGGTTCATGTAACGTCGAGCAATTTTTACGACCAGACGCAAATTGCTCTCGATCATTCTTTTCCGCGCACTTTCGTCGCCTTTCAACGCCTTGCGCGCAAAATAGACCTCTTCTTCTGCGGTTAATAAAGGTGAAAATCCGATCTCATTCAGATAGATACGCGTCGCATCGAGATCGCCGGTGGGTACGGCCTGGGCTTCAAACCGTGTTGGCTGTTCTTTCTGCTGAGCTTTGTCGTTCTCAGCTTTATCTTCCTCTGTCTCTTCGTCGGCAAACTCATCCTCGTTAACGTCTTCGATATCTTTATCGTCAACATCTTCCTGGTCTGAACCAGTCTTGGAACTGGAGGATTCGTCTTTCATACAACTACACTCGACGGCTAGGCAGATCTCTTGGGTAAATAAGTAATAGGATTGGTTGGCTTACCATTTTTGCGGATCTCGAAATGAAGAACAGTTCGACCACTGTGATCCTGTCCCATATAGGATATGGGCTGTCCTGCCCTCACTCTGTCACCTTCCTTGACAAGCAACTTGCTGTTGTAAGCATATGCACTCAGGTAAGTCTCGTTATGTTTTATGATAATAAGCTTTCCATAGCCAAAAAGTCCACTACCACTGTAAACAACGTCGCCCGTTGCGGCCGCCTTGATGGTTTGACCCGACTTACCGCTGATATCAATTCCCTTCTTGGAGGTAGGAGAATTAGATTTAACCAGCTTACCAACTGTAGGCCAGGACCATTTCACTGCGCCTGCCGGCAACGGTTTCTTTGCAGGCTGCTTTGTGGCTACCTGTTTCGTTGCGGGCTTTGTTGCGGGCTTCTTTGCGGGCTTCGGTTTCGGGGCTGTGGTAGCAGTTTTGTTTTTGGAAGGGAGTTTTTTTACCGTCTCTGTTTGTAACGGCGTCCCTTTTTTCTTTGCCGGTGTGCCCGCCGTACGCTGATCAGCAGCCGGTTTTAGTCGAACAAATTGACCAGGATAAATCGTATAAGGCGGTGATATTCGGTTCCATTGTGCAACGGCTTTGAAATCCTTGGAGTAACGAAAAGCAATGGAATACAAGGTATCGCCTTTTTCGACGACATGATAACCGGAATTAAGGTTTGCGCGGTCTCTGCTGCGCTGTAATGCAATACTACGTTCTGTAGTTGAAGGTACCTTTTCACGAACGACATCGCGCTGCTGTACCGGCGCGACAGATCTGCCGCAAGCCTGCAACAGACACAAAATAGCAATTATCGCCGTCCTCGATAAATACATTACACCATCAATTAATCAGTCCACGCCGCCCAGCATTGGTACAAAACTTACTGAATCCAGATACTCTTCAGTAAACCCTTCATTTGTGCGAGTGATTAATAGTAATTTTTGTTCCCCGGATTTACCAACCGGAATTATCAGTCGACCATCAATTGCTAATTGTTCTTTCAATGCTTCAGGCACGCCAATAGGTGCGGCCGCGACAATAATGCCATCAAATGGTGCATGCTCGGGCCAGCCAATATTGCCATCGGCATGTTTGGCCCTGATATTTCTTGCTCCCAGCTTGTAAAAACGTTCACGCGCTTTCATCAACAGGCCATTGATTCGTTCCACCGTGTAAACATGCTTGGCGAACTGCGCAATGATGACTGACTGGTAACCACAACCTGTCCCGACTTCAAGTACGTTCTCCAGGTTTTTATCCTTAATCAGTGCTTCGGTCATTTTCGCCACGATATACGGTTGCGAGATAGTCTGGTTGAACCCAATAGGCAACGCCGTGTTTTCATAGGCACGACTGGCGAGTGCCTCATCCACAAACAAGTGTCGAGGAGTATTGCGAATACTGTTTAACACGCTGGTTGACTCTATGCCCATCTCAGCAAGCCTGGCGGCAAGACGATCCCGCGTTCGCTGTGAAGTCATGCCAATACCGGCAAGTTCTGAATTCATGATTCCAGATCTCCAAGCCAGTGGGAAACATCATCCAGCATTGCATGTCGGGTTAAATCTATCTGCAGCGGCGTAACCGAAACAAAATTGTTACGCACTGCATAAAAATCGGTCCCCTCACCTGCATCCTGTTCCGGACCAACAGGCCCGACCCAGTAAACCTTACGTCCCTTGGGATCGAACGCTTCCATTGCAGGCTCGGATTTATGCCTGTTACCTAGCCGGGTTACCCGGTAACCGGCAATTGATTCGGCACGGGGAATATTGACGTTGAGCAAGGTATCGCGCGCAAGCGGATTCTTCAGCGTTGTTTTAATCATCCTGATGGCTACTTGAACAGCCACCTCATAATCAATACTGCTGTCACCGGCCTGGGAAAATGCGATCGCCGGTCTACCAAGAAATCGACCTTCCATTGCGGCCGCGACAGTGCCGGAATAAAGCACATCATCGCCGAGGTTGGCGCCGGCATTAATACCACTTATCACCATGTCAGGTTCAGTTTCCATCAACCCGGTAATGGCAAGATGAACGCAGTCGGTTGGTGTGCCATTAACATAATAAAAGCCACGATCGTCTTGTTTGACATGCAATGGCGCATCCAGGGTCAGTGAATTACTGGCACCGCTGCGGTCTCGGTCTGGTGCCACTACAGTGACTTGTCCAAGTGATGACAGGGCCTGCGCCAGGGCAGCAATACCAGGAGCCTGGTAACCATCATCATTACTTAATAAAAAATGCATGCAATACGTATATTAAAGATATGGATCGAAGGTATGCAATAACAACACCAACAACGGCTAGTTTATCAGGAACTCAAGCAACGCCTTCTGTGAATGAAGTCGATTACCGGCTTCTTCCCAAACGACACTCTGCGGTCCTTCCAGCACTTCAGCCGTCACTTCCTCACCACGATGCGCGGGTAAACAATGCATAAATAAAGCATCCTTATCTGCGCGAGCCATCAATTCTGCATTCACCTGGTAGTCGCTGAATTTTTCCAGGCGATTTGTCTGTTCATCTTCCTGCCCCATGCTTGCCCACACGTCGGTCACAATAAGATCCGCAGCTTCGGCAGCTTTACCTGGCTCGCGCTCTATCGTGACGTAATTTGAATTTTTTTCCAGTATCGCGGGATCCGGGTCAAACCCGTCAGGACATGCGACATAGAGCTTAAAATCAAACAAACGCGCTGCATTCATATAGGAATGGCACATATTATTACCATCACCTATCCACACTACTTTTTTACCCTGGATTGCACCACGGGTTTCGGTATAGGTCAGCAAATCGGCGAGTAACTGACATGGGTGGTAACTATCCGATAAACCATTAATGACCGGTACGTTGGAATATTCAGCAAATTTTTCGATACGCTCATGTTCAAACGTGCGCAACATAATGCAATCAACCATCCTTGATAACACACGTGCTGTGTCTTCCATTGGTTCACCACGCCCTATCTGACTGCCACTGGGCGCAAGGTAAATTGCATGACCGCCAAGTTGTGCCATGCCTGCTTCAAACGACACACGCGTTCGGGTTGATGACTTTTCAAAAATCATTCCCAGCACGCGGTTTTTTAACGTTGTTTCAGTAAACGTCTGTCTGAACTGTTGCTTTAAATCAGCAGCACGGCTAATGATTGATTCAAGCTCCTCGCGACTGAAGCTATCCAGGGTTAAAAAATGACGAATATCCATGTTCAACTCTTGTCTTGTAAAAATTTTGTTACCAGTTCCGACACCCTGGTCACGACTGTTTCGACCTCGGCTGCTGTCATTACCAGTGGCGGCAATAACCTGACAACCTTACCCGCAGTCACATTAATTAATAAATGGTGATCAAGCGCGAGGTTTACCAGCTCGGCACATTCGTGTTCCAGCTCGATACCCAGCATCATACCGCGCCCCCTGATGTCAGCGACACCCTCGAGCCCGGACAGGTTTTGTCTGAAACCATTGAGCATCATCTCACCCAGTTCCGCTGCGCGCTGTTCAAGCTGTTCTCTTTCAAGCACATCAATCACGGCAAGCCCGGCCCTGGCAGCTAGAGGATTGCCACCAAAGGTAGAGCCGTGACTACCGGGTTGAAATAGTCCTGCGGCGTCACCACGGGCAAGGCAGGCGCCAATAGGAACACCATTGGCCAGCGCCTTGGCCAGTGTCATTACATCCGGCAGGATGTCTTCGTGTTGAAACGCAAACCATTTGCCGGTTCTGCACATGCCGGTTTGTACCTCATCAACAATCATCAATGCCTGTTGTTGGTCACAAAAATCGCGGATGGCTTTCAGGAAACCCGGTGTCGGAACATTAATACCGCCTTCACCCTGTATTGGCTCCACCATCACCGCAACAATGTCATGACGGTTGGCAAGGTTTGTTAATGCTTCGATATCGTTATAAGGAATATGGACAAAACCGGGGACCAATGGGTCGAAGCCTTTTTGTGCCTTTACACTACCGGTTGCACTGAGCGTGGCCATGGTGCGGCCGTGAAAACTATTATTCATCACAACGATGACCGGTGCACTGATAGAACGATGATGCGCATGCAACCTGGCAAGTTTAATTGCAGCCTCGTTGGCCTCGGCACCCGAATTACCAAAAACAACCTTCTCCAACCCTGAATGCGCGATGAGCTTGTCAGCGAGTTTCTCCTGCAGCGGGATATGATAAAGGTTGGAAGTATGAATAACGCGCGCTGCTTGATCGGCGATCGCGGCCTGCACTTCAGGATGTGCATGACCTAGCAGACAAACAGCGATACCACCGAGCGCGTCAAGGTATTCCACGCCCTTTTCATCCAGCAAGGTCGCACCATGACCAGACACGAAACTGACTGGTAAAGGTGCATAATTTGACATCAAGGAAGTGCTCATCGCTATTTCATATGTGTATAAATAAAAAAGGCAGCCGGGTTAAGGCTGCCATTCTTAGGTTATTGAATCTGTCCGTTATCTTAATTATCCATCCAGATTCTGTGCAGCGAAGTCCCAGTTAACCAGGTTCCAGTATGCTTCAAGATACTTGGGCCGCGCATTGCGATAATCGATGTAGTAGGCATGCTCCCATACATCGCAGGTTAGCAATGGCGTCTTGTTGTCGGTTAATGGTGTCTCTGCATCATCCGTGTTGACGATCTCAAGTGCATCACCATTTTTCACAAGCCAGGTCCAGCCTGAGCCAAAGTTACCAATGGCCTTCTCGGTAAACTGCTTCTTGAAATCATCGACTGAACCGAATGCCTTATCGATAGCCGCTGCCAAATCACCGGTCGGAGCACCGCCACCATTTGGTGACAGTGAATGCCAGTAAAAAGTATGGTTCCAAATCTGCGCCGCATTATTAAAGATGCCTCCAGCTGGTGCTGATGTGACAATCTCTTCCAGCGAAGCGTTTTCGAACTCCGTGCCCGGAATTGCATCATTTAGCTTGGTTACGTAGGTGGCGTGATGCTTGCCATAGTGGTAATCCAGTGTCTCTTCTGAAATATGCGGCGCAAGCGCGTCTTTCGCATAAGGTAGATCTGGTAATTTATGTTCCATTTATCATCTCCGTGATTTGAATTCAGTGTAATTTTGAGTTGCGCTAGTATAAGGGATGCGCGCTTTTTCACAAGATTACGAACACGATGAATGCCATTGAATTAAGTCTTTTTAGCAGCAGAATCAATGCTATTTGTGAACAAATGGGGGCGGTGCTGCAACAAACTGCCTTTTCGCCAAATATTCGCGACCGGCTGGATTATTCCTGTGCCATTTTTGATGTTCATGGACAGCTCTGTGACCAGGCGGCACATATACACGTGCACCTGGGCAGTATGGACTATGCAATGAGCGATATTCTTAACGCCCGCGACTGGCACGATGGCGACACCGTCATTCTCAACAATCCATTTATGGGCGGTACTCACCTGCCAGATGTGACATTTATTTCGCCGGTATTCGTCGACCAAAAGCTACACGGATTTGTCGCCAACCGTGCTCACCACGCCGATATTGGTTCTGAGTCGCCAGGCTCCATGCCTATTTCTGCTTCTGTTAATGAAGAGGGCCTGCTTATATCCCCCACCCTGATTGGACAACAACATCAGCTGCTTGACGATGTATTACATGGCATAACCCGTCATTTACGCGCACCTGACATTGCCGAGGCAGATTTCAAGGCGCAGTTCAGTGTCAACCTGACCGGCAACAAGGCGTTGATTGCACTGATACAAAGCTGCACACAGACAAGCTTTGCAGACTACCTGCAGCATCTAAATGACTATGCCCGTCGCATTGCCGGACATGTACTGGATAACCTGCCTGATGGAAGCTACCAATTTACCGATGTTCTGGATGATGATGCACAGCAAAACAACGCTATTGGCATCAGCTGCACACTGAAAGTAAAAAATGACCGGGTAACTGTCGACTTTACCGGCAGTAGTAGCCAGGTAGCTGGCAATGTGAATTGTCCGGTTTCAGTAACAGCTGCGGCTGTTTATTATTGTTTCCGTTGCCTGATGCCAGACTATATACCTAACTGTGCAGGCAGCTTTGATGTCATCGAACTGGTCGTCCCTGACGGCAGCCTGCTTAATGCAGATTACCCGGCAGCGGTTGCCGCAGGTAATGTTGAAACCAGTACCCGGGTAGTCGACGTTGTGCTTGGAGCATTGGCACAGGCCTTACCCGACAGGATTCCCGCCGCAAGCCATGGCAGCATGAACAACATTGCCATGGGCGCCGATAGCTGGAGCTATTACGAAACACTCGGTGGAGGCATGGGCGCGAGTCGTGGACGTAACGGTTGTCACGCTGTTCAAACTCACATGACCAATACTCTGAATACGCCGGTGGAGGTGCTTGAATTACATTACCCGCTACGTGTGAATGAATATGCGATCCGTAATGACTCGGGCGGTCAAGGACGTTATACCGGGGGTAATGGTCTGCAACGACAGTACCAGTTCCTGGAACAGGCGCATGTGACACTGCTCACCGAGCGCCGCGAAAGCCGTCCCTGGGGTCTGCAGGCTGGTGACGCCGGTAAAAGTGGTGAAAATAGACTTAACGATATGATTTTACCGGCAAAAACCAGTTTAACTGTGAAACCTGGCGACAAATTGATCATCAAAACCCCCGGCGGCGGCGGCTGGGGCGACGCACATAGCTAGCTTGACAGGTACGATAAGGTATAATCCTGCCCCAAATTTTAACCAAATAAGAGGTGACAACGATGGATGTCATGGAACAAATCAAGAATACCGTGGAAGAAAACCCGGTTGTGTTATTTATGAAAGGATCGCCGGATTTTCCGCAGTGTGGTTTTTCAATGCGGACTTCAGAGGCGCTGAAGGCCTGTGACGTGGAATTCGCCTTTGTGGACGTGCTGGCAAACCCGGATATTCGCGCCAACCTCCCTCAATTTTCCAACTGGCCTACTTTCCCGCAACTGTTCATCAACGGTGAACTTGTCGGCGGTTGTGACATCACCATGGACCTTTACGAAAAAGGTGATTTACAGAAAATGGCCCAGGAGGCAGTTGCCAGCTAACACAGCTGCCAGCAAATAAAAAAGGGATGCATGACATCCCTTTTTTTTCTCTATTAACGCTACAAATCAGTTCACAAACTCACTACTGCTTATCA